>Ga0335070_10011156_pt1 | contig 10503 bp, 12 predicted proteins | sample Lox_Sample_13_FD_206722 | JGI IMG/M metagenome (GOLD analysis project Ga0335070, IMG submission 206722) | Soil microbial communities from Loxahatchee National Wildlife Refuge, Florida, United States - Lox_Sample_1.3 | ecosystem: Environmental > Terrestrial > Soil > Wetlands | place: USA...
CGGAGGAGGACTGAGGCTGCAAGAAGACGGCTATACGGCTATGAGGGTTTCTTCGGCAAGTATCCGAGTTCGTCAAGCCCGAGCTCTTGAACGTGGTCTCGAAGATGGTGCGCAAGGCTGGTCTGTACGGACGCTTCGAGGGGAGGCTTTGTACCCTTCGTAATCGTAAACGGCAATTCATCTTTCCACAGAAGATGGCCATGCTGGTCGAGCAGATACAAAAAGAGGCGCCGTTGCTCTTCTTCTTTCCACCCCCAGTCGGTCGGATGCGAAGGTGACTCGGCGACACGACCGACCAGGACTGTGTCGACGTTGAGTTCCTGCGTCACGGTTTTCGCCAGGGATGTACGACTCACATCATCAGCGCCTGAAATCAGAGGAATGGTCGAAGAAACCTCACCGACTGTCGGATCTGGTCTTTCGACCCGGAGGGAGGTTTCCTGTTGCAGGACCTCTGCAAGACGGGCTCCCATTTCGGCATCCCCCTCGAACGGGAGTACCGCCACGCTCGTAACTTTGAAATTTTGATCAGAGACGATCCCCTGCTGCTGTGGCGCAACCCAAGACTGTTCGAACGGCCAGAAGGTCAAGTTACCTGTCCTGAGTGAGTCAAACCCCACGACCGCAACCCATGCCACGGCAAGACAGCCCTGTAGTGACACCATTCCGCTTACGAGCAGGCATAGCATGCCGGTTCTCAGCCAACGTGATCGGTCTCCTGTTGGGGTTTTCTTCATATCGGCGACCTCAAGGGTTTCGTGGGCTCATGGTCCTCATCTAGAAAGAACAGCAAGAGGAGTGCCCTAGGACTGAGCCTCCCATGAAATCTGTAACTAGTCGAGTTTCTTAGCGAAATGAGCACAGGCGTGGAAATGGAGTCGGGCGAGTGTAGGAAACCGTTCCTGTCTTGCACAGTCAGGAACACCGTGGGAACAGAGCTAGGCGACTGCTTTGGCGGGCTTTCGGTAAGTTGGTTCAGATGGCTGTGTACTTGGCAATCGCGTTGCGCCGGCGCCCTGAATCATCCGGTGTCGGAGAATCAGGGGATCGACGATGTTGCCGCAAGCCACACAGCGCCATCCCCGCATCCACATGGGGATACTGCTTTCTCGGATATCAATCAAATGATCGCTCACCATGAGACCTTCACACTTGGTGCATCGCATAAGGCCCTCCTGGAACGGCGTTGGATGCCTCGTGCCTTACTTCTTGAGGAGAAGCAAAGCTGATGCCATTGCGTACCCGCTCTGCTTGAAGGTTTTTGCGCTGAATCGTAGAGTGTCTCTGCCCCCACGACGGGCAGAAATTGCTACGATGTGACCGAATTGGCCCCATGCAGCGGAAATGGCAAGAACTAGTTAGAGTCGGTCATGAAGCTACCGTCCAAGTGATGTTCGACTGAGAGACGTTCCGTGGCACTGACCAGACAAGATATCGCTGCTGTTGTTCAAGAACTTGCCCCTGTGCTCACGGGGGGGTGGATTCAGAAAATCCATCAGCCAGCTGCGCTCACAATCGTGCTGGAAATCCGCACACCGGGACAGACCTATCGTCTTGTGATCTCCTGTTTTGCCGAGACAACCCGCTTACATCTGGCCACCGCATCGATGCAGAACCCGCCGTCTCCTCCTCCCTTCTGCCAATTCCTGCGCGCCCATCTCCAGGGCGCACACATCGACGCTATCAGCCAGGTTCAGGATGATCGGATCGTTCGAATCGATCTGACTACCAAAGCAGGGCCTCGTGCACTCGTGGCAAAACTCACCGGAAAAACCGCGAATCTGCTCGTCCTTGATAACGACGACCGGCTCGTACGAGATCTGAAAGGATCCACAGATCGGCAGGGACAACCGTATCGTCCGCCGGCCTCTCCTCAGCACTCGCCGCACGTCCGGTCTTCCACACCCGTTCTCCATTCGAGGTCGGCCACTCTTTTTCCCTTGTCCGCTGCGATTGAGGCCACGTATCGAGACAGGGACGCAGCTGCGTTGCTGGACGCGGCACAAGCCGCCAAGATTGGAGCGCTGAAAAAATCTATCAAGAAACTTCAGCGCCGCATTGATGCCTGGCACAATGATCTGGCCAAGGCAGCGAAGTATCGTGATTATGGACGATATGGCGAGCTGCTCAAGGCCAACCTCGATCTGATCAAGAAAGGACAGCGCGAGGTGGCTGTCGTCGACTACTTCGAGGAATCAATGCCAGCTCTGACCATTCCACTCGATTCCACAAAAACGCCGCGCGGGAATATGGATGATTATTTTCGGAAGCATCGAAAGTACTTGGCATCAGAACGGGAGCTTCATCCCAGGATCGAGGCGGGGCAAGAAGAGGTCGAGGCCATGTGCCGCGAGCTCGACACCATCAAGCTGGGAACCTGGCGGCCACAATCTGTGTCCGCAGCAGGAGACCTAAAAAGGTATGACCTCACAGGGAGTCGCACAAAGCTGCGCTCACAGACTCGCCAGGGTCCCTTCCGACGGTTTACCTCGGCGGATGGGCTCCCCATTTTCGTCGGAAGAAATGCCCGGGAGAATGACGACCTCACATTCAGGCTGGCAAACAGCAACGATCTCTGGCTCCATGCCCGCGGGACACCGGGATCGCACGTGGTCGTGCGACTCGCCAAGGGACAAGACGTTCCCCCGGAAACGTTACGAGACGCAGCCACGCTCGCCCTGCTGTACAGTGATCTCAAGAAGAGCGGAAAGGGGGATGTGATCTATACCAGAAGGAAATGGGTGAAAAAAGCAAAGGGCCAAGCGGCCGGCGCCGTGACGGTCACTCAAGACCAATCACTCTTCGTCACGCTGGATCGAATCAGACTTGAGAGGCTCAAGACCCCATCCGACTGATCTTCCAAACTCGTCATGCTCCTCGCTTTAGATCGCATACGATTTGAGCTACCGCTCGCCGCAGGAACAATTGCGAAAACCACGATACTTCTAGCCAACCTGACCTTGTTTCATTACCCTAGAATCATTCGACAGGAATACGTAGTACCGGGGCGCTCATGCCTAAGCCTACTTCAACGGAGCAGACGATACTCGTCGTCGACGACGAACCAGCGGTGCTGGGAGTGGTTACGACGATGCTTGAGCAAGAAGGGTTTCGCGTTTTGCAGGCGAACGGCAGCTCAGATGCGCTCCGACTCTGTAAGAATCATCAGGGAAGAATCGATCTGCTGGTGACCGATCTGGTTTTGCCCCCGTCCGGTTTTTCGTTCGCCTCCGATGCAAATGAATTTCCTCATGTCCACGGCCACGACCTGGCGGTCCGCGCGCTCCACATGCGGAAAGACCTCCGCATCCTCCTGATTTCAGGCAATATGGACAAGGACCTGGCAGGTTATGGCATCCGCCGAGACGTCCTTCCATTCATAGAAAAGCCGTTACAATCTCCGGCGTTTGTCAACCTTGTCAAACAAGTCCTCCAAGGCCCCCCACCGACCGTAGAGTCTCTTACTGAAACCCACAAAAACAACCCCAATGATGACGACGAGTGGGTTGATTAGTTCACCATCCGAGGGTCAGCGGTTTTCGTCAACCACCTGTCCTGAGCCCCAGAAACTAACGGGGGGCTGCCACCTTTCGATGACAGCCCCCCCATGAACGTGTATTCGTGATGCTTACCAGCGATCGCGCTTTCCGCCGCCGCCGCTACGGCCACCGCCACCACCGAAGCCGCCCCGGCCGCCTCCGCCGCCTGTACGCGGTTCCTGCGGACGCGCCTCATTGACCGTCAAGGTCCGGCCGCCCATTTCCGCACCGTTCAGCGCAGTAATGGCTGCCTGCGCTTCCTGGTCCGTGGACATTTCCACGAAGCCGAATCCACGCGACTGTCCCGTGAACTTGTCCGTGATGATCCGCGCCGAGGCGACACCACCGTGTTGCCCGAACAGATCGCTTAATTGCTGCTCAGTCGCCGAATACGGCAACCCACCGACATAAATCTTCGAACCCATCTGGGGTTCCTCCTTTGAGTATGATGATATTGTCTTGCACTCGAGGGACGGGGGAAGGAGCGGGCCGAAGACGCGAACTATGCGGCGACTTAGGTCTGACTTCCGACGAAATTCCCGGGCTAAGGCAACATCGATATTGCAGGCCTGCACTTGACTGACCGCCCCACCGCCAGGCCAATGCGATGAAGCGGCTTTAGCCTAGCATAGGCCCGGGTGGATTACAACCTTACTCTCCGACTCGAACCAACAAGCCTTCTTCCTTGCAATACGCAAACGTCCGGTGAAACCATAGGATTACGACGACAAGGAGCAGGACGTTGAGCCCGCTCGCCCATAGCAAGTTCACGACTGGGCGGCTTGAAGTACTGAGCACCGCCCGCATGCCCTCAAACACATGGGCTGCAGGATTAACCCAGGCGATCATCTTCAGCCACTCAGGCAGTACATCCACCGGATAGAACACGCACGAGATTGGTTGGAACAGGAACACCATGCTCCAAGCCAACACTTCGGCCTCTTGACCGAACCGCATAATCAGTGACGTCGTAAAGACACCCACGATCCAACCGGTCACGACCAAATTGAGCACAAAGGGAAGCAGCCACAGACCGATCATAAAAATATTGTAGGAGTAAAAGAGCGCGGCGCACACCGCCATGACAATCGACACGCACGTCACCTTGAAGATGCTCATGACCATGGTGGCGGCAAGGAATTCGCTGGGCTTAAGTGGACTCGCGAAAAGATTCATGAGATTTCTTGCCCAGATTTCTTCGAGGAAGGAGATCGTAATTCCTTGTTGGGATCGAAACAGAATGTCCCAGAGGATGAGCGCTCCCAGAAAAAACGTCACGAACCCCGGAATCTGACTCTGAAAGCGGGCAAGATAGAGCGTAATGAACCCCCAAATGACGAGGTCGAGGAAGGGCCAATAGAAGATTTCCATGATCCGAGGCAGGCTTCGGCGATAGAGATAAAGATGACGTGACACCAGGGCCATGATCCGATGAACCTTCATACTCGATCCTCGTGATGGTGATGTTCATCACCGCAGCCACCGCAATCATGGTGTCGGCCCAGGATCGTATCCATCATGGTCTGGGTCCCTCCAACCAGTCGGCCTGCGACACGGCTCCCGTCTGGTAACTTTCGGATTCCGAGTACAGTTCCAACAACAGGCAATACGACTATACCGATCACGAAAGAGAGAGAGGCGAGACGTCCCCGATCGACGGCCCACAGTAGGACGCCCAGTAACACTCCGGGCACCAGCGCGGCTGTGAGGCTCGCCCGGATCACCCTCCAATCACAGGTATGCCGTGCAAAACCTGCAAATGCGAGGGCACACCAAAACAGACCCCAGCAGGCACTCAGTCCGAGCCCGCCGATCACCACGCCAAGCAGAACGGTGAATACGTCATCCATACGATTCGATGAAATCCGCGTCTTACGATTGCCCTCGAGCCAACTTCAAAAACACGTCTTCCAGATCTGACTGACCAAATCTCGCGACAATCTCGGAAGCCGTCCCTTCCGCCACAATCTTGCCCCGCTGTAAAAAGATAATACGATCCGACATCGTTTCCATCTCCCGCATGTTGTGCGAGGTATACAGGATGCTGAGTCCTGACGCACGCTGCTCCTCCTTGAGGAGATGTCGAATCTTGTGTGCGATGTCTGGGTCGAGACTGGCCGTCGGCTCGTCCAAAAACAAGATTTTCGGCTGTGTGAGAAACGCTTTCGCCAGTGTGAGTCTCGTCATCTGCCCCGATGAAAGTTTTCTGGTGATCTTTGAACGAAACTCCTCCATCTCCAGCTTTTTGACCATGTCGTCGATGCGGCGTTGGACCTGCGTCAGGCCGTAGAGTCTCGCGACCACCCGCAGATTTTCTTCGACGGTGAGCGAATAGGGCATCGAAATATAGGTGGATGAAAAGTTGACTTGTTCGAGAATCTCCTCCCGGTGAGTCGCCAGATCGAGGCCAAAAACTTGAATCGAGCCGGTTGTCGGCGTCACCAATCCCAGCAACATCTGAATCGTGGTGGTTTTCCCGGCCCCGTTCGGCCCGAGCAATCCTAGAATTTCCCCGGGTCGGATCTCGAAAGAAATGTCATCGACAGCGGTAAAGGCGGCAAACCGCTTCGTAAGATGCCAGGCAGAGAGAACTGGTGAAGACATGAAGTAGATTGTGTCAGTTGAAGAGTAGCGCCTTGCTGATCTTCTCCGGAATGTGGCACGTCTCGCACTTCCGGCTCAGGACTTTGCCTTGATGTTCGGCTTTGCCGTCATGGCACCGGAAACAATCGGCCAAGGCTCGCGTGCGTAAGTGTGACCCCTCCGGATGATCGGGAAGCCAGGGCTGGCTATCCGCTGTAACATGCCCGCGTGGAATGACGATCGGATAGCCTTTGATCGGGCGCTCGTGCACGATCCCCGAATGACAGGTCGTACACCCTTCTCCTTGTCCTCTTGCCGAGAACGCCTCGATGTGTTTTCGATGGCTCATCACCAACCCCACTTCCTTCACCGGCGGCGGGAGATCGCGCGGCGCCACTTCTGACATGCGAAGAATGTTTCGATGGCAGCCGAGACACACATTGGAGTCAACCTGAGCCTTGAGATTATGGGGATCAGTCGGAGTCCCGAAGATGTAAATAGCGACGTCCTTCATGCCATTCCATGCCTTGTCATGCACCCACCCTTCCAGACCGGGTCGCACGTGACACGCAACACAGGTCACGTCCTTGTGGGAAGACTTCGTCCAACTCTCGTAGGACGGAGCAATGTTATGGCAACTGGCACAAAACTTCGGATGACTGGTGAGAGGAATGGCGACGCCACTCAGTGCCACCGCACCGGCAATCAGGCCCAATACAATGGTAGCCTTAGGCTTCCAGCTCATGCGCAGCGCGCGGATGCCGCTTGGGGAACTTCGTCATGATCAACGCGGCCACGCCGCCGACATCGTTGATGTCAAATACTGGAACTTGAAGATCGACGGGTTTATCGGAGACCACTGCTAAAAGTCCTTCTTGTGAGACCGGCACTTCCCCCAGTTGTTCGCGGACAATGACGATTTTAGGATAGCCTTCGCTCTTCCAGCCCTCGGCGATGATCAGATCGTAGGACTCGTCCAAAAACCTGTCCCGCACGTCCGTGACATGCATCTGATCGGAGACATCGGCAAACATGGCCATGCTGCCTTTGGAGATCACCACCACACTGCTGGCACCGGCCTGCTTGTGTCGCCAACTGTCCTTCCCTTCGGTGTCGAGATCAAATCCGTGACCGGCATGTTTGACCGTCGCGACTTTGTAACCCGCCCGGACCAACTCGGGGATCACGCGCTCGATGAGGGTGGTCTTGCCGCTGTTTGATCGACCCACGAAACAGACGATAGGAACAGCCATGAGCCGACGTCCTCTCCCCCCTCAACAACAAGACAGGCGGTGAGACCCGCTCTGGCTATGGTCTGCGTGGTTCAACCACGCTTCGCCGCTTAAGAGCTGAACCGTCACGAGATCGCCGGGATTCAGTCGTTCGACTTCGACCGGCACATCGATCAGACAATTGGCCTTGACCATCGAGGTGAGAATTCCTGACCCTTGATCGCCGGTCGTGCGGACCTTAAAGATGCCGTCTTCCCGCGTCAAGACTCCCCGTAAAAAATGACGGCGATCCGTCCGCTTGGAAAACTTATCTTGGAAGACCGCCTGAACGAGAGGACGGCCGTAACTCCGGTGTCCGCTCATTTTCAGCATGGCAGGCCGAACCAACTGTTCGAACGTGACCATCGACGAGACGGGATTCCCCGGCAGACCGAATGCCAGCTTGCCCTGAATCTTTCCAAAGGCCAGCGGCTGCCCCGGTCGGATGGCGAGTTTCCAGAAATTCATCTCGGCCCCCAGATCGCGAAACACCGCCTTGGTAAAGTCGTAGTCCCCCATAGAGACTCCCCCGGACAAGACCAAGATATCCGCTGTCAAGCCGTGGGAAATCTTCTCCTTGAGCGCGGCAGGATTGTCCCGCGCGATACCGAGCAGAAACGGGATTCCGCCGGCGTCCTGCACGGCGGCCGCAATCCCATAGCTGTTCGAATTGATGATCTTCTCTTCGCTGAACCGCTCATCCAAGTCCGCAAGTTCATCTCCGGTGGAGAGAATAGCCACGCGCGGACGTTGATAGACAAAGACGAAGGACTTCGCCAGGATCGCCAGCATCCCGGCTTCTCCCGGTCGAATCTGAGTGCCCTTTGCGATGATGCACTCGCCCTTCCTGACGTCTTCGCCCTGCGGACGAATGTTCGAACCTTTCTGCTCCGGCTTGAACACTCGCACAGCCTCCGGCGTGTGCTCGGTATCCTCGACTTTCAACACCGTGTCTGCACCTTTCGGAATCGGGGCTCCCGTCATGATCCGAATTGCCTGGCCAGGCCCTACCGTCTTCGACGGCATCTTTCCTGCGGGAACATCCTCGATGATCGACAGCGCCACGGGTTTCTGAATCGCGTGTTCCTGTTTGATATCCTCCCACCGCACGGCAAATCCATCCATCGCCGAGTTGTCCCACGGCGGATTGTCGCGCTCCGCGACGATGTCTTCCCCCAATACTCGACCGAGTGCATCGAGGATGGGAATCTTCTCCAAGCCCAGAACCGGTGTGGCATCCAGTACAACCTTCTGCGCGTCGGTCAACGACGTGAGACCCTGTGTCGCGTCTTTTGCTTTCACTTTGCCCCCTCGTCAATGCGCATGCCGCGGGGCCACTTTCACGAGCGACCCGCTCTTCTTGCAGAACGCTTCGACCTTGTTGGCAATTTCGTGATAGGCCTCGGCCGTCATCGTGTCAGAATTGAACATCGCAAAAGGCTCACCGGCATCAGACTGGGTCACGACATCGGGATCGAGCGGAATTCGGCCAAGAAACGGAACACCCATATCGTAGGCAGAGGCTTCACCGCCGCCCTTGCGGAAGACTTCGATATGGTTGTGGCAGTGCGGGCACTCCAATCCGCTCATGTTTTCCACGATGCCGATGATCGGCACTTCACTGTCCTTGCAAAACGTGACGGATTTGCGGGAATCGAGTAGCGCCACTTCTTGCGGCGTAGTGATAATGACCGCGCCGCTCACGTTGCCGAGCAGATCAATGGTCGTCACCGATTCGTTGCCAGTTCCCGGTGGCAAGTCGACAAACAGGAAATTCAGATCCTGCCATTCGACACCGCCCAAGAGCTGATTAATGAATTCGTACTTGTAGGCATCGCGCCAGATAATCGGGTCGTCCGGGTTTTGAAGCAAGAAGGACATCGACGCGATCTTGAGGTTGTAGGCTTGGAATGGAATGATCCCGCCCGATGTGCTGATCTTCAGCTTCTGGCCCTCGGCCCCGACCATCTTCGGGATGTTCGGACCATGAATATCCATGTCGCAGATGCCCACATGCCAGCCTTTGAGGGCGAGGCTCACAGCCAAGTTGGTGGTGCAGGTACTCTTCCCCACGCCACCCTTGTTGCTCATGATCAGCACTTTGTATTCGATGCGCTCCATACGCTTGGCGACAAGCCAGCGGCTATGCCCTTCCTTGTCCTTCTGACACGACTCGTTCTCATCGCAAATGGCACAGGCCCACATGTATGTGCAGGCATCGCCGCTTCCAGACCCTTGAGGCTGAATGATATTTAATTCACGTGGCATGGGTGATCATGACTCCTTAGCTAACTGGTCAATTAGTCCATCATACTCATCGTCGAGGGACTCCTGACGGTACGCCGACGTATTCCCCCTCCACCGCACTTGGAACTCGTGGGGACGCCGATTTGCCGCTGGTCTCCGCAGCAACGGCCGAGGTGGCAGTCTCTTCTGTCTTCGGCTTCTTCTTATGAAAGAAGCCCGCACTGACAATCCCCACTTCATAAAAGATATACATCGGCAAGGCCATCAAACACTGGTTGAACGGGTCCGGTGTCGGGGTCAGAATTGCGGCAACAATGAAGGCCCCTAACAGCGCCCATTTCCGATAGCGCTTCAAGAACGGCGCATCGACCCACCCGAGTTTGGCCATCAGCGTAATCGCCAAGGGCACTTCGAAGATTAGTCCGAACACGAGCAAGAACCACAGTGCGAACCCCACGTACTGGGCGATTGACAGCTGCGGAATAAATCCGGCATTCACCCCATAGGCGATCAGGAAATTGAGGGCAAACGGCAGGACAAAGAAAAACGAAAACCCAACGCCGGCATAAAATGCCAACGTACTCAAGAGGACGAACGGACCCACAAAACGCCGCTCTTGCGCATGGAGGCCGGGCACGACGAATTGCCAGATTTCCCACAAAATATACGGCATCGCTAGCACAAGGGCAAAGAGTCCAGCGACCTTGACGTTTTGCCAGAGCGCTTCAGCCGGTGCCAGAAAGACGAAAGGGATGGCAGGAAGGTCAGTCGGTACCCAGGACAGCGAACCTGGTACGAACATGTTCTGCAACGGCACACGGAGCCATTTCACAAGGGTATCGGCATAGAAGAAGGTGCCGACG
>Ga0335070_10011157_pt1 | contig 10503 bp, 2 predicted proteins | sample Lox_Sample_13_FD_206722 | JGI IMG/M metagenome (GOLD analysis project Ga0335070, IMG submission 206722) | Soil microbial communities from Loxahatchee National Wildlife Refuge, Florida, United States - Lox_Sample_1.3 | ecosystem: Environmental > Terrestrial > Soil > Wetlands | place: USA: Florida...
AGGGAGAGACAGGCTCCCTCCCCGTTTGAGTGAGATGCGCGATTTGGCCGATTTCTGTATGCATGCCGGTGGCAAAGACGACCGCTTTGGCCTGGCCAGATACTATCGAAGTGCCGGCGAGCAAAATATTCTTACTATGGATGAGTTCGCCGTCCGCAGATGGAACCGCGTTCCGTGATTTCGGCAGTGATTCGCCGGTGATACTTGCAATATTTACCCGGACATCAAAGGCATCGATCAACCTGGAATCCGCAGGGACGTTGTCGCCTTGTTCGAGGAGGACGATGTCGCCCGGCACCAACTGCTCTACCGCCAGGGATGTCGCTTTCCCATCGCGCATTACGTCAACCTCTTGGGGCAACAGTTTACGAAGTGCGGCGAGGGTTCGCTCGATGCGGTATTCCTGCCAAAAGGAGAATACGCCGCTCACCACGATCACTGCGACGAGAGCATAGCCGATCTTCGCCATGCCTTGGCCCGGTTCGTTCCATTCGCCTAGGAACGCTAGCGCCGTGGCAACCCATAAGATGACCGCGAAAAAATGAAAGAACTCTTTAAAAAGCCGCAACCAAACGGGCTCGCCGGCCACTGGTTCCATGCGGTTGGGGCCAAACTCGTGCAACCTGCGCTCGGCTTCCTCGGACGACAAGCCGTGCGCAGCGCTTTGGACGCTCGCAATGGCATCAGCGGCAGAGAGTTGATCAATTCTCACTGGAAGTGGGTTTGCGGAATTCCATGCTTGAACCGGGTAGCATGGCGAATACCAAAATATCAGCTAGCCGCGCTATCCGAGCGGGTAATTTTTTAGAAGCAGTTAACTCGGCGAATACAAATTCCTATCGACTCAAAACTTCACGCTTCGATAAAAGACCTTCTTGGTAACTTCCGCCGCCAGAATGTACAGGAACAAAAGGCCGACCAAAACCACTAAAAATTCGGCGGGCATGGGAGCGAAGCCGAACAGCCCACTCAATCCGGTGTAAGGTAAAGTCACCGTACCCAAGATGACCAACAGAGTCGCTACCCATAACGGCCGGCCCGGTTTGCTTTTAAAAAACGGCTGCCGGGTTCTAATAATCAGAACAATCAGCGAAGCCGACACGACGGATTCCACGACCAGCGCATATCCAGGGCAAGCTCTGCCAGCGCATCGAAGCCCTCAACTTCCGTCGGTAGAAAGCTGTATATCGGACTTGAAAGCCGTCTTTGTTTGCTCATCGTCTGTCCCTCAAAGAAAAGCCCGGAGGATATTGTCGTCACTTCGCCTTTCGTCTGTAGAAATGCACCTCCGCGAACCTAGTGGTGGCCAGGCGGGATACTCCCTCAGCACAAACGATTTGGCAGACGGCTTAAGCGAATAACTGTTTGCTCTCGCCATCACACGGTTATCGCTGCTGGGAGCGTGACGGGGGCGCTCCCTGACCCAAGAACAACGCGTACATCGTGCGTTGCGCCATCATCGGCGAGCTGGATGTGCATACCGCCGCCGAGCGATGTGCCATCGAGCTCAATAGACGACACGCCCTGCGCCACCCCATGTGGGTTTTCGAAGTGGATTTCGTAGCGCGCCGAGTGATAACGGTATGTAATGTCAAATCTCTCCCACGCACGTGGGATACAAGGGTCGAGATAAAGCCTCGCGCCCCGCACCCGAAAGCCCAGGATCCACTCGATGCCGGCCCGATACATCCAACCCGCTGATCCGGTGTACCATGTCCAGCCGCCCCGGCCGACGTGCGGCGGCTCGGCATAAATGTCAGCGGCGACGACGTAGGGCTCGACCTTGTACCGGAAAACGCCGGCGCGCGTACTGGCGTGATTGATCGGGTTCAACAGCGAGAAAAGTTCGCCGGCCTTGTCGCCTTCGCCAAGTGCCGCAAAAGCGAGAACGGACCAGATCGCCGCATGAGTATATTGGCCGCCGTTTTCACGGATGCCAGGTGGGTACCCTTTGATGTAACCGGGGTCGGGGCTCGCGTGATCAAATGGCGGGCTGAACAGGAGCACGAGACCCTCTGCGCGGCGGACGAGTTGTTTCTCGACGGCTGCCATGGCGCGCACTCCACGAGCCGGCTCAGCGGCACCGGAAATGACCCCCCAGGATTGCGCGATTGAATCGATGCGGCATTCGGAGTTCGCGGCGGACCCGAGCGGCGTTCCATCGTCGAAGTAAGCGCGCCGATACCATTCGCCATCCCACGATTCTCGTTCCAGCGATGCTTTGAGTGCGCTGACATGCAGTCGCCACATTTCGGCGCGCGCATGCTCGCCGCGAGCGTCGGCCAGCCGCGCAAACTCCCAGAGGTTGGTGTGGAGAAACCAGCCGAGCCACACGCTCTCGCCTTTTCCCGCAGATCCGACCCGGTTCATCCCGTCGTTCCAGTCTCCCGTGCCGATCAGCGGAAGGCCGTGGCTGCCAACCGCCAGACTGTGATCGAGTGCGCGCGCGCAATGCTCGAACAGGGTGCCGCTTTGCGCGGACACACGTGGCTCGAAATACGACTCGTCTTGCCCAGCCACGAGAGTCGGCCCGTCGAGGAAGGGAACGACTTCGTCGAGAAGTCCGACATCGCCTGTGACTTCAAGGTAATGGAAGACGGCATACGGCAGCCATAAAAGATCATCGGAGATACGGGTCCGAACGCCGCGACCGGACGGTGAGTGCCACCAGTGCTGGACGTCACCCTCGACGAACTGCCGCGCGGCGGCCCGCAGTATCTGCGCGCGTGCCACGTCGCGTTGCGCCACGGTGAGCGCCATGATGTCTTGGAGCTGATCGCGAAAACCATAGGCGCCGCCGGCTTGATAAAACGCCGAACGCGCCCAGACACGACAGACGAGCGTCTGATAGAGCAGCCAGCGATTGAGCATAATATTCATAGCCCGATCGGGTGTTATCACCTGTACCGCGCCAAGAACGTTATCCCAGTGCTTTATGACCGTGCGCAGGGTCCCATCAACGTCAGCGACACGGTAACGCATAATCAATTCCCGCGCTTCTTCCGTCGTCGCCGCCTCCCCGAGGAAAAAGACGACCTCGGCACGGCCCCCTGCACGCAGCTCGATCGTCGACTGCAGGGCACCGCACGGGTCGAGGCCAGCGCCGACTTTGCCTGAGAGTCGGTCTCCTCGTTCGAGGGATGCCGGATGGTCGAGGGTACCGTTGCGGCCAAAAAACTCCGTGCGATCACCTGTCCACACGATCTGGCGCCCGCCGAGGTCGGCAAAGGCCACGCGAGCACCGAACTCGTTGTTCCAGGCATTGCCTGCGAGCATTGCTCCTGTTTCCGTGTCGATCTCGGTGACGACGAAGGGCGCGGAGGTGCTCCGCGAAACGCCGAGCACCCACTCGACATACGCCGTGATCGAGAGCCGTCTCGACCGGTCTGAGTGATTCTCGATGGTGAGCCGGGAAATCTTGATCGGGTCCTCGAGTGGCACGAACTGCAGGAGGTCAAGCGACACCCCGTGTGAGGTGTGCTCAAAGCGGCTGTAGCCCTGGCCATGTCGGGCGATATAGGGCCAAGCCTCCTCGCGGATCGGCAGGACGGTGGGACCCCACAGCTCGCCACTGTCTTCATCGCGCACGTATATTGTCTCGCCCGGCGGGTCGCTGACCGGATCATTCGACCAAGGCGTGAGCTGGTTCTCACGGCTGTTGAGCGACCACGTGTAACCCGAGCCCGACTCAGAAACCTGGAAGCCAAAGGAAGGATTCGCGATTACGTTGATCCAGGGTGCTGGCGTCCACTGCCCTTCGCCTAGAATCGTGACGTACTCGCGGCTATCGGCAGTGAAGCCACCCAGACCGTTGACGAACTCGAGGTCAGGCCGCGGCGGCAAGACATCCAATGACTGCATCGCGGGGAGACGCCGCGCGAGTGGAACCAAAGCGGCCTTGGATCGCGGCTGACGTACGACCTGCTCGGCCAAGGTCCCGCGGCGGCTCAAGAGCACAGCACGCGCGGCGGTCTGGAGCAGGATGCGATCCTCAGCCGTAATGAGATCTCCCCGCAGAATAAACACGCCGCCGGAGCGTTTATCACCCTCTTGCTGCAAACGTGATTGGCTGGTGCGCACCTGAGCTTCCAGAGCAGCCTGGAGATCTTGAGCATAGGATGGGGCCTGTTCGTTCAGGATCACGAGATCGACTGCGAGCTGTTTCATCCGCCAGTATTCGTGGGCGCGAAGGAGTTGTCGGACAATTCCCTGATCCTCGGGTTCATCGATGCGGATTAGAACAATCGGCATATCGCCGGAAATTCCGTGCGGCCAGAGAGCCGAGGGGCCCCGGGTATTGCGTGTGAGCACCGTGGACGAAGGCCGCAGCATAGGGTCCGAGTACAGGATCTGGCCAGCGAGCTCCTGGAAGAGGTAGGCCTCATCAGGATCAATGTTGAGATGGTGTAACTGGACCTGGGCCTGCGTCCACGCCAAGGTGGCGGCACGCTCAAACGTTGCCGGATTGTTGTACTCGTCGGCCAGGGCGAGCGCCTCGTCGCGCGATGACGCGATGAGCGTCGAAAAGGTAACCCGCGCGGTGGTGCCCGGCGCCAGCCGCACGCGGCGCCGGAAACTAACGATAGGATCGAGTACTGCGCCGACCGTATTGGAAAGAGGGTGGCCGTCGATGACCGACATCGGCGTTCGGATCCCGCGCCCGCGGCCAAGAAACCGGGCGCGGTCAGTCTCGTATTGCAGCCCGCCGATGGTTTCTCCTTCGGCGACGATTACGTGCGCCGCCCAGACCTGGGGCTCGCCGTGCGACCGTGGCCGGCGTGTAGCCAGCAGGGCACCAAGTTCGGGAGCAAATTCCGTCTGCACAAACAGGTTGGAAAAAGCCGGATGAGCCGCATCGGCTGCAGGCGGCGCCAGGACGATTTCGGCATAGGAGGTCAGCTCGATCTCTCGGGTTCGCAGCCCCAGATTCGTGATTGACACCCGGCGCACCTCAGCGTCGTGCTCCGGCGAAACGACAACTTCAAGCGTGGTGGCAATCGCACCATCGCGCCGCCGGATCTCTACGTGATCCTCGGAGAAAGCCACTTCATAGCTGTCCGGTTCAACCCCGCTCGGTTGGTAAGCGGCCGACCAGACCTGTCCGCTGTGTCCGTCACGAAGAAAAATGTACGTCCCCCAGCCATCGCGCGTTCGGTCCTCCCGCCATCGTGTAACCGCAAGGTCTCGCCAATGGCTGTATCCGGAGCCCGCCGTTGTGACCATTACCACGTATCGTCCATTGGAGAGGAGGTGGACAGCAGGAGTCGGGTCGTGCGGGGAAGTGAAGCGACGAAGGACTGGTGGAACAAGATCGCGGACGTTTGCGGCCCCCCGCACCTCCTCGACCCTGGGCCGGGCGACCAGAACGTCTCGCGGAGTACGTTCCTGCAACAGCAGCTCGGTAGCTTGCATGCGCGGCTCGGCGTGAAAGCGCGCCCGCATGACGCCTTGATGGAGGACGTTCGCGAGCGCCACAAGCGACATCCCCTGGTGATGCGCCATATAAGCGCGAACGACAGCCACACGTTGGTCTTCAGGAACCCGGGTCGCCGTGTAATCGAGCGCTTCGTAAAAGCCGTAGCGGCTGCTCGCGCCCGCCTCGGTGAGACGTATGAAGTTCTGCGCCGCCGCCCCCGCGTCAATCATCGCGGCGAGCGCCGTCGCGTAAGGAGCGACCACCACGTCTTCACTCAACCCCCGTTTGAGCCCTAAGCCAGGCACGCCAAAATTCGTATACTGGTAGGTCAGCTCCAAATCGCGCGCGTTGTAGGCTGATTCTGAGACCCCCCAGGGCACGCCACGCTCGCTGCCATATTTTCTCTGACGGCGGACGATAAGATGGTACGTTTGGTCTAACAGACTACCCGACGGAGAGCGCATCACGAGCGCGGGCATGAGGTACTCGAACATCGACCCCGACCACGAGACGAGCGCAGATCCCCGGTCTACGGGCGTCAAAGCACGTCCGAGGTGGAACCAATGGGTCGACGGGACGTCACCCTTGGCAATGGCGATGAAACTTGTGAGCCGCGCCTCAGACGCTAGCAGATCGTAACAACTCGGATCGAGGCTGTTATCAGAAACGCGGTACCCGATCGAGAAGAGCTTGCGCGCCGGGTCGAATAGAAAACCAAATTCCATCGCGTCGAACATTGTCTTCGTTACCTGGACGAGGGTCGCAAGGCGGCTGACCAGCGCTCCAGAGGCTGCAGCAGAACGAGCGAGACTCTCAATGATGGCATCGATTCGTGCCAGGGTATCGCTCGGTGCGGTGCTGTCGCTAGCCAAGCGCGTGCGGAGAGTGGTGAGTTCGTGTACAGCGCTCTCGCAGCGGTCCGGCGTGTCGGCCAGAGCCGGGAACGAGAGAAAAAAACGCGCGATCGACGTTGAGCCCACCGCTTGCTCAAGAATCGTAGCGCGACGCGGGACAGCATTCCCAAAGACAAGCTGCGCCCAGGGAAGTACCAGGTCGAGATCGCGGGCGTGACTCTCGATGCCCGCGTCCAGGGCCTCGGCCCAGGTGAGCAACTCTGCATCGGCGCGGTCACCCCGTTCGGCGGTGAGCGTGCGCGCAATGTCCGTTACGTTATGAGCATGCGCTTGGAGTTGAGCGAGATGCAAGACCCAATCGCCCGGAGTTACAGGGACCGGGCTGAGGGCGGTGGTCAGAGCGTCGAGTGCTTCATCCAGGTGTTTTCGAGTGACCGTTTGCGTGCGCCGGTCGTCAACAATCGCGCGTGCCGCTGCGCGCAGGTTGAGGATGGTGTCCGCAATCCCAGAAATCACCTGCGGGCCAAGCAAAGGGCGGTCGATGATCTCCTGGCACGCCTGTCCCAGCGCGACGAGGTGACCGGCGAGGTTTCCACTGTCGACCGAGGATACGTACTTGGGATCGAGCGGGCGGAGGTCACGCGTGTCATACCAGTTATAGAGGTGACCACGGAAACGCTCCAGGCCGTTCATCGTTCCGAGCGCGGCTTCGAGGCGCTCAATTGTAGCCACGGTGCCGACCCAGCCGAAATCGTGCGCAGCGATTGCGGAAAGGAGATACAGCCCGAGGTTGGTGGGCGACGTGCGGTGGGCCACGACTGGTGTTGGCTCTTCCTGGAAATTGTCGGGCGGAAGAGCGTGGTCTTCTGCACCGACAAAGGTCTCGAAGAACCGCCAGGTTCGGCGCGCGGTTAACCGCAGCGTGCGAGCGTCATCTGCCGAGAGCGGCTGAGCCCCGGCCGCGCGCGGCGGCAGGCTGATCCAGTGTGCCACTATGGGTGAGAGCGCCCAGATAAGAGAGAACGGCGCAGCAATCAGCCATGCTCCCGGTGGCCCGAACGGGACGAGGATGGCTGCTATCACGGCGAGCACTACGGCCCCGCCCATCCGGTAATAGATGCTGCCGAGGGTGACATAGAAAGCAGCTTTCGCCTGTGCGGCAGTCACCCATTCAAGTAAATTTCGGCGGGTCACATATACGCGAAAGAGTGTCCGCACGATCGCGTCGGTCATTAACCATGCCTGATGCGCAAGCAACGTCACCGTGAGTCCAATTTGCGACACGGCAAGCACCAGGTCCGTGCCGACGGCACGCAAGTGGCTGCGTTTTGAGATCCCGCGGCGATGCGGGATCAGCCCGGTCAAGACGGGTAAAAGGGGAGGGATAGCGATGGCGACAAGCACGAACGTCGTCCAGATCACTGGCGAAGCGAACGGTAGCGTCCACCCGGCGACCAAGGTCAAAAAGGCGGCCGGGCTTGACAGCGTGCGCCGGAGGTTATCGAGCATCTTCCAACGGCTGATCGGGGGAATCGCTGCGTGAATCGGATCGCCGCTCGCGTCTCGTGCGCGGCCGAGAATCCACGGCAGCAATTGCCAATCACCGCGAGCCCAGCGGTGTTGACGAGCCGTGGCGGTCGCATAGTGCGGCGGAAAGTCATCGAAGAACTCGATATCGGTGACGAGCCCTGCCCGCGCGAAAATCCCTTCAAAGAGGTCGTGACTCAACAAGACATTCTCCGGCACGCGCCCGGCGAGGGCCGCCTCAAATGCATCTATGTCGTAGATCCCTTTACCGATGTAAGAGCCCTCGCCGAAAAGGTCCTGGTAAACGTCAGAGACGGCAGACGCGTACGGGTCAATGCCGCCCGGTGCCGAAAAGATGCGCTGGAAAAGAGAGCCCTCGCGATCCGTAGGTAGCGTCGGCGTGACGCGCGGCTGAAGCAGGGCATACCCCTCAACGACTCGACCGACATGCGGGTCAAACCTCGGCCGATTGAGGGGATGCGCTATGGTGCCGACCAATCGAGCGGCGGATCCCCTCGGCAGCCGCGTGTCGGCATCCAGTGTGATGACATAGCGGACGCCGCAAGGAACAAGAGGCGGCCGGCCAGCTATTGGCACGAAGCTGGTATCCGTGGCACCGCGCAGCAAGCGGTTCAGTTCATGGAGCTTCCCACGTTTGCGCTCCCACCCGATCCACTTTCGCTCGCTCTCGTTCCAGCCACGCCGACGGTGGAAAAGGAGAAATCGCTCGCTCCCATCTGGGGCGGCCCCATGGCGTTGATTCAGCCGCGCGATGCCCTCAATTGTCGCAGCCAGCAGTTCGTCGTCTCCCGGCATGGTTTCTTGAGGCGCGTCTGTCCAGTCGGAAAGGAGCGCAAAACGAAGATCGCCATCTGGATTTGCCAGATAGTGTACCTCCAGCCGCTCGATCTGCTCCGCAATCTGGGCGTGGCCTGTCAGGAGAGTCGGTACGACGACCAACGTCCGAAGATCCGCTGGCACTCCGTCATGGAGCGCCAGCCTGGGTAGCGACCGCGGCCCAAGCAGCTCCATGACTTCGCGATTGACTAATGCGATCGCCAGATCCGAGGCCGGGACGAGTGCGAGAAGCCCGAGTAGGACCAGGCCCACTACGCCAACTTCCGCTGCACCGGAATTGAACAGGAACAAAGCGAGGATGAGGCTGCTGGAAATGCCGATGGTTCCAAGGTACCGAGACGTCGCTTGAGTAACATAGGCGCGGAGAAGCCAAGTCTTGATCGGCATGCGAAAGCCGAGTTCCTGCTCGAAGGCTATGCGTCCGTTCGCGATGAGGTAATAACCGGGATCACCGCGCCGGTCCCCAGCAGGATCACTGGTTTCTTGCGCTTTGCTGCGAAATTCTTTCGCTTGAAATACCGCCCGCCGGGCAACTTCAAGCTCATCTCGCTGTGAGCCCCGCGACAGTTCTTCGATCGCACGCCGGTAGCGATCGCGTGTCGCGAAGTCCGGTGCGGCAAAGCCATTGCCGGTCCAAAGTATTGCGTCGACAAGACTGACACTCTCGAAGAATTCCGCCCAATCGAAGGCGGAGATCAGGCGCATACTAGTGATCACATTACGCACGGTCACGTTCGACGCTGCCAGTTGCTGGTGCTCGACCCGGACCATCTCATCAACCGTGGCACCTTGAGCCGCTAGGTGTTCCTCGAGCCAGTGAAGAGCCGGCGTGATCGCCGGGTCCTGATCGCGCAGCCGCTGAACGAGCTGTACCGCGAAGGCCGTCGCCAACGGGGCGCGCTCGAACTGGCCGAGGATCGTCGCCGCAGGCTCAGTTGAACGGCCGCCAAGTCCGAGCAGGCGGTCGGCCACCGTGTCGGCCTCTTGACGCGCCGCCCGTGCATGCACGATGCGCTCTGAGAGCCGCCGGAGATTCTCCACGAGCACCACTCGCAAGGTGATCGCGACCGCCCAGAGTTCGCCGATCGTCAACGGCTGCAAGCGCTGGTAGGCGCGCACGAACCGACGGAGCGTATCCGGGTCAAACCGGCTATCCGTATGGGCGACGAACGCCCAGGCCAGCCCATAAACGCGCGGATAGCCCTGGAGGTGACCCTCAGCCAGCTTCGGAAGCTCCCGGTAAAAGCCGGGTGGCAGGTCATCACGGATCTCACGCAGTTGCTCGTCCACAATGTGATAATTGTCGACCAGCCACTCTGCCGCAGGTGTGATCGCGCGCTCCTCGCGGATTGCCTGGGCGACTGCACGATACGATTCGAGCAACACCCGCCCATTGTCCAGCACGCGCGGCAACAGCGGACGACCTTTCCGCGGCGTGGTCGTGACGCGCTGAGCGGCAGCAAGGCTTTCACCGTGCTGCTCAAGACGCTCGGCGCTGAAGAGTTCGGCCCGAATCGGTTCGTCGAGCGCCAAAAAGGAAATGGCCTCTGAACGGTTTTTACGCAGCAGGTTCTGAAAAAATAACGAATCCAATCCAAAAAACCTCACGGCAATCCGGGACGCGCATACGGAGGCTATCAAGTTCCGCAGTCAGGGAGAACACCCAGCTCAAGGTTCATGGCAACCTGCCATTAGTTCCATCCAGCAGCGGTCAAGAAACAAAAACCCTCTTAGAAATAAATTCTTTCCGGCCTGGTTGAGTTATATTCAGCAAATTCGATGTAAAGTTTTCCATGTTTCTAACTATTGGATTGTAGTACGAGTACTTTGTTTGCGATTCTCCTTCTA
>Ga0335070_10011158_pt1 | contig 10502 bp, 5 predicted proteins | sample Lox_Sample_13_FD_206722 | JGI IMG/M metagenome (GOLD analysis project Ga0335070, IMG submission 206722) | Soil microbial communities from Loxahatchee National Wildlife Refuge, Florida, United States - Lox_Sample_1.3 | ecosystem: Environmental > Terrestrial > Soil > Wetlands | place: USA: Florida...
GCCCGGATCAATGCCGACGGCGAGGCCCGCCTGGAACGTTCCGGCACGATGGATCGAACCGGCGAGAAGAGCATCGGCTTCCGCGAATTGAGGACAGCCAAGGTTGATCCTCTGCGGTTCGACCGACCGGTGACGATCGAGTTCGAGAACGTGGACTACCGCGTCGCCCTCATGATCGACGGTGAGGAGGTTGTCGCCACCACCGACGCGGAATACACCCCGGACATCGGGAAGCTCCTGCGGACCTCCCAGAATCCGGACGAGTCCCGCAGTGGGGCGCACGTGGCGATCGGAGCCCGCAAACTGCCCCTGGAAATCCGCCACTTGGCCGTACATCGCGACGTGTACTACCGCTCAGAGCTGTTTCCAAAGGAAGCCAGCAAACGCACGAAGGAGATCAGCCCATTCGCCGGATACCCGGCATGGGGCACCGAGCACAACCCTATCCTCCTGCGCGACGATCCACCCGACTACTTCTGCTGCGGCGACAACAGCCCCCAAAGCAAGGACGGGCGGCTGTGGTGGGAAGTGTGCCCGGCGCTCAAGGCGCGTCAGGGCCATGACCGGTATCAGTATGGAACCGTGCCCGGAGACCAGATGATCGGGCGGGCGTTCTTCGTCTATTGGCCGAGTGGAATCAAGTTCTCGGCAGGCACGCCGGCGGCGATTCCGAACGTCGGCAGGATGCGTATCATCCGCTGAAGTCGAACCTTCCGGCGACCCAACCCACGCCTAAACCGGACCTCAGACAGCACATTAATCTTGCTTTTATCCACAGCCCCTGGGATCATCCCTATGGATCGGAGGGGCAACCCAAAGAAGTGCCTGGGACCTGAAAGATCAACGGCCCCCCTATGGCCTCACCTAAATGTACCAATTGTGGAGTGAATTCCATAACTTATTTGTTTAATTGATGTTACATAGCGCCGCAGCGACGGGACACCGGGCTCAGAACGGGGAAAACCGTAGCTTGGGCGGCTCGGCGAGCGATGACAGGCAATGCGACGTTCTGTAGAATGCCGCACTGCTCGTAAACAGGTTGTCAACAAGCCCATAATACACCAGATGGCGTAGTCCTATGATCCAATCAAGACCGTTGCTGGACGCCAGGGAGCTTATCAAGGCCTACAGCGGCCGCGTCGTGGTCGACCGGGTGAACTTCCACGTCGAACGCGGCGAGATCGTGGGCCTGCTGGGCCGCAACGGCGCCGGCAAGACCACCAGTTTCCGAATCACCATCGGCATGATCCGGCCCGAGGGGGGCGCGGTACTGCTGAACGGCGAGGATGTCACCACCTTGCCTATGTATCGCCGCGCACAGAAGGGCATCGGCTACCTCTCGCAAGAGAACAGCGTCTTCGTACGACTGACCGTGGAGCGGAATCTCCTGGCCATACTGGAGCTCATCCGCGGCCTGACCTCCGCCGAGCGGAAGCGCCGAGCACAAGAGCTCATGGAGCAGTTCGGCCTGCTGCGCAACGCCAAGCAGGAAGCCAGGACGCTTTCCGGCGGAGAACGGCGAAAGCTGGAGATCGCCCGAGCCCTGATCACCCAGCCCGCCATCATCCTCTTGGACGAGCCGTTCAGCGGCGTGGACCCGATCGCCGTGCAGGACCTCCAGCGTGAGATCACCCATCTGCAGCGTGAGCTCGGCCTGTCGTTCCTGCTGACGGACCACAACGTCCGCCAGACGCTGGAAGTGACCGACCGCAGTTACATCATTCACGAGGGCCGGGTGATCGCGGAGGGCAGCCCCCATGAGCTGGTCAACAACCCGACGGTCCGCGAGGCCTACCTCGGCACGACCTTCCGCGGCGACGAGTTCGTGGGGAAAGCCGGGCACAGGTAAGCACGGTAGAGCTGCCAGCGACCAGCAGTAAGCAGTCAGTGGCGCTTGTGAACCACGAAGAACTCGAATAGCACGAAGCCGAGCAGGCGGGCCGCGCGCTACTGGTACCACAGGCTGAGAAGTTGCGCAATTCGAAAAGGAACGGCTGGGGTCAGATGCCTGGCCAACCCCGTTATCACCGTGAGCTGGACTCTGCTGTCCGGCGAAATTGGGGTGTTTACCCCATAGCCCGGACGGCCTGGAAACGCTATTCTGGATGCCGTGGGTTCATGGAGGCCGATGGGTTTCCGATGGGTTTCCCGAGTGGCGCCTTGTGGCGGCCATCATCGTGCACCAAGGTCGACTGCAGAAATCTGCAAAAGGGCAGCTTGTAGGAAGGAGAGCCTGCACGTCTTGGACGCGAATAGAGGCCCTTTGCGAATATTACAGCGCGAGCACGCGGCGCCTCGAGCAACTGTCGCCTGAGCCCGGAACGCCCCGCTGAGAGGGTTGACCTTTAACGCTGCAACAGCGGTCGTGATTTCGCGCGACAGACCAGCTACGGTCGTTAATGTCGAAGAAGGAGGAAACGCTTCCGCAACGTTCAAGGCTGCTTCGCCTGATTTCGGTAGGTCTACGTTCGACTTTCGCAGTTCACGCAGCCTGTCGCACGGTCAGTTTGAGGGTATCGACGACTTTTCCGCACTCCTGGCCGGACAGGCTCAGTGACAAAACCATCTCGCGGACACTTTCGCTGCGAAGAGTGGCGAGCGTTTCCGCGAAGGATGCTCGGCTCTTGCTGTGATACCAGGGGCGAACCCCGGTCCGCCCGTTCGCAACCAGGCGGGCCAGATCATCGGCTCGCAGGATCAGGAGGGCGGCGAGCTTGAGGTCACACGCGTGGACCGGCTCATGTCAGTCGGCAAGGTGACGCGCCGCGTGGCCGATCCCGTAGTCGGAGCCAGGACCGAGCCCTTGAAGTAAGCAGGCGCCGCGAGGACTCGCGTCCTCGGCCGCTGATTGCTCGCTATCCGGATGTCGGGGAGGTTCGGATCGGTGGGGGGCGCGCACGGCGATGAAACAGGGTGCATAAGAATGCCCGCCGCGGCCTCCTGTTCCGCGGCGGGCAATTGCGTCCGCCGTAATCAAGTGCAGTAGGCTACTCCTCCTCCTCCCCTTCGAGAACCGCCGCCGACCGCGAGACAGCCTCAGCTTGCAGCTCGCTGCCGTCGGTCATGTACAGCGCACCCGTCGCCACGATCTGCACATCGTCGATGTTCCAGCCGCAGTACTGCCATGAGCTGTCGGTAGTGCCCATGGTCCAGCGGATGTAGACGGTGGGCTTGTTGTCGGCCACCGATGAGATGTTGTACTCAACCTGCACCCAGCCGCTGTCCGCCACCTCGGCGGTGTTCTGCCAGACCGTCGTCCAGGTGCTGCCGTTGTTGCTCACCCGCACGTAAGCGTGGTCGTAGGCCGGCTGCTCCACGCCCAGCCATCGCCAGAAGCGCAGCTTGCAATTAGTCAGGCCGGTGCAGTTGATGGCTCCGGTCGTGATGTGGTGCTGGGCGAGATTGTTGGCGTAGTCGCCGCTCAGGTTGTATCCCATCACCCGCGTGCCCGTGTGGCCGGAGGTCGGGTCATGATAGCCGTGCTGGCCGCCGCCGCCCGTCGGAATGCCCCAGGCCCACTTGTTGGCAGTGGTATTGGGGCTCTTGGTCCAGCCCGGATTGGTATCCATGAGCCACTCGTACCTGACGCTTTCACCCGAGGTGGTGAACACGGCCGTCACCGACTTGTTACTGTTCATGGTGATGGTCGTGGGGTTGGTCGAGCCGGTTAGATCGCCGGTCCACTGGCTGAACGCGTAGCCGCTGCCGGCGTTGGCCGTCACCGTCACCACCGTGCCCGCGGCATATGTCCCGCCCGGCGGGTTGAGCGTAATGGTGCCCGAGCCGGCCGGACTGACCGCCGTGGTCAGCGTGTAGGTGGGGGCGGCCGTGAACACGGCCGTCACCGATTTGTTGCCGTTCATGGTGATGGTGGTCGGGTTGGTCGAGCCGCTCAAGTCACCGGTCCAGTTGGAGAAAACGTAGCCGCTGCCGGCATTGGCCGTCACCGTCACCACCGTGCCCGAGGGATACGTCCCGCCCGACGGATTGAGCGTGATGCTGCCCGCGCCGGCCGGGCTGACCGCCGTGGTCAGCGTGTACGTCGTTCCGCCGCCGCAGGCCGGTCCCGTGATCGAGAGCGAGTACGCGCCGGTCCTGCTGCTCCATCCCGATATCCGGATGTAGTAAGTGGTCCCGGCCGTTACGCTCGCCGTGACCGACGACGGTCCGCCGGAGGTGCCGCAGCCGTCATCGTCGCAGCCGATCTGGTTGGACGAGGTGCCTGGGCAACCGGTGTGGACGGAGAGCACGGAGTCGTAAGTCGTGCCGGTGCCGCACAGGCTGAAGGTGGCGCTGCCGCTGGTACCGGGCGTGTACTTGTACCAGACATCCGGCGTGCTGCTGGAGCTGCCGCAACTGGCGGAGCCGTCCACGCTGGCGCTGCTGGTGCTGCCGGTGTAGACCGTGCCGGGGCAGGCGGCGATGGCGTTGGCGCAGGCGTCGTTGGCCGGCGGAGCGGCGGGCATCATGTTGTGAGCCCCGAATCCGGTCTGGATGTGATCGACGTGGGCCCCGCCGTAATAGGTGTTGTCCAGCGAGACGAAGGTCGTGCCAATGGCCGGGGTGATCGAGCCGCTGGATCCGTGCAACGGCACGCTGTTGACCATCAACTTCGCAAGGACCGTCAGATAGTCGGAGTGACCGCCCGAAACCAAGGCGTTCCGCGTGCTCCAGATGCACCCGGAGAGCAACTGGGCGCAAGTGTGAATGTCGCTGGTGCATGGATACTGCATGGTGTTGTTGGCGTTGCGGATGCCGTTGGTGCAATCGCTGGTGTAAAACCCGATGCCGAGCTGAGGATCATCCGACAGCAGCACGGCAAGGCAATCGCCGACACCCTCACCGTATTGATCCTGCCCGCTGCCTCCGCACGCCACGACGTGGTGGCCGTACTCGTGATGCACGACGTTCGAGAATGCCGTGTCGCCGTAGCCCGAGGCGGCTAGGCAGAAGTTGAGCGAGCTGCCGTCATACCAGGCGTTGCCGGGGCAGTAGCCGCCGGTGAGCATGACGTTCAGGCCGAAGCCGGTCTGCGTGTAGATCGTCGGGTAGGACGGGTTCTGCACCAGTACCCAGTCACGGACAATGTTGGCCTGGACGTAGGCGTTCACCTGGGCCCGGATGTTCTCGCTGTTGTTGGCGGCGTTATGCGTGAAATTGGCCGGCCCGGGCGGCGTCACGGACATCGACAGGGTTTCCAGGCTGCCGGAAGCCGTGCTCATGGTGAAGTAACGCCCGCCCATCGGCGACTGCACGGTGACGGCGGAAGTGCCGCTGTTGGGGATCGTGAAGTTGCCGTTGGCGTCCGCATAGACGGAGGAGCCGCCCGAGATGCTGACCGTGGCATACCGCATGGGCGTCGACACCTCGGGATTGCACTGCTCGGCCTTCGGAATGGTCGTGGCCAGGCCGCTGACGTTGCCACTCACGTCGGTGAAGAGAATCATGTTTTCGGTGTGCAGGATTTCGCCGGTCGCGGCGGAGCACACGAAACGCCACATCTTCGGCTCGTCGTTGGAGGAGACGCCCGAGGCCACGAAAGTGATGGCCAACTGCGGGGCGTGCGGCTTGTTGTCCAGGTCGGGCCAGACCACCACCTCGGACGGGCCGAAGTTGTTCAGGCCGGGCTCGAAGGCCAGCGCCGCGGCGTACGCGGCTCCCACATCGACATTCGCAGCCTGGGGAACGGTGAAGTCGCTCAGATCGCAGAGCGTCGAATTAGCCAGGACCAGCGGAAAGGGCGGCTCGTTCACGACCAGCATCCGCACATCGGCGCCGTACACCGGGATGCCATCCTTGTACTGCCTGTAGCTGACCATCGTGGCCTTGTAGACGCCGGTGGTCTCGTCGTAGAGCAGCGGCTGCACGTGCTGGGCGTCGAACGCATTGCCCGGCTGCAACTCCGCGGCGGGCACACCGAACATGTCACTGGAGGCGTGGACGAAGTTTTCGGCGCTCTGCTCGGCCGAAAGGCCGTTGCTGAGGCTCGTTCCGCATACCTGAGCATGCCCTGCGTCGGCGAAGAACTGCACATCCGGGCAGGCGTCGCGAAGGACCTGGCTCGCATCCTGCGCAGGTTGACCGGATGCGAGCGACCCGCACACCAAGAGCAGACCGGCACACATCAATCGTTTCATTGTCCTTCTCCTTATTTGCTGCTAGACATGACTGAGGAAGCCCACTTCCCCGATTCGGCCCGGCAGCATACTCAAATCGTCCCGGGATTGCAACGGATCGGCCCGCTCCTTGGCGCGGACGGCCTTTTCCGGCAGAATATGCGGCTCGTTTGTGCGACTGCCGCGATGCGGACCAGAGGAGCGTTGACGTACGTTATCAGGAAACCGATAGCAGCATGAAGCAAGCACCGATTCGGGTTTTACTCGCCAAGATCGGCCTCGACGGCCACGATCGAGGCGTCAAAGTCCTGGCGAAGACCTTTCGCGACGCGGGAATGGAAGTCATCTATACCGGCCTGTGGCAGACACCCTCGGGCACGGCCAAGGCCGCGGTCGAGGAAGACGTGGATGTCTGCGGGGCCAGCTTTCACAGCGCCGCCCATCTGACCCTCGTGCCGATCCTGATGGACGAATTGCGCAAGCGCGGTCGCGCCGATATGCCCGTCGTCATCGGCGGCATCATTCCCCACGAGGATGTCCCGGTCATGAAAGAAGCCGGGGTGGCGGGAGTCTTCGAACCGGAGGATTCGCTGGAACACATCATCGACTCCGTGAAGAAGATCGGCGAACAGGTCCGCCAGGCCCGGCAGGCTGCCTGGAAAAAGGGAGCGTTGGAGGGTTGGGCGACCGCAGCGGGCCGCGGCGACCGCACGGCCCTGGGGCAGATGCTGACCTGGGTCGAGAGCGAGCCGCCTGCCGCCGAGGTCAGCAGACATCTGGCCCCGGTGGGCGGCGAGACGCTCATCATCGGTGTCACCGGCGCCCCAGGCGTCGGCAAGAGCACGCTGATCGGCCGGTTGGCGAAAGAGCTGAGTGGCCGCGGCAAGGAAGTGGCGGTCATCGCCGTCGACCCCGCCAGCCCCATCACGGGCGGGGCCCTGCTCGGCGATCGCGCCCGCATGACCCTGGCCGCGGAAGAGGGGCGTATTTTCCTGCGATCGTCGGCCAGCCGCGGACAACTCGGCGGCCTCGCTCCGTCCACCGGCACGATGATCCAGGCTTTGACGAATGCGAAAATCGACGTGCTCATTGTCGAAACGGTCGGGGCCGGGCAAAGCGACATCGCCGTGCGGCAGTGGGCCCGGCCGCTGATTTTGGTCATGATGCCCGGCGCCGGCGATGACCTGCAATTGGCCAAGGCCGGCATCACCGAGGTGGCCGATCTCTTCGTGATCAACAAGGCGGACCTGCCGGGCGCCGACCGCCTGCAATCGCAGATCCGCGATACGCTCGGCACGAAGCGACCGGTGGTCAAGACAGTGGCGTCGCATGGCAAAGGGATTGCCGAGTTGGCGGATGCGTTGTTCGCACGATGATGGTGAAGAATGAAAGCAGCACTACAACGCTGCGATGCCAAACAGGCCGCTTGTAGCGGCCTTTCCCGAAGGGCTTCAGGCCAGCCGTTTTACGGCTGGTCGGGCGCCCCCGTTCGCACCCCCCTGTTGCGCTTTGCGCGGGAACCCGTTTCAACGGGTTTCTCCGCTGCCTTCAGGCGTCCGGCCATCATCGCGGACCGTCCTCGTAGCGTTGTAGTAGTAGGGTGCGTCCTCGACGCACAAACTCAACCTGTGGGATTCTGCATAGGTGATCCATGAAAGTCCTGGTTCTGGTCAAGCACGTCCCTGATTCCACGGCCAACATCAAGGTCAAGCCCGACGGCAGCGGCATCGACCCCGCCGGGGTGAAGTTCGTGATGAACCCCTTCTGCGAGTTCGCCGTCGAGGCGGCGCTGCAGTTCAAGGAGAAGAACCCCGTGGCCAAGGCGGAGATCACCGCTTTGACCCTCGGCCCGGCCGCCGCCGTGGAGGTTCTGCGAACTGCCTACGCCATGGGCGTGGACAACGCCACTCATCTGTGCGACGACCTGTTCGTCGGGCTGGACGAGCTGACCACCGCCCGCGTGATCGCCAAGGCGATCAAGGACCTGGGCTTCGAGCTCATCCTGGGCGGCAAGCAGGCCATCGACTATGACAGCGGGCAGGCCGGACCGGCCCTGGCGGAGTGCCTGGGCTGGCCGCACGTCGGCACGGTCGTGGCGATCAACTGGGCCCCGGATTTCAAGTCAGCGGCCGTGCGCCGCCGGATCGAAGGCGCCGAGGAGGTAGTCGAGGTAAAGCTGCCGGCCATATTGCTGTGCGACAAGGGCCTGTGCGAGGCCCGCTATCCGTCGCTGCCGGGCCTGATGAAGGCCAAGAAGAAGCCGGTGGATGTGAAGAACGCCGCCGCGCTGGGCTTCAGCGCCGCCGACCTCGGACGCCAGGCCGCCCCCACCTGGATGGGCGAATTCGCACCGCCGCCGCCGCGACCGCCGGGCCGCCTAGTCAAAGGCGAACCGCCGGAGGCCGCCAAAGAACTCGTCCGCCTGCTGCACGAGGAAGAGAAGATCTTCTAGAGCGGTCCACAGTTGGTTGCGATGTCTCCTTGGTAGCGGCCAAGCTCCTGCTCGGCCGAGGCGGCGAGAACGGCCCACCGGGCGGTCGGGGATGCGGCCGCCGCGTGCAATCGTGAACCGCTATGCTCTCACCAGGAGCAGCCTTACCATCGGGCATTGCGATACGCTAATCCGCCAGCACGGCGTTGACAAACAGTTGGATGTCCTGTCCGTCGATGGTGCCGGACACGTCCATGTCCGCCAGATAGATGTCGCAGCCCGTGTACCTGCCGATCAGGGCCTCGACGAAGTAGGGAACGTCATCCACGTCCACCGCGTGATCGCAGTTCACATCGCCCTTGATGAGAGGGCATGGATTCGGGTCGCATACCGTCCAGTTGCCGAGATAAGTGCCGCCGGCCGCTTCACACTGCGCCGGTACCAGAACATGGCAACTCCCGTCGCCGTAACAGCATGCGCCGTTCACCATCTTCCAGCCGGCGACGCTGTTGCACACCACACCGCCGGCATGCCAGAAGTAGCCGCCCGCCATCAGTTCGCCGTTGTAAGGGGTCATAGCGTAGACCGGACCATCCGTTCCAGTGCTCAGCGGCGACCAGCTCATACCGGTCCACTTCGCGATGTAGTTGCAGGCCACACCGCCGGCTGTCGTGAAATAGCCCCCTGCGACCAGGCTGCTGCCGTAGACCGCCAAGGATAAGACGCTTTCGCCGCCCATCCCTGACCCCAGGCTCTGCCATGCGCCGCCGTTCCAGCGGGCGATCTGGTTGCACGTCACGCCTCCAGCGGTCGTGAATCCCCCGCCGGCAATCAGCGTGTTGTTGTACGTCTTTACCGATTGCACATAGTCGTCCATGCCCGACCCCAACGGCCGCCAAGCGCTGCCGTTCCAGCAAGCGATGTAATTGCAGGTCACATCGCCGGCGGTGGTGAAATCGCCCCCCGCGACCAGTTCGCCGTTGTAGACCGCCAAGCTCCGCACAGTGCCGTACATCCCCGATCCCAACGGTCGCCAGACACTGCCGTTCCAGCGAGCGATGTGGCGGCACTGAACGCCGCCCGCGTTGGTGAAACAGCCCCCCACGATCAGTTCGCCGTTGTAGACAGTTAGTGCGTCAACGTACCAGTCTGTACCACTGCCCAGCGGTGCCCAACTCGAGCCGTTCCATTTCGCAATGTAATTGCATGGAACGCCGCCCGCAGCCACGAAGGTGCCCCCTGCGACCAGCCCACCGGAATAGGGCGCAAGGGCGTACACATAGCACTCCATCCCCGACCCCAGCGGCTGCCATGCGCTTCCGTTCCAGCGGGCAATGTGGTGGCAGGATATGCCATCGACGCTCCAGAATTGGCCCCCTACGATCAGCTCGTTGTCGTAAACCGTCAGGGCCCACACATAGCCAAAGTCGTCTATGCCGTCCCCCAGCGATCGCCAGGCCCATTCCTGCCCCGCCGCCGGCCGGGCCGCAGCCCCGACGAGCGCGAACACCACCAACCCGCACATCATCCATCGAGACGATGCTTTCATGATATGACTCCTTCCCGTGGCGGTCTGACTGACGCGGAATGCTTCGACTGCTCCTCCGCGCCGCCGGCGCACGTCATGCTCCGGCGGGCGCCGCGATCACCGCCGTCAGATTTGAGCGGCCTCGCCTCAGTATCCCGGGCGGTCATCGCGACCTGGAATTGCAAGCCTCCAGAAGTGACATTGTACCATATCTTCAGCGCCGATCCTACGCTTGCTGTACGCAATCCCGGGGGCCGGTGGACGCGCGCCGCTGGAAGGTCGACTGCTGGGCGTGCGGCATGGCCAGGATTAAACGGAAGTACCTGAATCGGGCTAAACGCCACGCCCACCACAGCGCCGCAAACCGGACCAGGTCGCTCCCATCAGAACCCCTCACGCGAGTGAGGGCCGCCTTCCCGGTCGGTCG
>Ga0335070_10011159_pt1 | contig 10500 bp, 11 predicted proteins | sample Lox_Sample_13_FD_206722 | JGI IMG/M metagenome (GOLD analysis project Ga0335070, IMG submission 206722) | Soil microbial communities from Loxahatchee National Wildlife Refuge, Florida, United States - Lox_Sample_1.3 | ecosystem: Environmental > Terrestrial > Soil > Wetlands | place: USA...
AGGCTCGAGCGAGTCGGCTATACTGCCGCACCAAGGAGGTGCCCCATGACGCAACCCAATCGACGGGAGTTCCTTGCTGGAGCGGCGGGCCTGTTGGCAGTCGGGCTGATGGCGCAAGCGGGCGTCGCGGAGGCACAGGGCAAGACCAAGCCGGGTGACCGCGATCTCCTCGTAGTGGTGGACGTTCAGAACGACTTCATCCCGGGCGGGGCCCTGCCGGTGAAGGAAGGCGACCAGATCGTCCCTCTCATCAACACGATCGCCGCGGGCTTCACCCACGTCATCCTGACCCAGGACTGGCATACGCCGGGTCATACGTCGTTCGCCTCCGCGCATGCCGGCAAGAAGCCCTTCGAGACCGTGACGCTCGCGTACGGAACCCAGGTCCTCTGGCCCGACCACTGCGTGCAGGGCACGCCCGGGGCGGACTTCCACAAGGACCTGAAGATCCCGCACGCCGAGCTGATCATTCGCAAGGGCTACCGGCAGCACATGGATTCGTACTCGGCGTTCTTCGAGGCCGACGGCAAGTCCACGACGGGGCTCACGGGCTACGTCAAGGATCGCGGCTTTCGCAATCTCTACTTCGTCGGGCTCGCCACGGATTTCTGCGTCTGCTGGTCGGCGCTCGACGCCCGCAAGGTGGGGCTGCAGGCGGTGGTGATCGAAGACGCGTGCCGCGGCATCGACACCAACGGCTCGCTGGGTAAGGCATGGGCCCAGATGCAGAAGGCCGGCGTCAAGCGGATGCAGTCGGGGGACCTGGCGCCGGCGTAGGCTGCCGGTGAAGCGCCCGGCGGCGGGCGACGAGCAGGAGTATCTCTACCTCACCACGCGTGGCCGGAAGACCGGGCACGAGCGCCGCATCGAGATCTGGTTCACGCGGCGCGGGCGGAGCTTTTACCTCGTGGCCGAACACGGGCTGCGCGCGCACTGGGTGCAGAACCTGCTCGTGGAGCCGCGCGTGCACTGGAGGATCGGCACGGCGGTGTTCCACGGTCGCGCACGCGTCGTGCGGGCCGAGAGGGCGCCGGCCCTGGTCCGCGACATCCAGGCACGCTCGAGATCGAAGTACGGCTGGGGCGACGGCCTCGTAGTCGAGCTCGACCCCGGCCCTCTTCGCCCCCGCCGCCGCCCCCGCGGCGACGCTTAGGCGGTTGTCAGCTGGTGGGCTGTAACCGGGCGGAGGTGCGGGGAGTGCCCTCCCCCGCCCCCACCCGCCGCGAATCGAGCTAGCGCCGCAGGTTTTGCTGTGCGTGGCGAGCGCGGATGTCACGGGCGCGCTCGTCGGCCTCGAGGGCTTCGGCGTCCCGACGCGCACGCCGCAAGACGCCGGCGTAGTTCTCGAGCAGGGTCGCCAGCGTCGGGTGATCTGGTCCGAGACTCCGCTCGATGATGACAATGGCCCGCGGGTACATCGTCGCCGCCTCTCCCCAGCGTCCCTCCGCACGGTAGATCTCGGCCAGGTTGTTGAGCGTGATCCCCACGCGCTGATGCTCCGGCCCCACCGTCTTCTCCAGGATCAGAAGCGTGCGCCGGTAGAGCGGCTCCGCCTCGACGTAGCGCCCCTGGAGATGATACAGCGCCGCCATGTTGTTGAGGCTCGCGGCGACACTCGGGTGCTCGGGCCCGAGCATGCGCTCACGGATCGAGAGCGAGCGCCGGTACAGCGGCTCGGCTTCGGCGTAGCGGCCCTGGACGCGATAGAGCTCGGCCAGGTTATTGAGCGACTCGGTCACCACCGGCGTCTCTCTCCCCGGCCCGGGATCGAGAATGGCCAGCGAGCGCTTGTAGGCATCCTCGGCCTGCGGATAGCGTCCCTGCGCGAAGTAGACGAGCCCGAGATTGCCGAGGCTCCCGCCGACGTCGGGATGCCGCGGGCCCATGCGCGCCTCGCGGATGGCGATGGAGCGCAGCAGGAGCGGCTCGGCTTCGGCATAGCGCGCCTGCGCACGATACAGGTCACCCAGATCATTGAGCGTGACGGCGAGCGCGGGATGATCGGGACCCAGTGCGCGCTCCTGGATGGCCAGCGTGCGCCGATAGAGCGGCTCGGCTTCGCGGATGCGCCCCTGCGCATTGTAGAGCGCGGCAAGGCCGCCCAGAGGCAGCGCCATCCGGATATGGTCGGGACCGGCGGCGCGCTCGACGATAGCCAGCGCGCGCTGATAGAAGGGCGCCGCCTCCAGATAGCGCCCCTGCTCCCGGTACAGGCCGCCGAGACTCGACAGCGTGCGCGCCACCTCAGGATCGGCAGGTCCCAGCACCTTCTCCTGAATCTGGAGCGCGCCGCGGTAGAGCGGCTCGGCCTCCGCATAGCGTGCTCGTGCCTGATAGACGGCGCCGAGATTACCCATCGACACGCCGGTGGCGAGGTCACCGGGGCCCAGCTTCTTCTCGGCGATGGCGAGCGCGCGACGGATCACGGGCTCGGCGTCGGCCACGAGTCCCTGCTGAAGCCAGGCGCCGCCGACATTGTTGAGAGCGGAAATGAGACGGGGATCGTCGGGCGGCACGGCCTTCTCCGTCACTGAGAGCGCTCGATGCAGGACCGGCGCCGCCTCCCGAGAGCGGCCCTGCTCGCGGTAGAAGACGCCGAGCGCCGTGAGGGTCTGCCCAAGCCTCAGGTCCGCATCACCGAAGGCCTCCGCTTTTGCCACCGCCGAGACGTAGAGCCGCTCGGCATCTGCCACCTGCCCTCGTTCCCAGGCCCGCTCGGCGGCTCCGAGAAGATCCTCCCACCCGGGCGACTGGGCGCTCGCCGCCGCCGGCCACAGCAAGAGGAAAAGCGCGAGAGCTCGCATCAGGGGATGGCGGGACACGGCGGCGGGCACTCCTCACGAATGGTCGGCAGGCGCACGATCACCTCGTCGGCGACTCTAGGCCGCGGGCGCCGCTACTGTCAAGGCGCGGGCGCCTCCGCAGCGATGCGCGCGCCACCCAGAGCGCCGCATTGGCGGCGATGGCGGCGCCGGCAACGCCATAGAGCGCAAGCGCGTAGCTTCCAGTGACGTCGAAGACGCGCCCCGCCAGCCACGGACCGGTCGAGCCGCCGATCGCCGTGGCGATCTGGAGCGTGCCGAAAATAGTTCCGAAGCTCCGGCCGCGGAAGACATCGGTGAAGATGGCCGGCATGAGCGCCGCCGTTACCGAATAGCCGAGCCCGATCAGCGCACCATAGACATAGGCCGGCACCGGGCCGGGATGAAGCGCGACCACACCCAGCATGCCCACGCTCGACGCCACGCACGCCATGCCGATGGCATGCGTCACCTCGCGGCCGAAGCGATCCGAGAACCAGCCACCGCCCGCCTTGCCCGCGACGCTCGCGAGCCCGACCAGGCTCACCACTGAAGCCGCGACCAAGGGCACGATCTTGTGGTCCACGAGATAGGCAGCCTGGTGGACGAGGAGCGTCTGGCACGCGACATTGCCCAGGAAGTGAACCGTGCCGAGCAGCCAGAAGGCCGGCACCTGCACCGCTTCCCCGAGCGTCAGGTTGCCGGCGGTGCCGATCGCGAGTGGATACATGCCGGTCGCCGCTCGCGCCCGGGGCGGATCACGCAGAAGCCAGAGCGTGGCCGGCAGTATCCAGAGGGCGCAGAGGACTCCGAGGATACGAAAGGCCCAGCGCCAGCCGACGGCCTGGATCAGGAACTGGCAGAGCGGCACCACGAGGAAGATGCCCACGCCGATACCAGCGGAGACGGCACCGATCACGAGGCCGACGCGATCCGCGTACCAGCGCTGGACGAGCACGACGGCGGGCACCCATCCCGCGGATGCGACGCCGATGGCCGTCAACACACCGAAGGACAGATACAAACCGCTGGGAGTTTGCACGGCGCCGTCGAGGAAAAGGGAGCCGGCCAGGATCGCTCCGCCCGCGAGGACGACCCGGCGCGAGCCGATTCGATCCGTGAGCCAGCCCAGGCCGGGGCTCAGGAGACCATGGACGAGGACGAAGATGGAGAACGCCCCCGCCAGCAACGAGCGGCTCCACCCAAATTCGCGTAAAAGCGCAACGAGAAAGACACTGTAGGCGTACCAGAGGCCGTAGACGAGGCCGAGGGTGACAAAGGTCACCGCGGCGGCGCGGGCGCCGGGCGAACGCAGGCTCGGCGGGATCAGAGGGGGTCTCGCATGCTTGGCGCCGCCCCGCGAGTATACCGTGCCGTCGATCCGGTGTAGACTGGCTCTCCCAGGAGGTGAGCACATGAGCGACGATCTGATGACCAAGGTGCAGGAGCTGATCGACTCGACCATCAACCCCGCGGTGGCCGGTCACGGCGGTTTCGTCCAGCTGGTCGACGTCAAGGAGAACAAGGTCTATCTCCAGATGGGCGGCGGCTGCCAGGGCTGCGGCGCGGCGGACGTGACGCTGAAGGCGGGCATCGAGCGGCTGATCAAGGAAGAGTTGCCGGAGATCGAAGAGGTCCTCGATGCGACCGACCACTCCCAGGGCACCAACCCCTACTACACTCCGGAAAAGTAAGTACGATCCTCAGCTGCGGGCGCTTGCCCTCTCCCCTTCCGGGAGGGGGCGGGAGCGGGCGGCGAGCCGGCGCTTCCGCAGCCAGTCCCACGAGCGCACTCCCAGCAATACCGCAAGCGTGATCGCGTAGTAGTAGGGCGTCGTACGTCCCTTCTTGGCGAGCCACAGGAAGTGCAGTACTCCCAGGCCGCCGATCACATAGGCGAGCTTGTGGAGAAGGCGCCAGTTGGCCCCGCCGAGCCGCTTGATCATTCCGGACGTCGAGGTGATCGCGAGAGGGATCAGGAGCACGAGCGCCAGCACACCGACCGTGATGAACGGCCGCTTGAGCACGTCCTGCCACATCCGCCGCCAGTCGAAGAAGTGGTCGAGCCCTATCCACACCGAGAAATGGAGGCAGACGTAGAAGAATGCCAGGAGCCCGAGCAGGCGACGCAGCTGGATAGGCCAGGACCAGCCGAAGAGAATGCGAAGCGGTGTCATGCTGAGGCTGGTCAGGATCAGGACGAGAGCCGTGAGACCGAGCGTCCTGGTGATGTAGTCGATGGGGTTGGCGCCGAGGTCGTCAGTCAGGAAGCCCCGCACCAGCACGCCGAGCGGCCAGAGGCTGGCGATCCAGACTGCCGCCTTGAGGGCGACCCGCACTTTGTAGCTCATGGGGCGCCTAGTAGAACTTTTTCAGGTCCATCCCGGCGTACAGCGACGCGACCTGGTCGCCATAGCCGTTGAACATGAGCGTGTCCCGGCGCCGCAGCTCCCCGATGCGTCGCTCGTTCGCCTGGCTCCAGCGCGGGTGGCTGACTTCGGGATTGACGTTGGAGTAGAAGCCGTACTCGCTGGGCGCGGCTCTGTTCCAGGAGGTCTTGGGCTCCTCCGACGTAAGCCGGATGCGCACGATCGACTTGCCGCTCTTGAACCCGTACTTCCAGGGCACCACCACCCTGAGCGGCGCGCCGTTCTGATTCGGCAATACCTGGCCGTAGAGCCCGACCGTCATGAGCGTGAGCGGGTGCATTGCCTCGTCGAGGCGCAGCCCTTCCGTGTAGGGCCAGTCGAGGGTGAAGCCGAAGATTCCCCGTTTCTGTCCCGGAAACATCTCCGGATTCACCAGCGTCGTGAACTCGACGTACTTGGCCTGCCCAGTGGGCTCGACCCGCTTGAGGAGCGTGGAGAGCGGGAAGCCGATCCACGGAATGATCATGGACCAGGCTTCGACGCAGCGCAGGCGATAGACGCGCTCCTCGAGCGGAAACTTGAGCACCTCCTCGATGTCGAACGTCTTCGGCTTGGCGCAAAGCCCGTCCACCTGGACCGTCCATGGTCGGGTCTTGAGGGAGGCACCGTGGGCGGCAGGATCCCCCTTGTCGGTGCCGAACTCGTAGAAGTTGTTGTAGGTCGTCACGCTCTTGTACGGCGTGAGCGCGTCCGGCACCTGGTAGGCCGAGTTCTTGGCCGCCTGGAGCGGCTGGAGATTGCCCTGGGCCTCCGCCTTTCGGCCCCATGGCGCCAGCGTCAGCGCCGCGACACCGGTCATGAAGGCCCGTCGATTCAGGTAGATGGCGTGGTCGGTGATCTCCCGGGGGGAGATGTCCTCGCCCCGGAGCTTCAAGTCGGCGTCACGCTTGATGAGCATGTCTTTCAATCCTCCTGGCGTGAGATGCACCCACGATGCTATCAGGTTCGTTCGGGGCCGTGTCACACGGCTGTCAATTCATCACCCTGCCCTCTTCCTAACCACGCCTTTTCCTTGGGATACGGGCGAGGCTGGGGTCTAGGATGTAAAGTCCCATGGCAGTCTGGGGCCTCGTTTCAGCGTTCGGGCTGGCTCTCCTCATGTCGGGTTGCGCCGGCTTGCCGGCCGGGACCTACTTTCCCGAGCCCAGGGACCCGAACACGACCCGCGTCGCCACGATACTGCACCGGGCGGCCGTAGCGGCCGGCGACGATCCCAAGCGCTACACGTTCGCGTTCATCAAGACCGAGCACCCCGTCGCCTACACGGATGAGGACGCGACCTTCTATATTTCGGACGGGCTTGCCCGAATGCCCACGCCGGTGCTCGAAGCGGTCATTGCCCATGAGGTGGCGCACGAGGTGCTCGACCATGTCGGCACACGGCGGCGCATGTCCGTGGGCATGACGGGGGGCTTCAGCGTCGCGGGGCTCTTCGTTCCCGGCACCGGCATGCTCGACCTCATGCTCAACCCACTCGTCGTGCGCGCCTTCTCCCGGCAGCAGGAGTTCGAGGCGGATCACCGTGCCGTCGAGATCCTGCGCGACATGGGCGATCCGACACCGCGGCGGAGCATGGCCGCCGCGCTCCGCGCCATGGATTCCGCTCCCGTCAAGAGCCAGGAGGGCCGCGGCGGGGCGCTGGACACGCTCCCCACCCTTGAGGCCCGACTGGCCGCGCTCGACCCGCTCGAGCCCGCGGCCGTCAGCGAAGCCGCCTCCGCTCGCTGAACCCCGGTCAGACCCCGAGCAGGCGCGTTCCCGGCGATGTGGCCGGGGCCGCCACATGTTCCGGCAACGGTTCGACCACGCGGGTGCCGGCAAGCCAATCGGCGAGGCCGCGCCGCTCCTCGGTGAACACGACCCCGAGGTAGCCCAGCCCGAAGCTCGCGGCAGAAAGAAAGCCACCGAGACAGCGAAGCGCCGCGCGACCGTAGCCCGGCGTGCCCCCCTCGCGTCTCACCACGGCGATACCCAGCGCCATCTTGCCCAGTGTCTGGCCGCAGCCGCCGACGAGCACCACGTGATAGACGACGTGCAGGGCCAGCGCCAATCCCGGCACCGCCAGCGCGACCAGGACCACGTCGAGGAGATCGCTCGGCGGACTGTCGAGCGCCCAGAGGCCGATCACGAGCCACATCGAGCAGAGGAGCCAGGCGCACGTGCCGACCATGCAGTCAAGCAGATGCGCGGAGACGCGGCGCCAGAATCCGGCGGTGACGAGCGGGATCACGGCCGCGCGCCCGCCGCGCCACCGTACAGGCGCCGGTACTCCTCCCAGGCGAGCATCACCCGCCGCACGAAGCCCCGCGTCTCGGTGAACGGTATCAGCTCGACCCACACCTCCATATCGTCCGTGGGCCGCGCTTTCCACCACTGGCGCACGGGCGTCGCTCCCGCGTTGTACGCGGCCACCGCGAGGCGGGGGTCGCCGAACTCCTTGAGGAGCCCCGCGAGGTGCGCGCTGCCGAGCGTGAGGTTGGCGGCTGGCTCATCGAGCAGCGCGCCGTCATTGAAGAGAAGCCCCCGCTGCCGGGCCATGGGCTTGGCGGTGTCCGGCATGAGCTGCATGAGGCCGCGGGCGCCGACTCGCGAGCGGGCCTGGGCATTGTACGAGGACTCCTCGCGCACGATGGCCGCCACCAGATACGGATCGACGGCCGCGTTCGACGCGGCTTCGTTCAGCTCCCAGCGCCAGCCCAGCGGATAGAAGGCTTCCCAGAATGTCCGCGGCACGGCCGGCGGAGCGCTGCGCGCCAGGCCGAGAAAGTGCCGCCTCAGGATGCGCAGGGAGAGGAAGTACCGCGAGTCCTGAGCGTAGACGGTGGAGAGCGCGTAGAGGCGGCGCGCATCCGCGACGGACCGGCGCACCAGCTCGTCCATTTCCTCGTCAGCGAAGTCGCCGAGCCCGACGACATAGAGCGCCTCGATGCGGGCGTACGACGCATCGGTCTGGAGAAACTCGCGAGGATCGGCGGGCAGCGATGCCGCCAGCTGCGTCGCGGCCGGATTGCGGCCTGCGCTCGGCTGCGTCCGCGGCACGCGCCGCAAGGCCAGGATGCCGTGATAGCTGCGCGGCGACTCGGAGATCAGCTGGGCGTAGTACTTGGCGGCGCTCTCGGTCTGGCCGGCAGCGGCCTGCGCGCGGGCCGTCCAGTACAGCGCGGCGTCACGATAGTTCTGGCTCGCCGTGCGGATCGCCGTGATGCGGGACCAGCGCTCGGCCGCCTCGGTGAAATCGGAGCGAAGCCACGACAGCCAGCCCAGACGCCACTGCGCCGCGATCCCCTCCTCGGACTCCGGGTAGTTTTGGGCGAGCTTGAGGTACACGGGCTCGGCGGCCTTCGGGTCCGGGCCTGACTCCAGAATGCGGGCCTTGAGCAGCAGCGCATCGTCCGCTTCGGGCGCCCTGGGATAGTCGGCAACGAGCCGGTCCAGGGCGGCGACCGCGCCCTCGCGGTTCTTCTTCTGCTGGATCTTGGCGGACTCGAGGAGCCACGGAGCCCGCCGCTCGCCCGTCGCCAGCCCCAGCGCACGGTTGGTCGCGGCCAGTGCGGCATCGTCGTGGCCGGTCCGCCGCGTGCCGTCGACCACCACGCGGAGGGCCTTGAGCGCCAGCTCCACCGGTGGCCCTTCGGCGAGCACCGCCTCCGCCTCGGCGCGCGCCTGGTCTCCAAGCCCGGCGGCCGCTACTCGCTCCGCCCGCTCGATGCGCTGACTCTGCGTCACCGCGGGGACGGGAATCCCCCGCGCCTCCAAGGAACGAAGCTCGCGCGCGGCAGCGTCGGCATACGGCGTGGCCGGCGCGGTCAGCCAGATCTCACGGAAGGCCGCGGCCGCCTCGGCCGCTCGCCCGGCGGCGGCGAGCGACTGGCCCATGCGAAGCCGTGTCCGCAACGCCTCGGCGTGATCGGGGAAGCGATCCAGAAAGCGGCGCCATAGCCCGGCCGCCGCGGCGTCATCGCCGGTTCGCGAGGCCTGCTCGGCGGCCAGGAGGAGGGCGGGGGGCACGGCGCGGCTCTCGGGCGACGTATCGGCCGCCTGCTGGGCCGCGGCCCGGGAACCGGCGCTATCACCCAGACGGGCCAGGCTCTCGGCCTGCTCCAGCAGCGCGTACTCTGCGATCGGCGCCGCGATGCGGCTGACCTCGCCGAACTCGCGCGCGGCCTGCGCCCAGTCTCCGGCCCGGAACGCCGTCACTGCAGCGGCGAAGCGTTCGCGCGCCTCCTGGGACAGCCGCACCGGTGCCGGCCCCGCTGCCTTGGCGGGCAGACCGGCGAGCAGGAGCACCACACATCCGAGGACCGCGGCCGCGAAGCGCATTTTTCGAGTTTACCGCAGCGCCGTATCGCGGGCGATCCGGCGCGTATAGATGATGCGCTGGAGCGCGGTGAGGTTGGTCAGCACGGCAAGGAGCGCCATGGCCGGCGTGAGCAGGTGGAAGGTGGCGCCGGCGATGAGCGCGATGAGGCGCTCGGGCCGCTCGATGACGCCGACGTCACAGCGGACGCCGATGGACTGGGCGCGCGCCTTCGTATAGCTCGTCATGACGGTGCCGGCGAGCGTGGCCATGGTCAGCACGGCGCCCGGAGTGTCGCTCCGCTGCTGGTAGTACACCAGGATACCGAGCAGGACCGCCACGTCCGAGTAACGGTCCACCACGGAGTCGAGGAAGGCGCCATAGTCGCTGTCCGAGCCCGCGAGCCGGGCCACCGCTCCGTCGAAGAAGTCGAAGAGCCCGGCCACCGCGAGCAGCACTGCCCCCCAGCGCAGCCGCCCCGCGGCGAAGACATAGGCCGCGGCGACGCTCACCCCCAGGCCCAGCACCGTCATGTGATTGGGACGCGCGCCCATGCGCAGCAGAAGCCGCGCCACGGGATCAAAGACGCGATGCAGGGGGGCCTTGTAGTGGCCGAGCATCTAGAGCGGCTTGCCCAGGGCTTCTTCGAGCGCGCCGCGCACGCGCGTCATCTCGCCCGGGTCTTCGATGCGACGACCATGACGGTCCGCGACGTAAAAGGTGTCGAAGGCGTGGTCGATGTCAGTCGCGATCCGCGCGCTGGCGATCCAGAGACCCGACTGCCCGAGGGTGCGCGTGATGAGATACAGCAGTCCCACGCGGTCGGGGCACTTGACCTCGACGACGGTATGCGTGTCCGAGAGGTGATTGTCGACCGACACCTTGGCCGGCCCTGGAGCTTTTTCTTCGGCGGGACGCCCGCCACGCCGAGAGGCCAGCAGCATGTCCACGGTCTGCTCGCCCGAGAGCACGC
>Ga0335070_10011160_pt1 | contig 10499 bp, 9 predicted proteins | sample Lox_Sample_13_FD_206722 | JGI IMG/M metagenome (GOLD analysis project Ga0335070, IMG submission 206722) | Soil microbial communities from Loxahatchee National Wildlife Refuge, Florida, United States - Lox_Sample_1.3 | ecosystem: Environmental > Terrestrial > Soil > Wetlands | place: USA: Florida...
CGTTGCCGCCGAGGATCTTGGCGCGCCCGGCCTCGGTCAGGTGCTCGGATTTGCGCACCAGGCTGCCGATCTCGAGCTCGCCGAGCGGGAACGGATAGTCCGAGCCGAGGATGATGCGGTCCTCGCTCATGACCTCGACCAACAGGCGCAGCGCGCGGTCGTCGAACACTGCCGAATCGACGAAGAAGCGGTCGCAATAGGAGGATGGCGGCGCCTTGCTGCCGGCGCGCACGATGTCGCGGTTGTGCCAGGCGTTCTCGAGGCGGCCGAGCAGGAAGACGAAGCTGCCGCCGCCATGGGCGAAGCAGACGCGCAGGCTTCTCGGCAGGCGGTCGAAGGCGCCGCCCAGGATCATCGAGACGATCGAGAGCTGCGTCTCGGCCGGCATGCCGACGGTCCACGCCATCATGTATTTCGGCATGCGCTCCTGGGCCATCATGTCCCAGGGATGCACGAGCACGGCGGCGCCCTCGTCGGCGCAATGCTTGAGGAAGGTGACGAGGCCGTCGTCGTCGAGGTTCTTGAGCCCGACATGGTTGCCGATCTGCACGCCTCTGTGGCCCGACTTCATGGCGCGGCTGAGCTCCCGGCAGGCGGCGTCGATGTCCTGCAGCGGCACCTGGCAGAGCGCGTGCATCCGGCCTTCGCCCTCCGCGCACATCTCGAGCGCCATGTCGTTGAACACCTTCGCGACCTCGAGCGCCTGCTCGACCGGCCGGGCGTAGGAGAACAGCACGGGCGTCGCGCTGATCACCTGCACGTCGATGCCGTCGCGGTCCATCTCGGCGAGGCGGCGCTTGACGTCCCAGCACGCCGAGGTGACCGGCCGGAACGGCTTCTGGCCGATCATGACGCAGCCGGTGTCGGGGCCGGTGATCTCCATGCGCGGCCAGGGCGCGCCGCCGAAGCGCGCGTCGAAATCGGGCCAGCTCTTCGGGAAGAAATGGCTGTGCAGGTCGACGGTAACGGCTTTGGCGGGGGCCATGGCGGCTCCTCAGGAATGAATGGGCAGTCGGTTACTTCTTCGCCGGCTTGCCGGGATTCTCGAAGCCGCAGCTCGGGCACACGCGCAGCGCCGAGTCGCCGTAGTACTCGTCGAACACCGGCGGCAGGTCGTCGACCAGGCTCTGGAGCTGCACCTCGCGCCGGTGCACCAGCGTGTTGCACTTCTGGCAGTACCACTCGAAGGCGTCGAGCTCGCCCTTGCGGCGCACGCGCTCGATGACCAGGCCGAGGCTGTCGGCCGGGCGCTGCGGCGAATGGCGGACATGGGGCGGCAGGAGCAGCACGTCGCCCTCGCGCAGCGGCACGTCGCGCTTCTTGCCGTCCTCCTGGATACGCAGGACGATGTCGCCCTTGAGCTGGTAGAAGAACTCCTCGGCCGGATCGTCGTGATAGTCGGTGCGGACGTTGGGGCCGCCGACGATCGTCACCATGAACTCGGTGTTCTGCCAGATCTGGGCGTTGCCGACCGGCGGCTTGAGCAGGTCGCGGTGCTCGTCGATCCAGCGCTGGAGATTGAAGGCGGCAAGGCCGGCCATGGGGCCCTCTCGTGATGGTTTCCTCTGTCCTTAGGACAGGATAAAAGGCGGGGCGCCCCGGAACAAGGCGCCCTTTCGCCGCCACCAGGAGTTGCCCGATGCCCGCCGATCAAGCCGCCGCCGCTCTGAAGGTCAAGCCACGCGCCAACTACCCGCACTTGCGCCGCGCCGGGGACTTCATCTTCGTCTCGGGCATGAGCTCGCGTCGGCCCGACAACAGCTTCGTCGGCGTCGAGGTCGACGAGATGGGCACGACCAAGCTCGACATCCGCGCCCAGACCGCGGCGGTGATCGAGAACATCGACGCGACGCTCAAGAGCGCCGGGGCGGGCCTGAAGGATCTCGTCGAGGTGCAGTGCTTCCTGGTCAACATGAACGACTTCGGCGGCTTCAACGACGCCTATAACCGCTATTTCGAGGCGGCGACCGGCCCGGCGCGCACCACCGTCGCAGTACACCAGCTGCCGCACCCGCACATCCTGGTCGAGATCCGCGCCGTCGCCTACAAGCCGGCACGCTGAACGCGTCCGCGGCGACGCTCAGCGCCGCGCGAAGGTCAGCGCGTTGGTCAGGTCGCCGAGCGGCGCGCTCTTGTGCGCCTTGAGCGCGGCGTCGCGCGCCGTGATGCCCGGCAGCCGCTCGAGCGCGAAGCGGCGGGTGATGAAGCGCAGGATCGAGGTCGTGTCGTACTGGGTGTGATCGACAAAGCCCTTCTTGGCGAAGGGCGAGATGATCAGCGCCGGGATGCGCGAGCCCGGGCCCCAGCGGTCGGCCTTGGGCGGCGCCACATGATCCCAGAAGCCACCATTCTCGTCATAGGTGACGATCACCAGCATGTGCGGCCATTGCCGGCTCTTCTCCAAGTGCGCGATGACGTCGGCGATGTGCTGGTCGCCTGACATGACGTCGGCGTAGCCGGCGTGCTCGTTGAGATTGCCCTGCGGCTTGTAGAAGGTGACCTGGGGCAGGTTGCCGGCGTCGATCGCCTTGATGAACTCGACGCCGTTCATGCCGCCGTCGCGCAGATGCTCGGCGCGCGCCGCCGTGCCGGGCGCGTAGGCGGCGAAATAGTTGAACGGCTGGTGGTGGTACTGGAAGTTCGGCACGGGCCGCGCGTTCTTGCCGTCGAGCGTCGCCTGCCAGGCGCCGGAATACCACGCCCAGCTCACGCCCTTGGCGCTGAGCAGGTCGCCGATGGTCTTGTCATGCTGCGGCGGCAGCGTGTTGGGCTTGGCGGGATCGGCGAGCGCCGGGTCGCCGCCCTCCGCCGGCTTGTTGGCGCTCGGCTGATAGGGCGGCTGCATGGTGTTGACGGCGTAGAAGTCGGGCGAGATCTGGCCGTTGTTGACGAATTTCGGGACGCCGCCCAGGGCCGACTTCGGCGAATTGGGCGCGAGCTTCAGCGTCACGCCGTCGGCCTCGACGGCCGCGATCAGGTCCTTGGCCGGGCTCTTGTCGGCGTTCGGGTAGCGCGGGGTGCAGGCGCACGCCAGCCAGAAATGGTTGAGGAACGAGCCGCCGAAGGCGCCCATGAAGAAATTGTCCGCGAGGGTGTATTTGCGCGCGACGTTCCACAGCGGCAGCTTCGAGCCGTCGTAATAGCCCATGACCAGCGCGCCCGAGTCGGCATAGGCGACGAAGCGGTCGTTCTTGCCGCCGTTGATCTGCATCTGGTTCTGGTAGAACAGGTGCCAGAGATCGTGGGTGACGACGCCGAGCGGCGTGTTGAAGCCCTTCGGGTCGTCGATCGCGAAGGGCATGTTGGGCAGGTGCTCGGTCTGCGCCTGGGTGACCGGCGGCACGACGCCCTTGGCGGTCAGCCCGTCCCACACCGGCGGCAGCTCCTTGAGCACGGTTCCGTCGCGGTCGCGCTGCGTGTAGCGCGCGGCCGGCACGCGGCCGAGGCCGTTGGCGCCGGGGAAATGGCCGTAGAGATTGTCGAAGCTGCGGTTCTCCGCATAGATGACGACGACGGTCTCGATGCTGTTGAGGCCCTCGGCGTGACCCGCCGCCGTCGCCAGCGCGGTCGGCGTCGCGGCCAGAAGGGCGAGCGCGAGCGTCCGGATATGCATGATCGATCCCCCGAGTCGTAGGCGCGGCGCGCCGGCGCGGCCGACGCCCTGGAAGCGCCGGCGACTATAGTACCGCCTCTGTTGCAATTACATGACCACGCGAGGTGCGGCGCGGCGCGGGCCCCGATGGTAGGGTGTCGCCGTACCTGGCCGATCGTCGAGTGCGGGAGTAAGCCTTTGCGCCTGGCGCTGTCGCTTCTCTGTGCGGTGCTGCTTGGCGCCGGCGCGGCTCGGTCCGCGGATCCGGGCGGCATGTCGCGCGCCGAGGCCTATCGGCTGGCCGCGACCTTGGCCGAGGTCGGGCGCGCCATGTTCCGCGATCCGACGCTGTCGAGCTCGGGCGCCATGGCCTGCGCCTCGTGCCACGACCCGGCGCGCGGCTTCGGCCCGGCCAACGACCGCGCGGTACAGCTCGGCGGCCGCGACCTCAACCAGCCCGGCCTGCGCGCCGTGCCGTCGCTGACCTACATCCAGGCGACGCCGCAATTCGCCGAGCACTATTTCGAATCGGAGGACGAGGGCGACCCGAGCGTCGACGCCGGGCCGACCGGCGGCCTGACCTGGGACGGCCGGGCCGATCGCGGCAGCGATCAGGCGCGTATTCCGCTGCTCTCGCCGTTCGAGATGGCCAATGCCGACCCGGCCGAGGTCGTGGCGAAGGTGCGCCGCGCGCCCTATGCCCAGATGCTGCGCGCGGCCTTTGCCGCCGAGATCTTCGACAATACGGAAGCGGCGTTCGCCGCGATCCTCAGGGCGTTCGAGGCCTATGAGCAGGAATGGCGCGAGTTCTATCCCTACAGCAGCAAGTACGACGCCTATCTGGCGGGCGAGGCGAAGCTGAGCGACGCCGAGGCGCGCGGCCTCGCGCTCTTCAACGACGAGAGCAAGGGGAATTGCGCGAGCTGCCACCCGAGCGAACGCGGCGGCGATGGCACGCCGCCGCAATTCACCGACGCCGGGCTGGTCGCGCTTGGCGTGCCGCGCAACCCGGCGATCCCGGCCAACGCCGATCCGGCCTGGCACGATCTCGGCCTGTGCGGGCCGCTGCGCACCGACCTCGCCGACCGCGCCGAGTATTGCGGCCGCTTCCGCACGCCGTCGCTGCGCAATGTCGCGCTGCGCCCGGTGTTCTTCCACAACGGCTTCTCGCGCAGCCTGCGCGACGCGGTCGCGTTCTATGCCGAGCGCGACACGAAGCCGGAGAAATGGTATCCGCGCGACGCCGACGGCCAGGTGCGCAAGTTCGACGACCTGCCGAAGAAGTACCGCGCCAACGTCAACACCGATCCGCCCTTCGGCGGCAAGCCCGGCGACAAACCCGTATTGAGCGACGGCGAGATCGACGACATCGTCGCCTTCCTGCGCACGCTCACCGACGGCTATCGCAAGACGCCGTGACGGCGCTCAGATCAGCATGTTGACGGCCGTGCCGCGGTCGCCGCTGGCGAGCGGCGCGTTGACGCCGCGCACCGGCTCGACGCGCTGCGCGGCGGCCGCGCTCACCGCGGGATTGGACGGATCGGCCGAGGCGGCGGCGGCGAGCTGGTCGGGCGCGGCTTTGCCCGGATGCTTGGCGGCGATCGCCGCCGGCGTCTCGAAGCGCGTCGCTGGGTCGATGTGCCGCTTGGCGACATCGACGTCCTCGCAGGTGAAGCAGGGATAGCCGTTGACGATCTGCATCGTGCGGGTCCTCGCCGTGGCCGAGGGCCGGACGATAGGCGGCGCAGGGTTAGCGGGCGCTTAACCCGCGGGCTCACAGGGCGTCACGATGACGTGAGCCGGCGGGGCCGATTTTCTCAAGCTTCGTAAGAGGCTGGCTGAGGAGGCGCGACCTGGGCCAGGCGGCGCTCGAGGAAGCGCCGCTCGGGCTCGACCGTGGTGAGCGCGAGAGCGCTGCGATAGGCCTCGGCCGCCTCTTCGTTCCGGCCCAGCCGGCGCAGGAGGTCGGCGCGCGCCGCCGGCAACAGGTGATAGCCGTTGAGCTCGCCCTGGCCCTCGAGGGCGTCGATGAGCTGCAGCCCGCGCTCGGGGCCGTCGACCATGGCGATTGCGACCGCGCGGTTGAGCTCGACCACGGGCGAGGGATAGAGCCGCATCAGCACGGCGTAGAGTGCCGCGATCTGCGGCCAGTCGGTGTCCTCGGCGCGCGCCGCCTGCATGTGGAGGGCGGCAATCGCGGCCTGCAGCGCGTAGGACGAGGGCGGGTGCCGGGCGCGCAGCGCCTGCTCGACCAGCGCCAATCCCTCGCTCACCTGGCCGCGGTCCCAGAGCGCGCGATCCTGGTCCTCGAGCAGCACGATCTCGCCGTCGGCGCCGAGCCGCGCGGCGCGCCGCGCGTCGTGCAGCAGCATCAGCGCGAGCAGGCCGTCGATCTCGCGCCGCTCGGGCATGAGCGCGCGCAAGAGCCGGCCGAGGCGGATTGCCTCGCGGCACAGCTCGGGCCGGATCAGCGCGTCGCCCGCCGTCGCCGCATAGCCCTCGGTAAACACCAGGTAGACGACGGCGAGCACGCCGTCGAGCCGCTCGGGCAGAAGCTCGGTCGGCGGCACGCGGTAGGGAATGCCGGCGTCGCGGATCTTGGCCTTGGCGCGCACCAGGCGCTGCGCCATGGTCGCCTCGGCGACCAGGAAGGCGCGCGCGACCTCGCGCGTGGTCAGGCCGCACACCGTGCGCAGGGTCAGCGCGACTTGCGCCTCGGGCGCCAGCGCCGGATGGCAGCAGGTGAAGACGAGGCGCAGCAAATCGTCCTCGAGCTCGGCCGCGCTGTCGTCCGCGTCGGGCAGGCGCGCGGCGATCTGCGCCTCGATCGCCGCCTCGTGCTCGAGCGCCTCGCGCTTGCCGAGGAAGCGGGCGTAGCGGCGCAGGCGGTCGATGGCGCGGTTGCGGCCGGTGCCGACCAGCCAGGCGCGCGGATTGTCCGGCACGCCGTCCTCGGGCCATTGCGCGAGGGCGGCGGCGAAGGCGTCCTGCGCCGCCTCCTCGGCCAGATCGAAATCGCCGAGCAGGCGAATGAGGGTCGCGAGGACACGGGCCGAGTCCTCGCGATAGACGCCCTCGACGACGGCGGCGATCGACGGCGACGGGCCGTCCGGTCGAACCCGCCCGGCCGCGTCCTCCGTCCCGCCGCTCATTGCATGATCATGACCGGCCGGATCTCGATCGAGCCGTGCTTGGCCGACGGCACGCGGGCGGCGAGGCCGATGGCCTCATCGAGATCCTTGGCGTCGATCAGGTAGTAGCCGGACAGCTGCTCGCGCGTCTCGGCGAACGGGCCGTCGGTGGTCATGACCTTGCCGTTGCGCACGCGCACGGTGGTCGCGGTAGTCGCGCGCTGCAGGGCGTCGCCGGCCTTGAACTTGCCGGCCTTGACGATCGACTGGGTGAAGGCGCCGTACTCCTCGTGCATGGCGTTGCGCGCCGTGGCCGGCTGGTTGTCGACTTCTTTCTCGTTCTGATAGATCAGCAGCATGTACTGCATGGTCGGTCTCCTTGGTGTCGAGGGCCTGTCCCTCGGCATAGAGTCGAACGGGGGACGGCCGAATCGACAGGGCGGTTCAGAAATTCTTTCGGCCCTACGCCCGGTGCCGATGACCCCCACTAACTCAGCCGTCATGCCCGTGCTTGTCACGGGCATCCACGAGTTGTTTTGCCGTCGTCACGGTTCGCTCGAGCCAAGAAGTCGTGGATGGCCGGCACAAGGCCGGCCATGACGATCGAGCAGGACAAGACTTTCTTGCGATAATCATGGACAGCCGATCGCCGGCAGTCTATCTCGCCATCGCGCCCGCAAATTCCGCCATATAGTCCATGGCCTTGACCGCCCGGCTGCCGAACCAGGAGGCGTATTCGCCATCGATGAGCGCGGCTTGCGGGCCGGCCGGATGGGCGGCGCGGAAAGCCGCGACGTCGGCCTCGGTGAAGGCATAGGGCTCGGTCGAAAACAGCACGAGATCGGTCCCGGCGAGAAACTCGTCGGTCATCGGCACCTCTGGATAGCGCTGCGCCGGGTCGTGGCCCACCGTCGTCCAGTTCACCAGCGCCAGCAGGCGCGAGATGTAGGTTTCGCGCGACACCGTCATCCACGGCTCGTGCCAGATGAGATAGAGGACCTGCCGCACCGGCAGGCTGCGCGCGGCGTCGGCGAGACGCGCCCGCGCCGCCTCGTAGGCCGCAACCAGCGCCTCGGCCTCGCGCGCGCGGCCGAACAGGGCGGCCATGAGGCAATAGAGCCGGGGGTTGTCGTCGGGCCCGAGCGGGTGCGTGACCACGACGTTGGGCACCTCGGCGCGGATCGCCTCGGCCATCTCGACGGTGTTCTCGTCGATGTTGAGGATGGCGTGGGTCGCGCGGAGCGCGCGCAGCTTCGGGAGGCTGATCTTCTTGGTGCCGCCGAGCGAGGGGATCTTCTGCACCGCCTCGGCCGGGTGGATGCAGTAATGCGTGCGGCCGACGAGCTGAGCACCGAGGCCAAGGTCGATCAGGAGCTCGGTGATGCTCGGTACCAGCGAGACGATGCGCGCCTCGGCGCCGGCCGGCGCGTGGCGCACGCCGAGCCAATCGACCAGAACGTCGCCGGTCGCGTCGCTCAATGCACCGCCCCGGCGGCGAGGTTGATCGCGAGCGCCAGCAGCACCGTATTGAAGAAGAACGACACGACGCTGTGGAACAGGATCAGCCGCCGCAGGCTGCGCGTCAGCACCTGGACGTCCGAGACCTGCGCCGTCATGCCGATGACGAAGGAGAAATAGAGGAAGTCCGACAGCACCGGCTCCTTGGTCGACGGGAAATCGAGGCCGCGCGCGTCATGATGGTCCGCGCCCTCGGTCGCGCGGGCGTAATAGAGATGGGCGTAGCGGATCGCCAGGATGGTGTGCAGCGTCAGCCAGCCGAGCACCACGCTGGCGATGGTCAGGCCGAAGCGCGCGACGCCGGGATGCTGCTCGCGGCCGAGCAGCACGAACATCGACCACAGGCTGAGAACGACGGCGACGAGCGTGAGCACCACGATGATGACGATGCCCTCGTCGGCATAGCGGGCGCGCTGGCGAATGTCGGCGGGGGTCGTCTGCAGCATGAACAGCCCCGCGGTCGCCAGGTAGACGCCGAAGAAGCAGTCGCCGGCCGCGACCAGGCGCAGGGACGAGGCGAGCGCGCCGAGCGCCGCCCAGACCGCAAGTCCGAGCAGCACCGCGGCGTAGAACCGGACGTGATGACGGATGTGAAGCCGAACATGGCCGGCGGCCGACGGGCGCTGCAACCTCGCCTCCCTGACAATCCGGCCGACAGTCTAACCTGCCGCGCGGGGCAACTTAACCGGCCCGCCCGGGGCTCCCCGGCACGGCTGATCCGGTCATCGTAGTCGCTCTTTGCTCGGCTATGCGCCGGTGCGCGAAGGCACTATGGACGCGGGCGTCACGCTACCAGTGGCGTTCATGAAAAAAGGATAACCACAGAGACACAGAGGCACAGAGGCACAGAGAAGAGAGATTGCGCGCTTCGCGCGCTTTGACCTTCCTCTGTGTCTCTGTGCCTCTGTGGTTTTTCTGTCTTAACGCGGCTAGAGCTTCACGCAGACATTGCGCAGCTCGGTGTAGAACTCGAGCGAGTGGTTGCCGCCCTCGCGGCCGATGCCGGACTGCTTGGCGCCGCCGAACGGCGTGCGCAGGTCGCGCAGGAACCAGCAATTGACCCAGGTGATGCCGACGTCGACCTGGCCGGCGACCCGGTTGGCGCGGCTCAGGTCCTGGGTCCAGATCGAGGTCGCGAGGCCATAGGGGCTGTCGTTCGCCATGGCGATCGCATCCTCCTCCTTGTCGAAGGGCTGTACGTGGCAGCACGGCCCGAAGATCTCCTCGCGCACGGCGCGCGCGCCCTCGTCGAGGCCGGTCCAGATGGTCGGCTCGATCCACGAGCCCTCGGCGTACTTGCCGTCCATCTTGGGCACGCCGCCGCCGGTGACGACCGTCGCACCCTCGGTCCGGGCGATGTCGTAATACTTCAGCACCTTCTTGCGGTGCTCCTGGCTGATCAGCGGTCCCTGGCTGGTGGTCTTGTCCATCGGGTCGCCGCGCTTCAGGCCCTCGGCCTTGGCCTTCAGTGCCTCGGTGAACTTCTTGAAGATCGGGCGCTCGACATAGACGCGCTCGGTGTTGAGGCAGACCTGGCCGCAATTGGCGAAGACCGCGCGGGTCATGCCCTCGATGGTCTTGTCGAAATCGCAATCGGCGAAGACGAGGCCGGGGTTCTTGCCGCCGAGCTCGAACGACACCGCGCGCACGCCTTTGGCCGCCGCCTGCATGATCGCCGTGCCGGTCGCGGTCTCGCCGGTGAAAGTGATGGCGTCGACACCGGGATGCCGGGTCAGGAACTCGCCGGCCGAGCCGGGGCCGAAGCCGTGCACGACGTTGTAGACGCCGGGCGGCACGCCCGCGTCGTTCATGACCTCGCCGAGCAGCGTCGCCGTCGCCGGCGTCTCCTCCGACGGCTTGACCACCACGGTGTTGCCGCAGGCGAGCGCCGGCGCGACCTTCCAGGTCATCAGCAAGAGCGGCAGGTTCCACGGGCAGATCACGCCGACCACGCCCTTCGGCACGCGCAGCGCGTAGTTGAAGGCGTGGGTGCCGTCCGGCATGCGCGTCTCGAAGAACTCGTTGGCGACGTTCTTCACGTGGTCGGCGAAGAAGTTGAAATTGGCCGCGCCGCGCGGGATGTCGATGTGCGAGGCGAGCGTCGACGGCTTGCCGGTGTCGGCGATCTCGGCCTCGAGAAACTCGTCGAAGCGCTTGTTGATGCCGGCCGCGACCTTGAGCAGCAGGTCGGCGCGCTGCTGCACCGACATCCTGCCCCACGGGCCCTTGAGCGCGCGTCGCGCCGCCTGGACGGCCGC
>Ga0335070_10011161_pt1 | contig 10499 bp, 11 predicted proteins | sample Lox_Sample_13_FD_206722 | JGI IMG/M metagenome (GOLD analysis project Ga0335070, IMG submission 206722) | Soil microbial communities from Loxahatchee National Wildlife Refuge, Florida, United States - Lox_Sample_1.3 | ecosystem: Environmental > Terrestrial > Soil > Wetlands | place: USA...
GCAGGTTAGAGACATGCAGGATCTTGTTGGCCTGCTCAACGATCGCCTGCGTGACGCTCGGGTGACAGTGCCCTAGCGCGGTCACCACCGTGCTCGCGAAGAAGTCGAGGTACTCCCTACCGTCGGCGTCCCAGACACGGCATCCCTGCCCGCGCACCAGCGCAATCGGCGCACGCGCATAGGTTGGAAACAAGTAGCGCTCGTTGAGCGCGATGATTTCTGCGTTGGTCATTCGAATTCAAGTCTAGAGTCAAGGGTCCACAGTCGAGAGTTAGCAGAACAGGCGTGCTCCCTCTTCTCTTCTGTCGACTCTCAACCCTCGACTATTGACTTCCTTATTTTACCGCCCGACGCGCTTGCGCGCCACGCTCCCGCGGCTGCCGAAGCGTACCACCTCGGTCCCCACGCCCTCGCGCGTGAAGATCTCCAGGAGCACCGCGTGGCGCACCCGCCCGTCGATGATGTGCGTCTTTTGCGTGCCGCCGCGCAAGGCTTCGATACAACATTCCACCTTTGGAATCATCCCCTCGCTGATGACGCCGTCGCGGATCATCTGCACGGCGCGCTCGATGTCGAGCGTCGGAATAACATGGCCGTCGGCATCGTGGATGCCGTCGACGTCGGTCAACAGCATCAGCTTCTCCGCGCGCAGTGCCTTCGCCACCTCCCCAGCCACCAGGTCGGCGTTGATGTTGTAGGTCTCGCCGCGCTCGCCAACGCCGATCGGCGCGATCACCGGAATGAAGTCGCTGCGGTCGAGCGACTCGATGATCCCCGGATTGATTGCCCGGACCTCGCCGACCAGCCCGATGTCCACCTTGCCGACCTTGCCCGATTCCTGCGTCGTGACCGTCAGCTTCTTCGCCAGAATCAGCTCGCCATCCTTCCCCGACAAGCCCACGGCGCGGCCGCCGTGGCGGTTGATGAGGCTGACGATCTCGTTGCTGATCTTGCCGAGGACCATCTCCACGACGTCCATCGTTTGCTGATCGGTGACGCGCATGCCGCGGACGAACTGCGACTCAATCCCGAGTTGCTTCAGCAGGCTGCCTATCTGCGGGCCGCCGCCGTGCACGATCACCGGGTTGATACCCACAAACTTGAGCAAGACGATGTCCTGGGCGAAGCTTTCCTTCAACACCTCGTCGGTCATCGCGTGCCCGCCATACTTGACGACGATCGTCTTGCCGGAATAGCGCCGAATGTAGGGTAAGGCGTCCAGGAGGACGTCGGCTTTGGCGATCAGTTCTTGCATCTGCGTATCCGAACGCTGGGCCATGCGCACCGGTCAGAGAATGTAACGCGACAGGTCTTCGTTCTTGACGATGTCGTTGAGCTTCTCGCGCACATACGCGGCGTCGATCACGACCTCGCGGCCGCCCATCTCCGGCGCGGTGAACGACAACGACTCCAGCAGGCGCTCGACGACGGTGTGCAGGCGGCGCGCACCGATGTTCTCCGTGCTCTGGTTCACCTCGGCAGCAATGGCGGCAATCTCGGCGACGGCGTCGTCGCGAAAGATGAGGTGCACGCCTTCCGTCTCCATCAACGCCACGTACTGCTTGATCAGGGCGTTCTGCGGCTCGGTCAGAATACGGACGAAGTCCTCACGCGTCAGCGGTTCCAACTCGACGCGGATGGGAAAGCGGCCCTGGAACTCGGGGATCAAGTCCGAGGGCTTCGTCATATGGAAGGCGCCTGAAGCGACGAAGAGGATGTGGTCGGTGCGCACCATGCCGTACTTGGTGTTCACGGTGCTGCCCTCGACGATCGGTAGCAGATCGCGCTGCACGCCCTGGCGCGACACGTCGGGACCGACGATGCCCTCACGGCCGGCGATCTTGTCGATCTCGTCGATGAAGATGATGCCCGACTGCTCAACGCGGCGGATGGCCTCCTTGGTCACAACCTCCATGTCGACCAGCTTGCTCGCCTCCTCCTGGGTGAGCAGGTCGAGGGCTTCGGGGATGTGCACGCGCTGCTTCTTGGTCTTCTTCGGCATAAGGTTGGCAAAGAGGTCTTTGAGGTGGAATTCCATCTCCTCCATCCCCTGCGGGGTGAACACCTCGACCATGGGCATTGCCGCCTTCGTGGTCTCCAACTCGACGACGCGGTCGTCGAGCTTGCCCTCGCGCAACATGCGGCGCAGCTTGTCGCGCGTCGCCGCGGCCGACTCTTCGACGGACTCTGCGGCGGCCCGTTCGCCCACCGGCTGAATGCGCCGCTCGGCGCCGCGCGCCGGCGGCAGCAGCAGATCGAGCACCCGTTCCTCTGCCAGTTCGCGTGCGCGCACGCGCACCTTCTCCTGCTCCTCGTCCTTCACCATCTTGATGGCCAGGTCGGCCAGATCGCGGATCATCGACTCGACATCGCGACCGACGTACCCGACCTCGGTGAACTTCGAGGCTTCCACTTTCAAAAACGGCGCCTGCGCCAGCTTCGCCAGGCGGCGGGAGATTTCGGTCTTCCCGACACCGGTCGGACCGATCATGATGATGTTCTTGGGCGCGATCTCGTCGCGCAGCTCTTCGGGTACCTGCTGCCGGCGCCAGCGGTTGCGTAGCGCAACTGCGACGGCGCGCTTGGCGTTGCGCTGCCCGACGATGTAACGGTCGAGCTCGGAAACGATCTCGCGTGGCGTCATCTGACTCATGAGGCTTCTCTAGCTACCACGATCGGCACCAGGTGCAACCCTGCGTGTCGCGCCTACACGTTCGCGTGGTGGCAGAAGCACGTTGTTCTCGTGCCAGCTGCGACCAGCCACGAGCAGTCTCACTCCAGCTCCTCGATCACCAACTGGTCGTTGGTGTAGATGCAGATCTCGGCCGCCTGCCGCATGGCTTCCTCGGCGATGGCGCGCGCGTCGAGGTTGGTGTGCTTGACCAACACACGCGCGGCGGCGAGGGCGTAGTTGCCACCGGAACCGATGGCGATGACGTTGTCGTCCGGCTCGATGACGTCGCCACTCCCGGAGAGCACCAGCAGCGCATCGCGGTCGGCGGCGATCAGCAGCGCTTCCAGACGCCGCAGCACCCGGTCGGTGCGCCAATCCTTGGCGAGTTCGACGGCAGCCCGGCGCAGGTTGCCGTTGTGCTGCTCGAGTTGTTTCTCGAACTTGTCGAACAACGTGAAGGCGTCGGCGCTGGCGCCCGCGAAGCCCGCGAGCACCTTGCCGTTGTAAATGCGCCGCACCTTGCGGGCGGTGCGTTTCATCACCGTGTTGCCCATACTGACTTGTCCGTCACCGGCGACAACAACCTTCCCCTTGTGGCGGAGGGCCAGGATAGTCGTGCCGTGGAACCTCGCCACGTCGCTCATCAGGCGTCACTCATGTCTACGGTCCCTGGTTTCTCGTCCCTGGTTACTGGTTACTGGCCACGGACTCTACGCGCGCGGATGCGCCTTGTCGTAGACGCTCATCAGCTGATCGAGGTTCACGTGCGTGTACTTCTGCGTCGTCGAGAGGCTGGCGTGGCCCAGCAGCTCCTGGATCGCCCGCAGGTCGGCACCGGCGTTGAGCAGGTGAGTCGCGAAGCTGTGCCGGAGGGCATGCGGGCTCGCCTTGGTGGCGATGCCGCTCGCGGCGACGTAGTGATCGACGAGACGGGCCACCGTACGCGTCGTCAAACGTTGGCCGCGCCGATTCAGGAAGACGGCTTTCTCGTCGCGCAGGCGCCGCGGGCACAGGTCGGCGACCCGTCCCCGATACGCTTCGAGCGCCGCGAGCGCCTTGCGACCGATCGGCACCAGACGTTCCTTGCCGCCTTTGCCGCGCACCCGCACCAATTCGAGGCCGCCGTCGATGTCGGTCCAGTCGAGGCCGACCAGCTCAGCGACGCGCAACCCGCAGGAATACACGACCTCGAGCAGTGCACGATCACGCAGCCCCGCCGGCGTGTCCTTCGGCGGCGCCTCGAGCAGGCGGAACGTGTCGTCAACCGTCAGGTGTACCGGCAGCTGCTGGCGCTTCTTGGGCGTGGCGATCCCCGCGGTGGGGTCGCGACTGATCGCGCCGCGCCGCAACAGGAAGCGGAAGAACTGCTTCCAGGCCGAAAGTTTGCGGCCCACCGAGGTCTTGCTGTTGCGCCGCAGCAGGTCCGTCATGAAGGCTCGGATCGCCAGATGGTCGACCCGGTCGACCGCCACATCGGCCGCCGCGCCATCCAAGCCGAGGCGACGCTCCAGCAGAAAGGCGCGTAACTGACGCAGGTCGCTCACGTAGTTGCGCACCGTGTGCGGCGACGCGTTCTCCTCGACCACCAACGCGCGCGCGTACGTATCGATCAGTGCCTGCATGGCCCCTTGTGACCTGACATGGCTGCTATGCTATCAACCGACTCATCCGGCGGCAACAAACGGGACGCGACCAGATGCAGAGCAATGCAACGATCGGCGAGCGGGTGTGCCACCGCTGCGGTCACGACATCGGCCGCGTCGAGCGCATCGGACGGCGTGATACCTGTCTCCACTGTAGAACCGATCTGCACTGCTGCCTCAACTGCTCCTTCTACGAACCAGCCTACCACAACCAGTGCCGGGAGCCGCAGGCGGAGCGCCAGGTAGACAAGACGGTGGGAAACTTCTGCGAGTACTTCAGCTTTCGCCGCGGCCGGAGATCTGGAGGAGACCGCACACATCAAGACAGCGCGCGGGCACGACTGGCGGCGCTCTTCGGAAAGAAAAAATGACTCGATCCACATGGGTCGCACGCTGCGGTGTCGCGCTCTTGGGTCTGGTGTTGTTCGCCTGTCATCCGGACGAACGCACCCCCCAAGGCGTGGCTGAACGCTTCGTCGATCAGTACTACGTGCAGATCAATCTTGCCGGCGCCAAGCAGCTCTGCGCCGGACTCGCGGCCAAGAAACTCGAAGACGAGGAGCGGCTCACCGCGGGTCAGGCCATCGACGAGTCGACGCGCAAGCCGCTCATCCGCTACAGCCTCATCGACAAAAAAGAAGAGGGCGACCGGCCCAGCTTTGTCTTCGAGGGCCGCATTCAGGTCGACGGCGCAGACACGTTCACCCGCAAGTGGATCATCACCACGCGTCGCGAGGGCGATGCGTGGCGGGTGGCGAACTTCGAGGAATTCGACTGACCGACGACAGACTACAGACCACAGGCTACCGATTGGCGATCTGATGCCTGTTGTCTGTCGTCTGTGGGCTGTTGTCTGTTGTCATCTCCCAGCAAACTTCGGCGCGCGCTTCTCCATCACCGCCGTGACCCCTTCGCGCGCATCGGCGGTGGTGAACGTGATGCCCTGTTGGAGCGACTCGAAGTCCAGCATCTCGTCGAGCGTGTGCTCGACACCCCGGTAGATCGCCTTCTTCACCATACGGACCGCGACCGGTCCTGACGAGGCGATCTCGCGGGCCAGGGCTTGCACGGCGGCATCGAAGCCGTCACGCGGGACGCTGCGCGTGACGATGCCCAGACGCTCCGCCTCGGCGGCGTCGAAGACGCGACCGGTGAAGAACAGCTCGCAGGCGCGAGACGTGCCGACCAGGCGCGGCAGAAAGTAGGTAGCGCCCATGCCCGGGTGGATCCCGAGGCGGGTAAAGGTCATCCCCATCTTCGCGTCGGCGGCGGCGACGCGCAGGTCGCACGCCAAGGCGATGCACAAGCCCGCACCGATGGCGTGACCGTTGATGGCCGCGATCGTCGGAATGGGAAGACTGCGGATGGCCAGGTAGCGCGCGTAGAAATCACGCGGCGAGCCGGCCATGCTCGGCGCGTCGCCGGTAGCTGCCGCACCCGCATCGCGCGCCAGCATGCCGAGGTCGCCGCCGGAGCTGAAGGCTTTGCCGCTGCCGGTCAGGATGAACACCCGCGCGCTGGCGTCGCCACGAATCTCGTCTACCGCACGCACCACCTCTTCGCCCATCGCCGGCGTCATCGAGTTGCGCGTCTCGGGACGGTTGAAGGTCAGTGTGACGATGCCGTCGTTGCGGGTCAGTTGGATGTGCTCATAGCCCATAGCAGCCTCCTCTTCACAGAGCAGCAGCGGTTCTAGCCGCAGGCCAGCACGCAGTCAAAATGGCCCCCGAGCCGAATGGGCAGACGGGTGGCGCGCGACACGGAAACTCAGTATAAGCGGAGCGTACCCTCTGGCCGGGCGCCTGCAGTTGCGGCGCTGGGCCGCAGCAGAGACGGAGGACACGAAAGGATCACGCGATGGCGCGGAAGAAGATTGCCCTCATCGGGGCGGGAATGATTGGTGGAACGCTGGCGCATCTGTGCGCTACCAAGGGCCTGGGAGACGTAGTGCTCTTCGACGTTGTCGAAGGCCTGCCGCAAGGTAAGGCGCTCGACTTGCTCGAAGCCGGGCCGATCGAAGGCTTCGATGCCGCGATCGTCGGCACCAATAAGTACGACGATATCGAAGGCGCCGACGTGTGCATCGTCACCGCTGGCCTGCCGCGCAAGCCAGGGATGAGCCGCGATGATCTGTTGTCGGTCAATACGAAGATCATGAACGACGTCGCGACGAACATCCGCAACCGCGCACCCAACGCCTTCGTCATCGTCATCACCAACCCGCTCGATGCCATGGTCACGGCGATGAAGCGCATCACCGGCTTCCCGAAGCAGCGGGTGGTGGGGCAAGCCGGTGTCCTCGACTCGGCGCGCTACCGGACGTTCGTCGCGATGGAGCTCGGTGTATCGGTACAGAGCGTCACCGCCATCGTCCTCGGCGGCCACGGCGACGACATGGTCCCGGTGCGCAGCTACTGCCAGGTTGGCGGTGTACCCGTGGAGAAGCTCATCCCGGCGGCGCGCCTCGAGGCGATCGAGGCGCGGGTCCGCCAGGCCGGCGGCGAGATCGTCAACCTGCTGAAGACCTCGGCCTTCTACTCGCCGGCGCATGCCGCCATCCAGATGGCTGAGGCCTATTTGTACGATCGCAAGCAAGTGCTGCCGTGCGCGGCGCTGCTGGAAGGCGAGTACGGCGTCAACGGCTTCTACGTCGGCGTGCCGGTGATCATCGGCGGCGGCGGCGTGGAACGTGTCGTCGAGATCGAGCTGACGGCCGCGGAACGCCAGGCGCTCGACGTTTCAGTCAGCCATGTGCGCGAGCTGGTCGAGGCGGCACAGAAGTTTCTGCCGGCCGCCTAGTCGAGGGGATCGCATCGATGAACATTCACGAATTCCAAGCCAAGCAGATTCTCAAGCGCTACGGCGTTGCCGTTCCTGAGGGCAAGGTCGCCACCACCCCCGATGAGGCCGCCGCCATTGCGCGCGAGTTTGGGGCGGTGTGCGTCGTCAAAGCACAGATCCATGCCGGCGGACGCGGCAAGGCCGGCGGTGTCAAGCTCTGCAAGACGCCCGACGAGGCGCGGGAGTTCGCGCGCAGCATCCTTGGGAAGAAGTTGGTCACGCATCAGACCGGCTCCGCCGGCCGTGAGGTGCGGCGCGTCATGGTCGAGCAAGGCTGCGACATCGCGCGCGAGCTGTACCTCGGCATGGTCATCGACCGTGGCCGCGGTTGGCCGACGCTGATGGCGAGCTCCGAAGGCGGCATGGAGATCGAGGAGGTCGCCGCGCGCTCACCCGAGAAGATCCTGCGCGAGCCCATCGATCCCGCCGTCGGCATCCAAGCTTTTCAGGGACGCAAGATCGCCTTCGGGCTGGGCCTACCGAAGGAGTCCGTCAACAAGGCGGTGGCGTTCATCAACGGACTGTACCGCGCCTTCACGGAGTCTGACTGCTCGCTCGCTGAGATCAACCCGCTCGTCTTGACGAAGTCAGGTGATCTGCTCGCCCTCGACGCCAAGATGGGCTTCGACGACAATGGCCTGTTCCGCCAACCGAGCGTGCGCGAACTGCGCGACCTCAACGAGGAAGATCCGCGCGAAATCGAGGCATCGAAGCACGACCTCAGCTACATCTCCCTCGACGGCAACATCGGTTGCATGGTGAACGGCGCCGGGTTGGCGATGTCGACGATGGACATCATCAAGCAGAACGGCGGCGAGCCGGCGAACTTCCTCGACGTGGGCGGCGGCGCCACGACCGAGAAAGTCACCGCCGCCTTCAAGATTCTGCTCTCCGATGCGCGCGTGCAGGCGGTGCTGGTCAACATCTTCGGCGGCATCATGAAGTGCGACGTGATCGCAACCGGCGTCGTTGAGGCGGCCAGGCAAATCCAACTGAAGATCCCCGTGGTCGTCCGTCTGGAAGGGACCAACGTCGAGATCGGTCAGCGTATCTTGACGGATTCGAAACTTGATATCGTATCTGCATCGAACATGGCAGACGCCGCGCGCAAGGTGGTAGCTGCCGCCCGTGGAGCCTGAGCACACCAGAATTGCACAGCGGTTGTGGATAACCTGTGGATCACGGCGCTGCGAGTCGCCCCAGGCAAGGCGCCGACTGGATTGCCCGATGTTTGCGCACAGTTCTAGATCGGAAATATGTCGAAGTTTTGAATCGTTACAGGCATCCGTTGAAGTAGAAGCTCCCATTACAGAATGGTTGCACTAGTCGGACACGCTGAATTGGCGATGTTGATAAACCGCAGCGACGGGGAATCAGTTCGCTGACGGCTTGGTGGGACGTGGAAACCTCCCCTGACCCTCCTCCTGGCCATGGGCTCCACAGTCTGAGGCGCTCGCTAGAGGTCTTGTTTGATCAAAACCTCTTGTGAATTTCCCACGGTCTGCTGCAACTGGCCGTTGATGAACAGCTGCCCCTGCAAAACGCCACCGGTAACCGTCTGCGGCCTGAACACTGCGTTCACGTTCTCCTGGGGCGCTTGGAAGAAATAGATGGTGGGCGTCGTACCGCTCGTCTGGTGGCTGAAGATTTCGTCGCCGATCGATCCGGTGAAGACGACCCCGAAGGTTCCAATTCCGGGAGGGTCCTGCATCGTCGCACAGTTCAACTCGCCCGGGAGCGCTGCGCAAACGTCGAAGCGCACCTCGGGAGTGCTCGGGGCGGGCGTGCCGCTCGGCGCGGGGCAACCTGACTGAGACGGATTAGCCGACACCGTCGCCGTTGTGCCCGGCTGCGTTGCGGTATCAGACATTTCCGTTTGGCCGCCCCCTGAGATAACGCTGACGGTGACGGTGATCTGAGCGCCGCTCAGCAGCGTGAAGCGTCCCAGAAATGGGGGACACGCGTTCTCAAGGGCGAAATTGAACCCGGACGTCGCCGTGAACTCCTGGCCGATGACACTCGTGTAGCTCGCGCCGCCACCGACCAGAGAATCGACACGAAAGGTCGCCTGCCCGGCAGGGCGCACCTGGAATAGCACTTCGGGAAGATAGGGGGGATCTGAGCCGGTCTGGCCACAACCGCCGAGCGCCAATGCCATAAGGCTCGCTACAACCGCGGCAAGGATGCGACGCTGCTGCATGGGAGATTCTCGCTTCTGACAGGATTCCCCGTAGCGCTCATGCCAGGCGATGACAAGCCCGCCGCACTCTGGCAAATCAACCAGGAGGTGGGTCATGGATCGTGTCGAGTTTGAGGATGCTGTGCGCGACGCACTCGATGAGCTGCCGGAGGAGTTTGCGCGCTACCTGGAGAACGTGCAGGTGGTCGTCGAAGACGAGCCGTCGCCAGCGCTGCTGCGTTCGTTGGGGATGAACCCGCGACGTGACACGCTCTTCGGGCTCTACCAAGGTGTGCCGTTGCATCAGCGCGGCGGCACCTTCGGCGGTGCGCTGCCCGATAAGATCAGCATCTTCTATCGCCCGCTGGTTCGCGCCTTCGTTTCCCCTGACGGTATCCGACGCCAGGTACGCCGCACGGTGATCCACGAGATCGCGCACTTCTTCGGCCTCGACGAGGCAGCAATCCGCAAGCTGGGCTACTAGGGCCGGCGGCCGGCGTCTTTCTCTGGCCCGCTTGGCTGGGCTCAGGACAGGGTTGGTGGCTGGCGGCTGCAAGTCCGGGAGGCTGGGCGCCGCGTTAGGCGTCGAGCCCGTACTTTTCGATCTTGCGATACAGGCGTTGGCGGTCGATGCCCAGGATCCGCGCCGCTTCGTTCTTGTTGCCGCCACTGCGCTGCAAGGCAGCGAGGATGTTCCGGCGTTCGACCTCTTCGAGCGGCAAGGGATCGCCGAGGCCGTCGGACGCCGGCTCGGCGCCGCGCAGGATGGCCGCTGGGAGATCCTTCGGCGTGATCTCCGGTTGCGACGACAGTGCAAACGCGCGCTCGATGGCATTCTGCAGCTCGCGGATGTTACCGGGCCAGGCGTACTCGACGAGCAGGTGCAGCGCCTCGGGTCTGACCCACTTGGGCTCCACCCCGTAGATGCGGCTGTACTCGCTGATGAAGTGATCGACCAGCGACGGGATGTCTTCGCGCCGTTCACGCAGCGGCGGCAGGTGGATGGGCACGACGTTCAGTCGGTAGAACAGATCGGTACGGAAACTGCCGTCCTTCACCGCCGCCTCGATGTCACGATTGGTAGCAGCGATGATGCGCACGTCGACACGGATCGGCCGTGTCGAACCCAGCGGCGTCACCTCCTTCTCCTGAATCGCCCGCA
>Ga0335070_10011162_pt1 | contig 10497 bp, 9 predicted proteins | sample Lox_Sample_13_FD_206722 | JGI IMG/M metagenome (GOLD analysis project Ga0335070, IMG submission 206722) | Soil microbial communities from Loxahatchee National Wildlife Refuge, Florida, United States - Lox_Sample_1.3 | ecosystem: Environmental > Terrestrial > Soil > Wetlands | place: USA: Florida...
AGGCGACGGCGCTGCGCCGCGCCACGCACAAGACTGTCGCCGCGGTGACCGAAGACATCGAGGCCTTCCATTTCAACAAGGCGGTGGCGCGGCTTTACGAGTTCGCCAACACGCTGGAGGATTTCGAAGCCGGCGCGCAGGGCGGGCAGCCCTGGGCCCTGCGCGAGGCTTATGACTCGCTGGCGCGGCTGACGGGGCCGATGATGCCGCATCTGGCCGAGGAGATATGGCAGGCGCTGGGCGGCCGGACGCTGCTCTGCGACGCGCCTTGGCCCAAGGCGGACGCAAGCTTGACCCGCGACGACAGCGTGACCGTCGCCGTCCAGGTCAATGGCAAGCTGCGCGCCACGATCGAGCTGCCGCGCGATTGCGACAAGGCGCTGGCGGAATCGGCGGCACTCGGCGATGAGAGAATTCACCGCTTGCTTGACGGCAAGCCGCCGCGCAAGGTGATCGTCGTGCCCAATCGGATCGTCAATGTCGTGCTCTGAGGGAAGGCGCAGGCTGCTTCGGAATGGATTGGCGCTCGGCCTCGCCGTGGTGCTGGCGGGCTGCGGCTTCCAGCCGCTCTACGGCCGCCACGATACGGACACGGCGACCAGCGCCTACCTTGCGCAGGTGCGCGTGGCGCCGATCGCCAATCGCACCGGGCAGATGCTCTACAACAAGTTGCGCGACCGTCTCAATCCGGGCGGGAAGCCAGCCGAGCCGCGCTACGTGCTCGAGATCACGGTCGAGGAGCAAGGCGAGGACCTGCTGCTCGAACCCAACAACACGACCTCCCGCACCCTGCTCTCGCTGATCGCGCACTACCAGCTGCGCGACATCGAGAGTGGCGCCACGACGTTGAAGGGGCAGAGCCGGGCGAGCATCAGCTACGACATTCTGAGCTCGCAATACGCGACGATCGTGTCGGAGCAGGATGTGCGCGACCGCGCGACGAAAGAGCTGAGCGACGATATCAGCACGCGCCTCGCCCTCTTCTTTTCCAAAGGCCAGACGGCGTCGGAGTCGCCGGCGCCCGCCCCTTGATCGCGCGATGACCGATCGGCATCGATGAAGCTCACCGGCAAGACCATCGAGCGGTTTCTGGCCAAGCCCGATCCCAAGATCCTGGCGGTCCTGGTCTATGGCGTCGATGCCGGACTGGTTCATGAGCGCGCCAACCAGCTGGTGCGCACGGCGGCCGGCAGTCTCGACGATCCTTTCCGCGTCGCGGTGCTGAGCGGCAGGTCGCTCAAGGAGGATCCGGCGCGCCTTGCCGACGAGGCGATGGCGATGTCTCTCACCGGCGGGCGGCGCGCGGTGCGCGTCGAGGACGCCGACGACGACGTCGCGGCAATCCTCAAATCCTATCTTGCCGGGGCCGCGACGGCGCCCAGGACCGACAGCCTGATCGTGCTGGAGGCCGAGGAGCTGGCGAGCCGTTCGGCGCTTCGCAAGCTCTGCGAGAGCGCCGACCAGGCGGCCGCCCTGCCCTGCTATCGCGACGAAGGCGCGGGGCTTGCCGGTTTGATCCGCGAGAAGCTGCAGCAGGAGGGGCTCGCCATCTCGCCCGACGCCCTTTCCTATCTGGCCGCCCGGCTCGGCGGTGACCGGGCGGTCACGGTTTCGGAGCTGGAGAAGCTGGCGCTCTATATGGGCGCCGGCGGTACGAAGGTGGAGCTCGCCGACGCCGAGGCCGCGGTGGGCGACAGTGCCGCCCACGCGCTCGACGACCTGGTCTATGCCTTGAGCGACCGCGACATGGCGGCGGTCGAGCGGGGATTGGCGCGCAGCCTCGGCGAGGGGGCGGCCCCGATCTCGCTCCTGCGCGCCGCCGCCCGCCATTTCCTGCGGCTGCAATGGGCCCTGGGCAAGGCCGAGCAGGGCGGCGGGATCGAGGGCGCGATGCGGGGTCTCCGTCCGCCGGTCTTCTTCAAATATGAGGACCGCTTCAAAGCCGCAAGCCGGCGCTGGTCGGCGGCCGGCATCGCCACGGTCTTGGAGCGGCTGCTCGCCACAGAGCAGCTCTGCAAACGGACAGGCTCGCCGGCCGAGACGCTCTGCCGGCGGGTCTTCCTCGAGATCGCCGCGCTCAAGCCCGCGCGCTGAGATCGCCTGCCCGGCCATTTATGCTGCGCAGCATGAATTCGGCAGGGTGCAGCATGACCGCAGCAAGATAATCGCCGGATCCGGCGCCGCGGCCAGGGCCGTGGGGCTTACTCTTCGGTGGGCTTGGAGGCGTTGGCTGCCCGGGTCAGCCGCTGCAGCAGGTCGTCGAGCTGGTCGAGGCTCTTGTAATGGATGGTCAGGGCCCCGCCCTGCCCGTCGAAATGGATCGAGACCTTGAGACCCAGCAGGTTGGAGAGGTCGCGCTCGAGCGCCAGCGTATCGGCGTCGCGCACCGCGGCCCCGGGCTTCGACCGCGCGCTCTTGCGCAAGGCGGTCGGCTTGGCGGCGCTCACCAGGCGCTCGACCTGCCGCACATTGAGTCCTTGGGCGACGATCTGCTTGGCGAGCCCGACCGGATCACCCGCTGTCACCAGCATGCGGGCATGGCCGGCCGTCAGATCGCCGCTGTCGAGCAGCGCCTTGACCTCGGGTGGCAATCCCAGCAACCGCAACATATTGGCGATGTGGGACCGACTCTTCCCCACATGTTGTGCCAGATCTTCCTGCGTGTTCTTGAACTCCTCGAGCAGCCGGCGATAGCCCTCGGCCTCCTCGAGCGGTGAGAGGTTCTCGCGCTGGAGATTTTCGACCAGCGCCAGCTCGAGCGCCTCGCGATCGCCGAGGTCGCGGATGATGACCGGGACCTCATGGAGTTGCGCGCGCTGTGCCGCCCGCCAGCGGCGCTCGCCGGCGACGATCTCATAGGCATTGGGCTGCTGCGGGCGGCGGCGGACCAGGATCGGCTGCAAAATGCCGTTGGCCTTGATCGATTCCGCGAGCGCCGCCAGCTCCTCGTCATGGAAGATCCGGCGCGGCTGGAACGCGCCGGGCTGGAGCTGCTCGATCGGCACCATCTTGGACAGGCGAACCCGGTCGAGCGAAGCGTAGTCGGCGCTTTCCGCTCCCAGTAAAGCCGATAGACCGCGTCCCAGTTTCTTGCTGCCGTCGTCGATCAAGCCGCCTCAGGCTCCAGCCGCTCGCGCCGCAGCATCTCGCTGGCGAGATGGATATAGGCCTGCGCGCCGGGGCACTTCAGATCATAGAGCAGGACCGGCTTCCCATGCGAGGGCGCCTCGGAGATCCGCACATTGCGGGGGATGACCGTGTCATAGACCTTGGGACCGAGGTGACCGCGCACATCGGCGGCCACAAGATCACTCAAGCTGTTGCGTTTGTCGAACATGGTTAATACGACCCCTTGTATCTCAAGAGCCGGATTGAGCGCCTCCTTGATGCGCTGGACGGTCATCATCAGATGGCTCAGCCCTTCGAGCGCCAGGAACTCGCATTGCAGCGGCACCAGGACCGCATCGGCCGCGACCAGCGCATTCAAGGTCAGGAGGCCCAGCGAGGGCGGGCAGTCGATCAGCACATAGTCGTAGGAACTCAGGACCGGCTTCAGCGCGTCACGCAGCAGGAACTCGCGACGCGTCGCCGTCACCAGCTCGATCTCGGCACCGGAAAGATCGACCGAGGCTGGGATGATTGCCATGCCAGGGACCAGGGTCGGAAGCAGCGCCTCGCGCGCCGACGCGCCCCCTTCCAGCAGGTCATAGGAGGTCACGGCGCGCCGGGCGCGCTCGATCCCGAGCCCGGTTGAGGCATTGCCCTGCGGATCCAGGTCCACGATCAGGACCTGCTTGCCGCAGGCAGCCAGGGCGGTCGCCAGATTGATCGCGGTCGTGGTCTTCCCGACCCCGCCTTTCTGGTTCGCCATCGCCAAAACCTTGGCTCTTTTCAGTGGGTTATCGTTCGTCGCGGTGAGGTCGGAGAGGTTCGACATGGCTCAATCGCAGGACGGTTCCGGTGGGATCGGTTCGGCTGGGAAAGCGCTCCGTCTGCATCTTCCAGCCTTTGCCAGCCTCGGTCAATTCGCGCTCGACCTGCTGGCCCTTGAGGAAAAGGCACTGACTAGAAGGTGCCATAAAAGGGAAAGCATATTCAAGCAATTGGGGCAGATCGGCGCAGGCCCTACTAATTATTGCGGTGACCTGCATTTTGGGCAGCGTTTCGACGCGCTGGGCATGAATGGTGACGGAGAGCCCCGCGACTCGGGCCGCCTCGCGCTGAAAGGCGCATTTTCGCTGGTCCGACTCGACCGAATGGACGCCAGGCACCCCCATTGCCGCCAGCACGAGGCCGGGGAAGCCGGCGCCGCTGCCAATGTCCAGCACCGATCGGGTTGCTGGCGGGAGAAGCGGATAGAGCTGGGCCGAGTCCAAGATGTGACGTCGCCAGACATCCTCGAGCGTATTGGCAGCGACCAGGTTGATCGCCCGCTGCCATTTCAGGAGGAGGTCTACGAGCTGCTGCAGCTTGGCCAGCGTTTCACGTGAAACACCGGTCTCCGCCACGAAGATCTCCGGTGTGAGAGGCGTCGGCTTCAAGCCTCGGTGACCCGTGCCCGCCCCGCCGTCTGCCCACGCGTGCCGGACCGGACATGGCGAAGCAAGGCCGTGAGAGCGGCAGGCGTGACGCCAGAGATGCGGCCCGCCTGGCCCAAGGTCGTAGGGCGGATCCGGCAGAGCTTGTCTCGGATCTCGGTCGAGAGGCTACCGACCGCAGCGAAGTCGAGATCCTTCGGAAGCTGGAGCGACTCTTCCCGGCGGAACGCTCGGATATCGGCCTCCTGGCGCTCAAGATAACCGGCATAGCGGCCCTCGATCTCGAGTTGCTCGGCAATCTCCGCAGGAACGGCGCTCAGCTCTGGCCAGACCCTGGTGAGGGCTGCGAGTGTCACGCCTGGATAGGCCAGCATCTCTACGGCGCTACGCCAGACCCCGTCTTGGTTGATGGCGAAGCCGTGATTCCTGAGGCGGTTCGGCGTTTCCTTGAGAGCCGACATCTGGTCCCTCGCCTCCTGCAAGGCCGCCTTCTTGGCAGTGAAGGTGCGAGCGCGTCTGCTTCCGACCACGCCGACCGCCATTCCCTTCTCGGTCAGACGCAGATCGGCATTGTCGGCTCGGAGCATGAGGCGGTATTCGGCCCGCGATGTGAACATGCGATAGGGCTCGCTGGTGCCCTTGGTGATGAGGTCGTCGATCAGGACACCGATATAGGCATCGGCGCGATCGAGGATGAACTCGCCCCCGCCCCCGGCCAGAAGCGCCGCGTTGATGCCGGCCATCAGACCCTGAGCAGCCGCCTCCTCATAGCCTGTCGTCCCATTGATCTGCCCGGCGAAGAAGAGCCCTGGCACCCGGCGGGTTTCGAGCGTGGCGCGGAGCTCACGGGGATCGACGAAGTCATATTCGATGGCATAGCCCGGCCGGATCATTCGCGCCCGCTCGAGGCCCGGGATCGTTGCCAGGAGCTCTGACTGCACCTCGGCCGGCAGCGAGGTCGAGATCCCATTGGGATAGACCGTCGAATCCTCAAGCCCTTCCGGCTCCAGGAAGATTTGGTGCCGCTCGCGATCGGCGAAGCGGACGATCTTGTCTTCGATCGAGGGGCAATAGCGCGGGCCGGTGCTCTTGATCTGGCCGGAATAGATCGCCGATCGATGCAGGTTCCGCCGAATGACGTCGTGGCCGGCCGGGCCAGTCGCCGTGATATGGCAGTCCAGCTGCGGCGTCTCGATCCGCCGGGTCATGAAGGACATCGGCTGGGGCGGCCGGTCGCCAGGCTGGCGCTCCAGCCCGTTCCAATCGATGGTTTCCCCGTCCAGTCGCGGCGGCGTCCCGGTCTTGAGGCGACCCATCGCAAAGCCGGCCCGCTCCAGGGCGAGAGCGAGGCCCACCGCTGGCGCCTCGCCCACCCGGCCGGCCGGCCGCGTCTCTGTCCCGATATGGATGAGCCCCCGCAGGAAGGTCCCGGTCGTCAGCACCAAGGCCGCCAGACCGATCCGCCGGCCCGCACCGGTCGTCAAGGCTGCCAGGCGGCCGGCGCCATCGAGCTCAAGGCCCTCGGCGCTACCCTCCTCGATCTCCAGATTGGGCTGATCTGCCAGTAGATCCTGCACCGCGGCCTTGTAGAGTTGGCGATCGGCCTGGGCACGCGGCCCTTGAACCGCTGGGCCCTTGCTGCGGTTCAGGATTCGGAACTGGATCCCGCCCCGATCGATTGCCCGGGCCATGATGCCGTCGAGGGCATCGATCTCCCGGACCAGATGCCCCTTGGCCAGCCCGCCGATCGCCGGGTTGCAGGACATCTCCCCGATGGTGTCGCGGCGGTGAGTCAGGAGCAGCGTAGACGCGCCCATGCGTGAGGCCGCGGCCGCGGCCTCGCAGCCGGCATGTCCTCCACCGACAACAACCACATCGTAAAAATCGCGCATGGCGCGAGACTTTAATCCTCGACCTATATCGAAGTCAAAAGCTGAGCAGGCGACTGAGCCGGTCTGCCGCAGGGCCTTGTTTCACGTGAAACATGGGACCGACCCGAGACTATTTCCCGATGCAGAACTCCGAAAAGATCCGGTCGAGGACATCTTCAACATCGACCCGTCCTGTGATCCGGCCCAAAGCCCGAACCGCAAGGCGCAGATCCTCCGCCAAGAGTTCCGGGTCATGGGCATCGGCGCCCCGCCGGAGCGCCGCCAGCGCTTCTTCCAGCGCCGCTCGGTGGCGGGCCCTGGTCAGAACCGGCGAGCTTCCCGAATCGGTCGCCTGAGCCGCTTTCTCGCCGATCTGGTGAGCAAGCTCCTTTAATCCGGCCCCGGAACGAGCTGAAATAGGCAGGATCGCGACCCCGAGGGCCGGCAAGGGCCGACCCATGAGGAGGTCCATCTTGTTGATCAGGATGAGATCATGATCCTTCTTTAGATTCAATATCGTAGGAAGCTGCTCTTGTGCTCGTTCCGCATCCAAAACGAAAACTCGGAGATCGGCCTCCACGGCGCGCCGCTCGGCGCGGCGCACGCCCTCCGACTCAATTTCATTCCGGGTCCGGCGCAATCCGGCGGTGTCGGCCAGCAGCACCGGATAGCCGCCGAGGTCCAGCGCGACCTCCAGAACGTCACGGGTCGTGCCCTCCTGGGGCGAGACGATGGCCGCCTCGCGCTTCACCAATGAGTTGAAAAGGCTAGACTTTCCGGCATTGGGCGGGCCCAGGATCGCGACCGAGAATCCATCCCGGAGGCGCTCCCCACGGTGGCCGTCGGCAAGATGTCGGGCGATCGCTTCTGCCACCGGAAGAGCTCGTTCCGTAACCGAAACAATAAGGCTCGCCGGCAAATCCTCCTCGGGGAAGTCGATCGCCGCCTCGATCCGCGCCAGGGCCGCGGTCAGGCTCTCGCTCCATCCCCGGTAGAGCTGCCCAAGGGCCCCTTCAAGTTGGCGCAAAGCCTGGCGACGCTGGGCTTCCGTCTCCGCCGCCACCAGATCGGCCAGACCCTCGACCTCGGTTAGATCCAAGCGGCCGTTCAGGAAGGCGCGGCGTGTAAATTCCCCCGGTTCCGCCAACTTCAGATTCGGAAGTTTCGAGAGCGCCGCTAGCACGGCCGCCAGAACGGCCCGCCCTCCGTGGAGATAGAGCTCCGCGACCGTTTCTCCGGTGAAACTGGCCGGCGCCGGAAACCAGGCGACCATCCCCTCATCGAGCAAGTCCGCCGTGACAGGATCGCTTATGCTGCGGCGCAGCATGCACCTCGGCTTGGGCAGCGCCCGGCCAGTCAGACGTTTCAGACTTTCCGCCGCCGCCGGGCCCGACAAGCGAACGACCGCCAGGCCAGATCGGCCCGGCGCCGTGGCCGGTGCGTAAATCGTTGATTCTTCGCCCATCAGAACTCCGGCCTGGTCACCTCAGGGAACCAACCCGGCGACATCCTGCCGTCACTTCTTCTTTGCGCCCGGCGGGTCATCCCCCGGCTTCAGCATGAGCCGCTCGATCCGTCCGCCTTCAACCAGGTGTTTTTGCAGCACCTCGTCGATCTCCTCGCGAGTCCGGCAGCGATACCACACCCCTTCCGGGTAGATCACCATGGTGGGACCGAGCTCGCAGCGGTCGAGGCAGCCCGAGCTATTGATGCGCACGCCGGCCAGACCCAGCTCCTTGGCCCTCGCTTTCATATAGTCGCGCAGCCTTTCCGAGCCCTTTTCCTTGCAACAGCCGCGGGGATGGCCGGCCGGCCGCTCATTGGTGCAGCAAAACACATGGGCCCGGTAGAACAGCGGCGGATCGCCCGACATCTCCCTTTCCGCCGCAGCCGCCTTTTCCTGCTCGATCCTGGTCATTCGCCGGTCTTCTTTCCTGCCAGCCCCTCCCAAAAGGCCCGCTGCATCTTTTCCAGGCTACCCATCCCGCCGGGCACCCAGGCCTTGAACATCGCCTCGGCGTCCATGCTCTTGAGCGCCGCCATCATGCGCTGTTCCGCCTCTTTCATGACGGCCTCCTGCAGCGGGACGACGTCCGGGAGGCCCAGAAAGGCGCGCGCCTCGGCCGGCGAACAGTCGATATCGATCGTGACCTTCATGAATCCTCCCACGATTGCCGCGATTGCCCGGAAAGAGTTTGGGGTTGAGCGACCGCGACGGCACCCCGACTATATAGTCATAGCATCACCGATCCGTCCCCGGGGGCTCTTGGCGCTCCGCATGAGGCGAGATCGTCCCCTCAAGGGTCAATGCCGCATCTCGCCGGTCGAAAGGCTTCGCGCCGTCATGACGCCCCCGCCGGATCCGCCTTCATCGACCACCGATCGCCCGAGCGTGGGCGCCGCGCGGCTGAGCGCCAACCGGCTCGGCGAGAGCACCAGCCCCTATCTCCAGCAACATCGGGCCAACCCGGTCCATTGGCAGGTCTGGAATCCCGAGACGCTGGCTGTGGCCCAGGCGCTCGACCGGCCGATCCTGCTTTCGGTCGGCTATGCCGCCTGCCATTGGTGCCATGTCATGGCCCATGAGAGTTTCGAGAACGAGGCCATCGCCGGCCTGATGAACGAGCTTTTCGTCAACATCAAGGTCGATCGCGAGGAACGGCCGGACGTCGATAGCGTCTATCAGTCGGCTCTGGCGCTGCTGGGTCAGCAGGGGGGCTGGCCGCTCACTATGTTCCTGACACCGCAGGGCGAACCCTTCTGGGGTGGAACCTATTTTCCGCCCGCGGAGCGCTGGGGCCGGCCCGGCTTTCCCGACGTCCTCCAATCCATCGCGCAGATCTACCGGCACGAGCGCGGCAAGGTCGCGAGCAATGTCGCCGCGATCAAGGAAGCCTTGGCCTCGATGGCGAAGCCCAGGCCCGGCGGCGATATTTCGATGGAGCTCACCGACCGCATCGCGCGCCATCTGCTGCAGGAGGTCGACCAGCGCCATGGCGGCATCGGCGGTGCGCCGAAATTCCCGCAGGAGCCGAGCGTCGAGCTGCTTTGGCGCGGCTGGAAGCGCACGGGCGACAGCGACATGCGCGACGCCGTGCTGCTGACGCTCACGCGCATGGCGCAGGGTGGCATCTACGATCATCTGGGCGGCGGCTTCGCACGCTACTCGGTCGATGCCGAGTGGCTGGTGCCGCATTTCGAGAAGATGCTCTATGACAACGCCCAGCTCATCGAGCAATACGCGCTGATCTGGCAGGAGACCCGCTCGCCCCTCTACGAGGCCCGTATCCGCGAGACGATCGGCTGGGCCTTGCGCGAGATGCGGGCCGAGCCGGGGCCCTCGGGTCATCGCGGCTTCGCCTCGTCGCTCGATGCCGACAGCGAGCATGAGGAAGGCAAATTCTATGTCTGGACCGAATCCCAGATCGACGCGGCCTTAGGTGCGGACGCGGCCCTCTTCAAGCGCATCTACGACGTGCAGCCGGAGGGCAACTGGGAACACAAGACGATCCTGAACCGGACCGCCCATCCCGATCTGATGGACGAGTTCGCCGAAGGCGCGCTCGCCAAGGCGCGCGCCAGACTCCTCGCGGTCCGCGCCAAGCGGGTGCGACCCGGCTTCGACGACAAGGCCCTGGCCGATTGGAACGGCCTCATGATCGCGGCGCTTGCGTTCGCATCCCAGGTCTTCGACGAACCCGAATGGCTCGGCGTCGCGCGCGAGGCCTTCGCCTTCGTGACAAAGGACATGACCAAAGAGGGAAGGCTGCGGCACAGCTACCGCGCCGGTCGCCTGCAGCATCCGGCCACGCTCGACGACTATGCCAACAATGCCCGCGCGGCCCTGCGGCTGCATGAGGCGACCGCCGATCCCGCCTATCTCGCGCAAGCCGAGGCCTGGGCCGCGCTGCTCGACCGCCATTACTGGGACAGCAAGGCCGGCGGCTATTTCTTCGCGGCCGATGACACCACCGATCTGGTTCATCGCCCGCGCAACGCGAGCGACAACGCCGTCCCCTCCGGCAATGGCACGATGGTCGCGGTCCTGGCGAAGCTCCACTATCTGACCGGCAAGACCGCCTATCGGG
>Ga0335070_10011163_pt1 | contig 10497 bp, 8 predicted proteins | sample Lox_Sample_13_FD_206722 | JGI IMG/M metagenome (GOLD analysis project Ga0335070, IMG submission 206722) | Soil microbial communities from Loxahatchee National Wildlife Refuge, Florida, United States - Lox_Sample_1.3 | ecosystem: Environmental > Terrestrial > Soil > Wetlands | place: USA: Florida...
AGTGCCGAAGCCGGGATTTGAACCCGGACACCCTTGCGGGCGCTAGACCCTGAATCTAGTGCGTCTGCCAGTTCCGCCACTTCGGCGTGCGATGGTCGGGGATCGGATTATCCTGAATTCATCACACCGTCGTCAAGCAATCGAGGTCCGCTATCGTGCTGCAGACACCGACATATTCGTAAATGCCCACAGACCAGCTTCTGTAATATCGTGATGGTTCCCACTCACGATGATTCGATCCCGCACAAGACCGGCGGCTGCAAGCAAGGGAGCCGCCGGAATCCAAGGCGCCTCATCCACCAGCAACACATCGAAGCGCACCCGGCGAAACAGCGGATCGCTCATCACTCGTGACGCCGTGGTAACCAGGAGCCTTCGATTTTGGATGAACGCCTGTCGATTCGTATCTTCCTCCGCGGCCAAGAGTTCTCGAATCTTTTTCGTCCCACCCAGCCGGGCGATGTCTTCTTTGAGATCATCGAACTCGGGACGCAGATCTTTCGGCACGGCAGCTTCCGGAACCAGTTCAGCGATCCGTGCTTTTGCCACGTCGAGCTCTTTCATCAACTCGGCGATCTGACTCTCATAGAGGATTCGATATTGTCGGAGCGATTCAACATTTTTCCCGACTGCCTGCATGCTCAGTCGTCGCAAGAGGGGCAGACTCTCATACTCCGTCAGGGTCGCATCCACTTCCTTGGTCTTGGCTTGAAGATCGCTGAGCTGCGTCAGCAGCCGCCACTCTAAGAGACGGACTTCGTCCAAATCCTTCTGCTTCTGCCTCTTATAAGCCAACAACGGCGTGAGCTCTCGAAAGCGATCGTACTTCTTCCTCAGGGCGGCTTTCTCCGCCCGCGCCTTTGCATAAAACTGATGCATCTGAGCTTCGAACCCGAGTTCGTGAATCGCAATGCCGGCTGCATGTTGGGTCAAAGCCATCTCATAACGGCTGATCCACGTTTTGTACATTAAGCCCGCCGCCTTCATGGCGCGAGCAATCGTGCCGACCAAGACGTCCGCAGCATCGTGATCGCGACTGACCACGAGGATTCGCTTATTCGTCTTGATCAATTCAATCGCCAATGAAGCGAGCCGCTGATGGCGCAGCGCGAGATCATCCATCCACACGGTAGTCAGGATTGAGGCGCCAACGGCTGCTCCGCCGTGACGTTCATCTTCAGAGACCGATTCGAGAAGCGAGGCCAACCGGTCCGCGGGACCGAGGCGATAGGCATCGGCCTGGGTCGCCATGTCGGTTAGCCGTTGGGCTGCGATGGTCAAAAACCCAGCTCGATCAGGAATAACCGTGGCAGATGCGAACGATTGTCCGATGGGGTCAAACGTTTGCACTAACAGAACTGGACCTATATTGCGGAGCACAATCCCCTCTGTGGGCTCCATCTCGTCAGGAGGGACGATGGTGACAGGCGTATCGATCTCCATGACCCGTGGCCGTGGGAGTGTCAATTCATAGAGATGGAGCGTGCCGACGCTCAGCAGGAGTCGACCGGATACCGAGGGAATAGGATCGTCCAATCCGGTCGTCGCAACCCGCTTCTGTTCATTGGCCAGTTTGGTGGCCCACCTCTGGATGAGATCTCGTGCGGTCATGCAGATTACGTGGTGTGTCCGGTAAGTGCATGCCATCATACGAGCGGCTGATCGAAACTGTCCAGCATCCGAGGCAGGGTCTGGGACTTGGCCAAGAGGAAATCCGCGCTGACGATCAGGCGCGGGTGAACGAGAATGCGAATTGACTTTTCGCCGCCCCCCCAGTATCCTCTTTTCCTTTCCAACAGAAGGAGTTAGGGGTATGAAGGTCATATTGCAGGAAACCATGGATGGGGTCGGCCATCTCGGCGATCTGGTGAACGTCTCTGATGGATATGCACGAAACTTTTTGCTTCCCAGAAACAAGGCCGTTGAGGCCAATAGCCGGAGCATCAAGGCCTTCGAGCACATCAAGCGAGTGGCAGCAGAGCGGGCCAAGAAAGAAAAACTCGAAATTGAAGCGCATGCCAAGAAGGTGTCTGCCGTCACCCTCACCATGCACGCGCAAGTAGGCAAGGACGACAAAATGTTTGGCTCCGTGACGGCGAAGGACATTGCAGAAGGACTTGCCGAGCACGGTTTTACCGTGGATCGACGGAAGATCCAGCTGGCTCAACCGATCAAGGAACTTGGCACCTTTACGGTCCCGGTCAAACTGCCGCGAGAGGTTACTGCAACTGTGTCCGTGCGCGTAGTCAAGAAACAAGACGCCGAGACGGCATCTGCCGAAAATTGAGCGAGGAAGACCTGTGATGAACGATGCAGTCGGTTCGTTAGACGCCCTCAAAGCGACTGATCTGGATGTCTATGCGGCCATCGAGGCCGAGGAACTACGGCAGCGGGAAAAGCTGCTCTTGATCGCCTCGGAAAACTTTGCCAGCCCTGCTGTTCTCGCGGCGCAAGGGTCCTTGATGACGAACAAGTACGCAGAAGGGTATCCGGGCAAGCGCTACTACGGCGGATGTCAACACGTCGACACGGTCGAGGAGCTAGCCATCCAGCGGTGCAAGCAGATCTTTGGCGCCGAGCATGTGAACGTCCAGCCACACTCTGGTTCACAGGCCAACATGGCAGCCTACCTCTCCGTCCTCAAACCCGGAGACACGATACTCGGGATGGATTTGGCGCAGGGCGGCCATTTGACGCACGGCAGCAAGGTCAATTTTTCCGGCATGATCTTCCGGGCCTTTTCGTACGGGGTCGATCGCCAGACCGAAATTATCGATTACGACACGGTGCGGAAGCTCGCTGAAGACTGCCGCCCCAGAATGATCGTGGTCGGGGCAAGTGCCTATGCCCGCACGCTCGACTTTCCAAAGTTTCAAGAGATCGCCAAGTCGGTAGGCGCCTACCTCATGGTCGATATCGCCCATATCGCGGGCTTGATCGCGGCGGGGCTTCACCCCAGCCCGATTCCCTATGCGGACTTTGTCACGACGACCACCCACAAGACGCTCCGTGGACCCCGCGGGGGGGTTGTGATGTGCAAGGCGGAGCATGCGAAGGCCATCGATAAGTTTATTTTCCCCGGGATGCAGGGCGGGCCCTTGATGCATGTGATCGCCGCCAAGGCTGTTGCGTTCAAGGAGGCTCTTTCTCCGGGATTCAAGCGGTATCAGCAGCAAGTCATTGCGAACGCCCGCACGTTGGCTCAAGGCCTGCTCGAGCGGGGTTACAAGATTGTGTCGGGAGGGACGGACACCCACCTCATGTTGGTGAACCTCACGAACAAGGGAATCACTGGCAAGGAAGCGGATGCGGCCTTGGATGCAGCCGGCATCATCGTCAACAAGAACGCGGTGCCTTACGACGAAAAGCCGCCTGCCGTCGCCAGCGGCATCCGGTTGGGCACCCCGATCGTCTCGACCCGTGGCATGCGCGAATCCGAGATGAAGGAAATCGTGGCATTGATCGACCGAGTCCTGCAGCACCGACAAGATCTTGCAGTCCTCGATGAAGTCCGCACCCAAGCCAAGGCCCTGTGCGGACGGTTTCCCATCTTTCACACCTATTGATCGTCCGATAAGGTAGAGTCGCCGCCTGTGAAATGTCCGTTCTGCGATGAGCTCGAAGACAAGGTGGTGGACTCGCGCATGGCGAAAGAGGGCGAGGTTATCCGTCGTCGCCGCGAGTGTCTTGGCTGCAAGCGTCGATACACCACCTACGAACGAGTCGAAGAAATTCTTCCGATGGTCGTGAAGAAAGACGGTCGGCGAGAGACTTTCGATCGCACCAAGATCCTGGCCGGGCTCAAGAAGGCGTGCGAGAAACGCCCCATCAGCATCGCCACGATCGAAACCGTGACGGACCGGATCGAGAAACGTATCCAGGAGATGGGTGAAACAGAGATCGAGAGTCGAGTTATCGGCGAAGAATTGATGAAGGAGCTTCATCAACTGGATCAGGTCGCATATGTCCGATTTGCCTCTGTCTATCGTGAATTCAAAGACATCGACCAGTTCATGGACGAGCTGAGATCATTGGCCCAGCAGCGCCGAGAACGGTGACGCCGCCGCGCTCGTTTATCCTCTCTTCGCCTTCGTGCGTTCATCCTTGATTGACCTCTTGTTTCCGGTCATGTATCCGCATGCCTTAATGGGTAAAGGCTGAGATGCCAACGACGCGTCCAAAACTTGCTCGAGTACCGCAAACGACCAACACGCCGGGAATCACCCATGTGGGCATCATTGGCGCGGGGCATGGCGGTACCGCGCTCATGGAGATTTTTGCCAACGATCCCTTGGTGGAGATCGTTGGCGTGGCCGAAATCAATCCGAAGGCCCCCGGACTTAGCCTGGCCAAGCGTTTGAAAATTCCCGTCACGAAAGATTACCGCGAGCTCCTGGGGTTGGAGCAGATGGATTTGCTCATCGACGTTACGGGAAATCCCGACGTGGGCCAGTTCTTACAGGACTTTCACCGCATGGGTGTCACGGTGATCGGAGGAGTCAGCGCCAAATTCATGTGGCAGCTGATCGAGGCCCGCATTCGAGCCACCGCGGAGATCGAGAAAACGCTCAATAAGTACCAGTCGCTCTACCGCCTCTACGTCAAGGAAACAGGAGCCGCGGTGACCGAAGAGCGTACCCGCATCGCTTGTGAAATACACGATGGGTTGGTTCAAAGCCTCGCGGGGGTGAATTTCAAGCTGGATCTTTGCCAGCAGCTCTTGCGGAAGGATCCGCAAGCCAGCCTGGCGACGCTCCGGGAATCCAAGGCCCAGCTCAAACTCGCCATTCAGGAAGCGCGCCAAGTCATTTTCAACCTGCGCCCCCTCCAATATGACAAAATGGAATTGATTCCCGCGTTAACGAACTATCTCAAGTCCTATGAAACGCAATATCACATTCGCACGGCCTTCCGCGTTTCCGGCGATGAGCAGACTCTGTTTCCACGGACCAAGATCTTTCTCTTCCGAATTGTCCAGGAGGCTCTCAGCAATGTACAAAAGCATGCGAAAGCCGATCGCGTGTCGGTCGAACTCGATATCACGCTCGAACACCTGAGAGTCACGATCCGTGACACAGGCGTCGGTTTCGACATGGAGACCGTGCTGCGGGATCCCGAGAAGTGGGACCACTTCGGCATTCGCGGCATTATCGAACGGGCCCGGCTGGTCGGCGGTGATGGAAGAATCGAATCGAAAAAAGGACGCGGCACGACGATTGTGGTCGATGTCCCATTGGTGAACAAGGAGGCGGCACACAATGGAAAAAATTAAGGTGCTCATCGCCGACGACCATCGCGTCGTGAGAGAAGGGCTGGCAGCCATCCTCAAAGCAAAGGACGACATCAACGTGGTGGGTGAAGCACAGGATGGGATAGAAGCCGTGGAAAAAACCAAAGCCTTGCTCCCGGACGTAATCCTGATGGATGTGAGCATGCCTCGCATGGGTGGTGTAGAAGCGACGCGGCAGATCAAGCGCGAGTTTCCCCACATCGGCATCGTTGCCCTGACCATGTATGAAGAGCAGCAATACATCTTCGACTTGGTGCGGGCCGGTGCCACCGGCTATCTGCTCAAGGATTCAGAATCCTCGCAAATCGTCGCCGCCATTCGCGCGATTTATCGAGGCGAATCGCTGATTCATCCCTCCGTGGCGAGCAAGATCCTGGCGGAGTTTTCCTTGATGGCGCAGAAGAAAGGCAAGAGACCCGCCTGGGTCGAACACGATCTCACGGAACGCGAGATTACCGTGTTGCGTCTCGTCGCAGACGGAAAAACCAACAAGGAAATCGCCAATAACTTGGACCTCAGTGAAAAGACTGTAAAAAACCACGTCCGCAACATCTTCCATAAACTCCAGGTCTATGACCGCACACAAGCCGCAATCCTTGCCATCCGCAAAGGACTCATCGAGTTGGACCCGCGACCCTAGCGTTTCGCATCGTGACGGAAACGATAGGAACGCTATCTCCGAGCGGAGGCCCTAGGAAGCGTCCGATAATCTCCCTCACTCCGCGCGTGCACGGCTTGACATTTGATTTTTCGGGGTTCCATTATAATAAGATTTTACGATAGTTTCCGACACACAGTCCCGACCCAAGAGGACATCGTCCGATGGACCAATGGGCTGTACAGTGGTGGGACCAGCTCCGTATCCAACACAAAGTCTGGGCTGTCCTCTTGTTGCTCTGCCTCCCCCTCGTCGGAGGCCTGTCAATCCACCTCTATTTCATCGACCAATTACTCACCATCCAGCAGCAGCGACACGACCTCGTCCTGGCGAGCGAGCAGGTGGAGCAGTTGGGTCGGCTTGCCGTCGATATTGAGGATAGTTTTCGCGGGTATGTGTTGACCCAGCAACCCGCGTTTCTCGCACCGCTGACCGACGCGGACGCGAAAATCGGCCCGGCTCTCACCAACGCGGCGAAGACGTTGGCAAATCTGCCAGGTTCTCTGGACGGTCTCGGGCCGATTGATCAGCAACTGAAAACTCTTTTGCGATCGAAGCATGAATTGATTGCCGATATTCAGCGGGGGGACGCATCGAAGGCGTTGGCGTACATTCGGTCGGGTGAAGGGCTTCGGCTGTCCGAAAGCCTTCGTCAAGATCTCCGAATCATCGAGGACGGTCTCGATCACCAACGAGAGTTGCATACTGCCAAAGCACAATTACTCTCGCAACGGACGTACATCGGACTGTGGATCGCACTGGCAGGTGTAGTGGTGCTGGGGTGGACTAGTTCGCACATGCTAGCCCGTTCCCTCACCGATCCGATTAGGCGACTGCAATCAGCTACCACGAAGTTCGGAGCGCATGCTGATCCCGACGAGATCACCAACCTGCTCGTCTCAGCTCGTGCTTCGAAGGATGAGCTCGGCCAGTTAGCTGATGCGTATCTGACTATGGCCCAACGCATCGGAACCCACATTCGAGAAGTCGAAGTACTCGACCTGATCGGGTACGACATCAACACAATCGGTCCCGATGGATTAGATGGCGTCCTGCGTCGGATCTCCGATCGCGCAGTAGAACTCGTGGGGGCGGATGTCTGTCTGGTCCTCCTCCGTGATGAGCGGATGGGATGCTGGATCGTCGAAGCCGCCTCAGGACAGTGGGATGAGAAGCTCAAGAAGTCTGTGATGCTGTGGGAGGAACTGCCCGTCTGCGTGCAAGCGTTCGAGAGCGGCCAGCCCGCGATGAATGAGCAGGGCCGGGGGGACCAACATCCGGCGGTTCTACGCAGGGTCTTAATAGGCGACAACATGTTGGCCATCCCTTTGCACGCGCAAGGGAAACCATTCGGCGTGCTGGCCCTCGTCAGTCAGCGGTCTCGGACGGCCCAAGAATGGAACCAGCGCCTCGCCAAGGGCATGACTCAAGAAGCCGCGCTAGCCATCTCGAACGCGCGGCTATACGAAGCGGCACAGCAGAAACAGCGGGGCTTGCTCGCGCGATTGCGGCAGCTCGAACATCTGGCGGAAACCCTGGCCCATGATCTCAAGGGGCCGGGAGCGCGGATGGAGGAGTTGGCCAAACTGTTGGTGCAGCAGTTTGCCGGACAGATTGATGAGCGGGCATCACGATGGCTGAAACTCATTCAAGACAATGGTAGCGACCTCGTGCAGCGAGTCGAAGGAATTCTGGCGGTGGCTCGTGTCGGGGTCGGACAGGGGCCGGTGACGGCGGTGGATCCGACTCTCGTCATCAGCGAAGTACTCAAGAGCCATGCAGGAGAAATAGAGCGATTAAGAGCGAAGGTCCACATTGAGCTGGGTTTGCCGCTTGTCGCCTGCCACGGGGCGTACCTTCGGCAAGTATTCGATAATCTCATTTCAAACGCCTTAAAATATGCGCGTCCTGGAGAGCCGCCTTCCATCACAGTGAGTCACCAGATTGAGAATCACACGGTCTGTTTTTCAATGACGGACAGGGGGATAGGAATCCCCGAGGAGCAGCGTGCCCGCGTGTTCCTACCATTCGTCCGATTACAGCAGGGAGAGGCAATGGGCAGTGGGATCGGTTTGGCAATTGTGCAGCGGATCGTGGAACTCTATGGCGGTCGCGTGTGGATCGAGGGTGAGGAACGTGAGGGGTGTACGGTGAAGTTCACCGTGCCTTGGTTGAGGGATGACGGTGGCGCAGTGATCGCCGGGACCAGCGAGTCCGACATCCCGGAGGTGGTGGATGTCTCGTCCAAAGGACTGATTTGAGGTGAGGCATGACGAATAGCGAAATTCTCGACGCCCGCGCGATGAAGAAACGTTCCAAAGTTCCGTTCACCATCTTAATCGTTGAAGATAATGCCACGGATGTGGAGCTGATGCTGCATGCGCTCGAACATGCAGAGTTGACACCGCTCGGGGGTAATTTCGACATGGAAGTCCGTGCAACGGCTGAAGGCGCCCTCGAGCTGCTCAAGGAACGTGCGGTCGATCTCGTGTTGACCGACATGATGCTTCCCGGCATGAGCGGACTGGATCTCGTCAGTCGCATCCAAACCATTGATCCGAACTTACCAGTGCTGGTCGTCACAAGGGTCAACACGGTCTCGCAAGCCGTCGATGCGATGCGTCGAGGGGCGTTCGATTATGTTCTGAAGCCGGTCAACGCCGAAGACTTGGGTGTCCGGTTGCACCGGGCCATCCGCATCTCTGAGATCCTCCGCCGGCATGCCGTCTACGAACAGCATGATCGCCAGGATTATGAGGCCAACAGTCTGGTGGGGGTGAGTCCAGCGTTCGAACGGATCGAACGAGGCATACGCGACGCCGCTCAAGCACGCTCGACGGTGCTGATCATCGGAGAAACCGGAACCGGCAAGGGTTTGATCGCACGCGCCATCCACCAACAGAGCGCTGACCAACACCGGCCATTTCAGGTGATTGATTGTACGACGGTGCCCGAAGGCATGATGGAAAGCGAGCTCTTCGGCCATGTGCGTGGTGCCTTTACTGGAGCGATTTCGGATAAGCCGGGATTGATCGAATTGGCTAATGGAGGCACGGTGTTCTTTGACGAAATCGGAGAACTCCCGCTGCTTCTGCAGGCAAAGCTGTTGCGCGTCTTGGAAGAAAACGAGGTCCGGCCCGTCGGCGGAACACGGGTGCGACGGGTCGACATGCGCTTCATTGCCGCGACGAATCGAAACCTTGACGCACGGGTGCGCGACGGATCGTTCCGCAAGGACTTGTACTATCGACTCGCGGTTCTCACCATCCCCGTGCCGCCGTTGAGAGATCGGCGTGAGGATATTCCCGTTATCGCACGACACCTGCTTGGCAAACTGAGTCGTGAGATGGGCAACATGCGATGCCATTTCGACGAAGGGGCCTTGGAAGAACTGATGCGATATTCGTGGCCGGGAAACGGCCGAGAACTGCGCAATGTGGTGGAGCGTGCCGTGATGGTGGTGACGACAGATACGATCACTGCGCAGGATATTCGTGTGTTGCTCCCAAGTGGAGAGGCTGAATCGGTTGAAATCGGTGGAGGCTCATTCGTCACGCTTCCATACATGGAAGCGAAGGAACTCGCGATTGAGCAGTTCACGAAGACGTATCTCCAGGCGAAATTAGCCGAGCACGGAGGTGTCATTACAAAAGCCGCTGAAAGCAGCGGGATCCCTCGACAACATTTCTCCTTGTTGATGAGACGGTTTCTCGGCAGTGAGACGACTGACGAAGAATAGACCCCGTCTCCTTCACGTAGCACCTTCCTGATTCCGTCCGGAGACTTAACCCCCGTCATTCTCTCAGCTCGTTGCCATCGCGTAACACAACTGTCGCAAGAGATGATTTCTTTTCTCCCCTCAGTCGAGTTCGCGAGAAGTTCCCACCCTAGAATACGTCGATATGCGTCCATAACAGTTTGATGAACCTGCAGAAAATATGCTGGTACGCGTGATGGCATATTTCCTTATTCGCTTTGAGATTGTTTAGCACTGAGCAGTCCGCTTTCCCATGAGAGATTTTTGTAAATTTTTACTCACAATATCAATCGGTTCAACACATTTCATTTTCGTGTGCTTGTTCCTCACAACGCTGGCAGCCTCCTTGCTGTGTTCCACCTTCACCGAAGGTCCTCACTGTGCCCGTGGGGAACTCTGAGTGGATCAGGATGAAGGGAGGTGGGAGTGATCGTCCGGCAGAAGCAAGAAGAGGGTTCGTCAGTCGTCAATTAGCAGGGAGGTACACTCACATGTTTTTATCACGTCGGCAGTTTTTAAAGGCATCAGCGGGGACGGTGGCGGTGGCGGCCTTAGCCGATAAGGCGCTCGCCCTGACCGCGCTGCAGCCGGTGATCGAGGTCGGGAACCCCTTGGGGGACTACCCTGACCGGTCGTGGGAGCGCGTCTACCATGACCAGTATCGATACGATTCGTCGTTTACGTGGTGTTGTTCGCCGAACGACACGCACGGCTGCCGCGTCCGGGCCTTTGTCCGGAACGGCGTCGTGATGCGGGTCGAGCAGAACTACGACCACCAGACCTATGAAGACC
>Ga0335070_10011164_pt1 | contig 10497 bp, 8 predicted proteins | sample Lox_Sample_13_FD_206722 | JGI IMG/M metagenome (GOLD analysis project Ga0335070, IMG submission 206722) | Soil microbial communities from Loxahatchee National Wildlife Refuge, Florida, United States - Lox_Sample_1.3 | ecosystem: Environmental > Terrestrial > Soil > Wetlands | place: USA: Florida...
CGTGAAGGTGGTCGTCAGGGAGCCGGTTTGCAGCGAGCCATGCACCGCGCCGGCGGCGCCGCCTTCGCTCTGCATTTCGATGACCGAGGGGATGCTGCCCCAGATATTTGGTTTGAGTTCAGTCGCCCACTGATCCGCCCATTCGCCCATCGCGGAGGATGGGGTGATCGGATAAATGGCGATTACTTCATTGACGTGAAATGCAACGTAGGCTACTGCCTCGTTGCCATCAATCGTCGTCAACCCGCGCGTATTCATCATAACTCTCCTGAATCATCCGTCTGTAGTGCGGATCTCGCGGACCCGCTGTGCTTCCAAAGTTACTGTCTATGGTGTTGTCCTGTTCCAGGCCATTCCACCGATCCGGCACGACACAGCGCATTCCTCCGACTCGCTGTCTCTAGGTCATCCTGCAACCTATGCCTTTCCTGTTCGGGCCGCGCCGTCGGCGGCGAGTTCATGCGAGGCGGCGATGATCTGGCCGAGCGCGATTCCGCCATCGTTCGTGGGGATACGGCGATGCCAGTAGGGCTGGAACCCCGCCGCCTGAAGCCGCGCGATCGCGCGTTCGGTCAGATACTTGTTCTGGAAACACCCACCGCTCAACACCACCTTCGGTTCGCCAATTCGTAGGGCCGTCTGCACGATGATCTCGGCCAGCGTGTTGTGAAATTTGGCCGCGATCTCCGATGGGGTGACGTTATCCGAGAGATCGTTGATCATCCCGAAGATGGTTTCGGCCCAATCGATCACCATCGGGGCTTGCGGGTTATCTCCCGGCTCACTCACCAGGTCGAACGGATAGACTTCGTCCGTGTTGACGTCGTTGATGATGAACTCCAGTTCCATCGCCGCCTGCCCCTCGAAGGAGATGTGGTGCCGCAGATTCACGAGCGAGCCGACGGCATCGAACAACCGCCCGGCGCTGGACGTGATCGGGGTGTTCAGCTTCTCACGGAGCATCCGCTGTAATACGGCCAGTTCACCGGGGGTGAAGGTGCGGACCGGGTTCAGGTGGCGCGCCGTGAATAATTCGTTCCCGAAGATTTCGTACAGCAGGCCAATGGCCGCGCGGCGCGGCTCTCGGATCGCCTTGTCGCCGCCGGGCAGGCTGAACTGGCGGAGATGCGCCACCCGGCTGAAGGAATGATCGGGCACGTGCAGGAATTCGCCGCCCCACAGCGTCCCATCGATGCCGTAACCGGCACCGTCCCAGGCGATGCCGAGGACCGGGGGTTTGATCCCGTTGTCCGCCATGCAGGACAGGATATGCGCGTAATGATGCTGCACGTGGATCACGGGCGTGGCGGTGGCCTCCGCCGATTTGGTGGAGATGTAGTTCGGGTGCAGGTCACAGGCGATGGCCTGCGGTTGGACATCGTACAGGCGCTTCAAGGTGGACATCGCCTGCAGCGACGCCTCGAACGTCAGAGTCGTGGTCATGTCGCCGTTATGCTGGCTGACGAAGATATGGCGCCCGCTCGACACCGCGACTGTGTTTTTGATTTCCGCGCCGCTGGCGAGTAGGGCGGGCAGGTCTTCCTGGACCTTAACCGGCTGCGGGGCATAACCGCGCGAGCGCCGGATCAGGGCCTCGCGCCCACCGATGAGACGTACCACCGAATCGTCCAGCGGTCGCGTGATCGGGCGATCGTGGACCAGGAACAGGTCAGCAATGCCGCCGAGACGATCGATCGCCTCGTACTCGTCGATGCAGATCGGCTCGTCGCTCAGGTTGCCGCTGGTTACGACGATCGGGAAATTCAGTTCGGCCATCAGCAGATGGTGGAGCGGGCTGTAGGGCAGCATCGCTCCCAGGAACGGGTTGCGCGGAGCCACACTCGGGGCTACGGCGGGCGTGGTCGGGAAGGCCAGCCGCCGCAGCAGCACAACGGGCGCTTCAGGGGAATTCAGCAGTTGTTCTTCTAATGGGGCTACCTCGCACTGCGTCTTGATATAATCCAGTGACGGGTACATGAGCGCGAAGGGCTTTTCCGCACGGTGCTTGCGCGTGCGCAGGCGCTGGACGGCTTTTTCGTTGCGGGCATCCACGACGAAATGGAAACCGCCGATACCTTTGACCGCCACGATCGCGCCATCGCCGACGGCATCGGCGGCTTGCGCCACGACGTCATCGAACAGCGCCAGCACGGCGCCAATGTGATCCCACAGCTCAAGATGCGGTCCGCAGTGCGGGCAGCCGGTAGGATGCGCCTGGAAGCGCCGGTCGGCGGGATTTTCGTATTCAAACTGGCACGTCTCGCACAGGCGAAAACGGCGCATGGTGGTGTGATGCCGGTCGTAGGGCAGGGCTTCCATGATGCTGTAGCGCGGTCCACAGTGGGTGCAGGCGATAAACGGGTAGCGATACCGGCGGTTAGCCGGGTCCCACATCTCCGCAAGGCATTCCGGGCAGGTCGCGATATCGGGCAGCACCAGGACCGATCGATCGCTGCTGTTGTCGCCGGGTCGGATGATGAAATCTTCATAACCGGCGCGGTCCATGGAGGTATGCTGCACGCTATGAATATCGGACAGAGGCGGCCTGTCATCCTGGAGACGGGTCAGAAATTCTTCGAGATGCTCGGGCGTGCCTTCAGCTTCGATAATCACACCCTCGGCACTGTTGCTGACCCAGCCTTGCAGTGCCAACCTGGTCGCCAGACGGCGCACGAAGGGGCGGAAGTTGGCGCCCTGTACCACACCATTAATTTCAATGCGCATTCTGAGGCCGGTACTCACGTTCATACCAGCGTCTCCTTCTCGCCCTCTTCTGTCTGAACTGGCCGTATCGGATCGGACCCGATGGTTTCGAGCGGGGAACGTGTATCGTTCGGCCATCCTTCGACCATCGCCACTTCATGCCCCGGGCTGTCGTTGCCGCTCAGGCGCCCTTCGATCAAGGCTCTGAGCAGCGCCTGGGCGCGTGGGAGCGCTTTTCGGACGGCGTCTGAGAATTGCTCACCGTAGCCAAACGCGCCTCCGGTGATCGTGAGCAGGATCGCCGGAGGACAGACCCCGTACAGCGCGCTGGCGCAGGCCATCAGCGCCGCCGGGGTCAGGTGATGGAACAGCAGCAGGGCACTAGCCGGGGCGGGTTCCACCGACACGCACCGAATCTCGCCGGGGGTTCCGTCGATACTGGCATCGACGAAGATCACCAGTTCGGCAGCGCTGATCTCGGTGGCCAGTTCGATCGTCAACTGGTGACGAGCGAGCACCTGCACATTCTCCAGCAGTAGATCATGGTCGAGATCACAGCCAAGCTGCCATCCCACCCCATCATCGCCGCACGACGCATTGCCATAGCCAAGCACCAGTACCGACATGCCTAGCGCCTTCTCTCGTCCACGATCGTTCCGTCCGGGGCCACCAGTTCGACTTCCATCGGCATGTGGCCGAGGGCATGGGTCGAGCAGCTCAAACACGGATCAAAGGCGCGGATCACGGCTTCAAGCCGGTTGAGCATCCCTTCGGTGAGCTGGTTGCCATTGACAAAACGGTGCGCGACCTGCAGCACACCGCGATTCATGGCGAGGTTGTTGTGTCCCGTCGCGATGATCAGGTTCGCCGACGTGATCAGACCGTTGTCGTCCGTCGTGTAGTGATGGATCAACGTGCCGCGCGGCGCTTCCGAGATACCCACGCCTTCGGTCGCGTTCGGCTCGGCATGAGCGCGGACGCGCGGGTTCAGGATCTCGGGATCGCTCAGGATCTCCTTGACCTTCTCGACCGCATGCAGGATCTCGATCAGCCGGGCGTAGTGATAGTGGAAGGAGCTGTTGCGCGCTTCACCGACGATCGATCGGAATTCCACGAGCTTTTCATCGGCCAGCGGCGTTCCGCAGCGTTCCGCGACCTTCAGGCGAGCCAGCGGGCCGACCCGGTACAGGCCGTTAGGATAGCCCATCGGCTTGTAGTACGTGAACTTGAGGTAGGTCCAGGGTTCGATCGCCTCGGCGATGTAGTCGGCGTAGTGGAAGGGATTGCGGTCGTCAACCAGGATGTGCCCTTTGGGATCGACCAGGCGCAGGGCGCCGTTGTAGTGTTCGATCTCGCCGTTGGGGCCGACCAGGCCCATGTACATCGACTCGAAGTTGGCGAAGGACGCGATCTCATTCTGGAAGTGATCGAGTTCATCGCGGAACCAGTCGATCGTGCCCAGAACGATGGCCTGCGCATCGGGCAGCATGGTCAGGATCTGGTCGCGCTTTTCCTTGGACAGCGGTTCGCTGACCCCACCGGGGACGACCCAGGCCGGGTGAATGCGCTTGCCGCCCAGCAGTTCGATGATCGTCTGTCCGATCTGACGCAGGCGGATCCCGTCACGCCCCAACTGCGGCGCGGCCTGGATCAGCCCGATCACATTGCGCTTGGCCGGATCGGAATCCATGCCCAGCAGAAAATCGGGCGACGACAGATAGAAGAAGCTCAGCGCGTGCGACTGAATGATCTGCCCCAGGTTCATGACCCGGCGGAGCTGGATCGCCGTTTCCGGGATGCGCACGGCTAACAGCGCATCGCACGCCTTGGCCGAAGCCATCAGATGGCTGACCGGGCAGATCCCGCAGATGCGAGCCATGAGCGACGGCATCTCATAGAAGGGACGGCCTTCGCAGAACTTTTCAAAGCCACGCACCTGGGTCACATGGAACCGGGCATCGTGTACGTGCCCATCATCGCCCAACTGGAGCGTGATCTTGGCGTGGCCCTCAATACGAGTTACAGGTTCAACTACGATATTTCGTGTCATGACGATTACGCTCCTAGGCTCCGAACCGTGTCCGCTCGCCGAGTTCCGGCTTACGGCCTGCCAGCAGTTCATCCAGGACATAGGCGATCGTCTTGGCCGAAGGCGGGCAGCCAGGCACGTAGACATCGACCTTGACCACATGATGGATCGGGCGCACGTTACGCAGCAGCATCGGGACGACTTCGTGAGGTATCTTGGCTTTGCTCTGGTAAACCTGCTGCATGACCTTATCCGTCCCGAACGGGTTGCGAAGCGCAGGGACGTTGCCGGTAACGGCGCAGTCGCCCAGCGCCACCAGGAGATTCGTCCGCTCGCGGATGAGCTTGATTATTTCGAGATCCTCAGCCGTGCTGATCGCGCCCTCGACCAGGGTGACATCCACGTTTTCAGGGAAAACCTTGATGTCCACGATCGGGCTGTAGACGACCTCGATCTTTTCCGCGATTTCGATCAGCTTTTCGTCGATGTCCAGAAAGGACATGTGACAGCCGGAACAACCGTCCAGCCACGCGGTCGCAAAGCGAATTTTGGGCTGTGCGCTATCGGTCATTATTTCCGTCCTTCCCGCATCGAGGTCAGATAGGGCAGGAAACCGCGACGCTTAGCCATTTCTGATACCGATTTACCCTTCTCGAAGAGGGCGCCGGTCGGGCAGACCTGCACGCATTTCCCGCAGCTTGTGCAGGTATCCGAATCGCCCCACGGCTGATTCATATCGGTGATGACCTGGGCCTTGATACCGCGACCCATGACATCCCAGGTATGCGCCCCTTCAATCTCGTCGCAGACGCGTACGCAGCGCGTACACAGGATGCAGCGGTTGCGATCGAGCGCGAAGCGCCGGTGCGAGGCATCGACTGAGCGGCTGGGGTTGCGATAGGGCACATGCACGTGATCCATACCCAGGCGCTGCGCCATCCTTTGCAGATCGCAATGGCCGTTGGACACGCACACAGAGCAAATGTGGTTGCCTTCCGAAAACAGCAATTCGAGGATGGTCTTGCGATAGTGGGACAGACGCTCGGACTGGGTGGTGACTTCCATCCCTTCTTCGACCTGCGTCACGCAGGCGGGCAGCAGTTTCGAGATGCCCTTTACCTCGACCAGGCACAGGCGGCATCCCCCGACTTTGGACAATCCTTCCAGGTAGCACAGGGTCGGGATAAAAATATCGTTTTCGCGCGCGATGGACAGGATCGTCTCGCCTTCACGGGCGCTGACCGGCTGACCATCGATCGTCAATGTCTTGACATGCGCAGGACTCGTCATGATCTCACCTCTTCAGGGACCGCCGAGGACATTTTGCAAACGCCCGCTGCGCAATGTTTGTTGTAGATGTGGTCTTCATATTCCGTACGGAAGTACCGCAGGGTACTCAGAACCGGGTTGGGCGCCCCCTGTCCCAGACCGCACAGGCTGGTGTTTTTCACGACGTCGCACAGTTCTTCGAGCAGTTCCAGGTCGCGAGGCTCAGCGATGCCGCTCGTGATTCGGTTCAGCAAGTCGTACATCTGCGCTGTGCCGACCCGGCAGGGGGTGCACTTGCCGCACGATTCGGACATGCTGAATTCCATGAAGTAGCGGGCGATGTCCACCATGCACGACGTTTCGTCCATCACGATCATCCCACCCGACCCCATGTAGGTGCCGAGCTTGTTGAGGGACTCGTAATCGACCGGGGTATCCAGGTACTGGGCAGGAATGCAGCCGCCACCCGGACCGCCGGTCTGGACGGCCTTGAACTGCTTGCCGCCAGGGATGCCGCCGCCGACGTCGAAGATGATCTCGCGCAGAGTCATGCCCATCGGGATTTCGATCAGCCCGGTATTGCTGATGCTCCCTGCCAGCGCGAAGACCTTCGTCCCCTTGCTTTTGTCTGACCCGATGCTGGCGAACCATTCGGCACCACGCCGCATGATCGGCGCGACATTGGCGTAGGTCTCGACGTTGTTGATCAGGGTCGGGCAGCCCCACAGACCGCTTTCCGCCGGGAAGGGCGGACGCGGACGCGGTGTGCCCCGCTTGCCTTCGATCGAGGCCATCAGGGCAGTCTCTTCACCGCACACAAACGCCCCGGCACCCAGCCGGATCTTGATCCGGAAGCTGAAGGTTGTGCCGCCGATGTTGGTGCCCAGCAGGTTCATCTTTTCGGCCTGGCGGATGGCGACCTGGAGACGCTTGACGGCCAGCGGATACTCCGCCCGCACGTAGATAAAGCCCTCGTCGGCGCCGACCGCGTAGGCACCGATAGCCATCCCCTCCAGGACGCGGTGCGGGTCGCTCTCCAGGACACTGCGATCCATGAACGCACCGGGATCGCCTTCGTCGGCGTTGCAGATCACGTATTTCTTGGGGCCAGCCGCCTTAGCCACCGTGCCCCATTTCAGACCGGTGGGATAGCCCGCGCCACCGCGCCCGCGCAGCCCGCTGCGCGAGACCTCCGCCACAACCTGGGCAGGAGTCAGCTCGGACAGCACGTGCATCAGACCCTGGTAACCGCCGACCGCCAGATAGTCTTCGATATGCTCAGGATCGATCTCGCCGGAGTTCTCCAGTACGATCTTGACCTGGCGCTTGAAGAAGGCGGATTCGCTCGGGTACTCGAGTCGGCGTACCGACGTGTGGCTGGTCATACTGGCGACGATTTCGGCAGCGGCATCCGGGTTAACGTTCTGGTAGAGCGGTCCGTCTGGCTTCACAGCGACGAGGGGACCGGCGGTGCATAACCCCATACAGCCCACGCCCTTGACGTGGCACTTCGCGCCCTGCCGGGTGACTTCTTTTTCCAGCGCCGTTTGCACGGCATCGCTGCGTAACGACACACAGCCTGCCGCCATACACACATGCAGCCGAGGTAGGGACCGCTCGGCCTGCGCATCATTGGTATATCGGGACAGGTCCGTCATGCGATGGCCTCTTTCTCCGGCGCTTGCTGTGCGGTCAGGGTTTCCAGTTTGCCGAGCACCTCATCAGGCGTCAGTTTGCCCAGGGTCTCTGTGTCGAACACAGCCGCGGGCGCCAGACTGCACGACCCCAGACAGCGAGCGGTGAGCAGTGACAACTTGCCATCGGCGGTCGTATCGCCGGTGTCAACATCATAGCGTTCCTCGATGGCGGTCAAGATTTCCTTCGCCCCTTTGATGTAACAAGCCGTTCCCAGACAGACGACACAGGCGTGTGAGCCCTGCGGCTTGAGGAGGAAGAAATGGTAGAATGTAGCGACGCCGTAAGCACGACTCAGCGGTACGTGCAGCGCCGAGGCAACGTAACGCAGGGTTACATCATCCAGAAAGCCAAAGGATTCCTGAGCGGTATGCAGCGTTTCGATCAAAGCATCGGGGCTGTACCCATTCTTGCGCATCGTCGCACCGACCAGCCGCCAGCGTTTATCCTCTGAGGGGGGAGGTAGCATTCCCGTGGTGTCAGGCATTACACTCTCCTTTAACAAAACGCCTTACCTACGAAGGATACTGCACTCCCTGCCTGCCAGACATTGACAAATCTCAGGTAAAACTGTGCGAATCGTCATATAAAAACAGGTACTTTGGGCATGTTGGCAGAGCGGATTCGGCCTGCCGACGGGATACAGCAGGCTGCAACGTTCCATTATGACAGGCGTCACGATCGTCGTTGCGAGCCCGTTATTGACAGCCTGAGGACTCTGGGTTAATCGTATGCGAGTAGGCACGCGGCCCAGCCACGGAGACAGCGATCAGACACGGCGATAGGATCGCCAGGCCCGCCCGGTACTCAAGAGGAAGAGATACCATGCAGCGCTTAGACAACCAGTTAAACGCCCGGCTGCCCGATTTTGCCCGGCGTAACACCGCCTTTATGAGGTCTGTGATTGCGGGGCAGAGCCGCACGTCGTCCCCGTTCTGGCGTATTTTGCGGCTGCTTCTGGTCGCCGTCGTCCTGCTGCTGACCCCGCTCATCGGCTGGTATGTTGCCGTGCTGACCGGCACCGATCCGCTGGCGGCGCCGACCGTCCTCGACCGCGCCTTCATGGCGATGTTCTGGGTGCTGGTCCTGATCCAGCTTGGGGTACGGATCGCGACGCTGGCAACGGGGTCCGGGCTGATCTCCGCGTCGATGCGGGCGGAATCGTGGGAAACGCTGAAAGCCACGCCGGACGGCGCGGCCCTGGCAGTCAAAACGCACTGGGCCGCCGTCCTGTATCGCGTCGCGCCTACGCTGATCTTCCTGATGGTCTGGCGTCTGTATTTCGCCGGGGTGCTGGTCGCCAATCTCACCAGCTATGAGGGTCACGTGTTTGACGTGTTCCTGGGCGGCACGGTGCCCCTGGGCTCGCCGCAGTTCCTTGGCGCCGATAATCACCTGACGCTGCCTGCGGTGGCGCTCGCCGTCGTCTTGATGGCGGTCACGCTGACGGCGAGTCTGCTGATCCTCGTGACGTCGGCGGCGTTTGATGCCGCGCTCGGGATCTGGCTCGGGACTCTGGCGCGGGGCCGGGTCGTGAATACGCTAGGCCAGGCCACCGTGATCGTGATCCGAATACTTCTCACGGGGTTCGCGCTGTGGATCGGGGCGGCGGCGATCGAGGCGGGCGGGACGCCGTTCGCGCCCATCGGCGGCAACCCGATCACCTTTTCGCCGCCGGTCGCCTGGATCGGCGCGCTGTTCGGCCTGGTCGAGGGGGATCAGGGACTCAGTCTGCTGCACCTGTGGAACTATCCGCCGCTGTGGGCGAATATCGATCACAGCGTGTTCATCGGGGTGGCGCTCCTGATCCTGGTCCTGGTTCAGGCCGCGCTGGCGAACCGGCTGATCCTCTGGTCGGCGCACCGCGCCACCCAGGCCGATCGGGTGTGAAATGCGCCTATGCGATCTCATCATTACTGCGTAACCCTGTTCGCTCTGGCACTGTGCCTGGGGTCAATCGCAACAGTTAGGCCCTGACGGCGACGCGGGCCGGGTTTTTGCAGCCCACCATGAGCGCGGATAGCCCTACTCTGGAAACGACTTTCGCGGGCAGGATTACGTTCGGCAGCAGGCTGTGTACCTGCGCGAATGTCCCCTCGAAAGGAAGACTTCCGAGGGGCGCGAAACAGCGCGAGGGGCGCTACACCGGGTTGATGAACGTGAAGATGACCGGGTGACGCTTGGTCTCGTTGTAGAACAGCTTGTTCAGCGCATCAAGGACCAGTTCCTGCTTGCGTCCGTTAGCATAGATATTCTGGTTGACGACCCGCTTCACCGTCTGCCGCGCTGAATCCATCAGATCCGAGGAATCTTGCGCCGAGACGAAGCCGCGCGACACGATCGTCGGTTCGCCGATCACCTCCATCGTATCGCGGTTGACGACCACGTTGACGACCACCACCCCGTCGCGGGCCAGGACCTCGCGATCGCGCATGACCTGCGGCCCAACCGTCCCGACTCCGGCCCCATCCACGAAGATGTAGCCGCCCGGCAGCCGCTCCCCGATGGTCATCTTCCCTGCCTGATCGAAGGAGATCATCGTGCCGTTCTCGACCACCGCGATATTTTCCGGCGGGATGCCGACGGCTTCCGCCAGCCGCGCGTGCTGGTGGAGGTGGCGCAGTTCGCCGTGAACCGGGATGAAGTATTTCGGACGGATCAGGTTGATCAGCAGCTTCTGTTCTTCCTGGCTGGCATGCCCGGACACATGGACCTGCGCAATGGGATCGTAGATCACGTTGGCGCCCTTCTGGAACAGTCGGTTAATGTTCCGGTGGACCAGTTCCTCGTTGCCGGGGATC
>Ga0335070_10011165_pt1 | contig 10496 bp, 12 predicted proteins | sample Lox_Sample_13_FD_206722 | JGI IMG/M metagenome (GOLD analysis project Ga0335070, IMG submission 206722) | Soil microbial communities from Loxahatchee National Wildlife Refuge, Florida, United States - Lox_Sample_1.3 | ecosystem: Environmental > Terrestrial > Soil > Wetlands | place: USA...
CACCCGGCAATCGTCTTAGTCGGCGTGGCGCATTCTTCAGCCCTCTGTTCTGCGAACAGCCATGTGTGTGACACAATATAGTTAACAACCGTGAATAGCATCATGAGTCCGATGTTGGCGATTTGGGAGTGAACACCGCAGTAGTCCACTAACACTGCAAACAGTACCGTATTCAACGCAATCATCACGATCCGCGACAAGCTGAATCGACATGCGCTCCGCCAAAAACCGACTCTGCGGTCGTTCCAGGTAAACCGCCAATTCAGTAAATAATTGACGCTCACGGCGATGATGGTTTGGAGGATATAGGCGGCGGTCTGGTTCATAACCGTGATGGAAACGAACAGGTACATTATCCCTATGCTCAGAAAAAATCCTGACACACCAAACACAGCAAACAAGACCATACGCTTAATATGTGTTGTGGGCATTGCCGTTCCTCCAATCAAACGGGGCACTGCTGGGTGGAAAGCTTCACTTCGTACAACGCCGTACGAAAGCATATCTATGGTAACATAAAATGAATATCAGAATTTCGCAACCGCCGGGTGATCCATCAGATCCAACCGGTCGATCATTACTCCTTTAGCGCCTATCCGCGCCGCTCGGTCAACGTCGGCTTTATCGCGGACACGATGAACAAATACTGGTATCTCCAAATCGTGGGCAATTTCAACCATTGAACCGTCAATCGTTTTTAAAGGTCCCATCCGCAATGGCAACGAGCAATTTGTTGCACTTTTCAAATAACGTTTTTTTAAAACTTTGTAACCGGGCAACTTTTTCGTTTCGCCGAACAAGGCAGCCAGTCCCAGCGGCCCTATGGTAAGCGCCACATCACTGCGCAAATGTTTTGGTAAGGCATTGTATGTATTTCGGGTCCGCTTCCAACTGTCGCCGTCGATCGATACTTGGCCGTATGCTTTCAGGTCTTTTATAACCTCCGCCACTGGTTCCGATACCAAGTCATCCTTCAAGTCCAGGAAGAAGCGCAAGTCGGGAAATGTATCTAATGCGTCTACAAGCCGGGGAATCGGATTTTTTTTGGACGACCCAGAAAAGCCGATTCTTTTGTATACCTTCCGCTTATTCAGTTCATCGTAATTCAGCTTTCTAATCACTTTGCGCGTGTCGCTGTTGCCATGGAATAACACGGGCACCAGATCTTTCGTGCTGGTAATATCGACTTCTGCAAATAAAAAACCGGCTGCGTGTGCCGCAGCCAGTGCTCCTATTGTATTCTCGATGTCGCCGTCCCCGCCTCGATGGCCAACGGGAATTAATAATTGTTCATTCATGATTCCACGATGAAAGGGGATTTCGGTCGTAAATTTTTGGATGGCACTACTCACCGCCATCACTATATCGTGCGCGAAGACACATTGTCTATATCATTAATTTTTTTTGACTGTCGTAATATTGATGACAGTTGAATTTAGCGTAGTTTGCTTTGATATTTTTCTCGTGTTACAGATGGAAATAAAAAGTCCGTCACGAACGTGACGGACTGTCGGTTGGGGCAACGCACCGAATTCGCGTCTGCACAAAATTGATAAGATACTTAGCGAATCTCCACCGCCGGCCGTTGTAAGGCACAACGACGTGACCGATTAAGTCCCGGACGAATCCGATGAGGCTTCGCGAAAAGCCGATAAACCTCTGGACGTAGGGCCACCAACGTTTCAGCTGTTTTTTGATCGGGCTGGGCATCATATCCTTCTTTTGTACTTGTAGGTACTACTGACATGTACAGTATATAATCAGGTTGTGATTGAAGCAATTATTACATTTTTATTATCAACTTTTTCCGCTACTTATCTAACCAATCCTTTTTCGCGGTTGACTATCGTGCGATTGCCTTACCGCATTAAGTTGAATCGTCTGGCGCACGAGACGATAGATCAAAGCCATAGGATAAAAGTTCATGGTTTTATATTGTGGCGTGTATTTGCGTATTATCAATGCGGACTCTACATTCTGGCGACACGTTATCTTAGTCAGGCATATTCCGACGCCGCGACATATTCGGAAATTATTAATGATATCCATAGATTACGGTTTAACCCTGAAAAGCTGCTACTGATATCAGGAGACCACTTTAACGGCCTGTTCGTACGGAATTTGGGCGTATTCTATTATCCGCTGCTGGATGGAAATTTGTATACGACCGAGAAGGATTGGCGCAACCGCCAGGAAGTGTATTTGCAAACCGTTGCCTATGCGTTGGGTTCGTTCGCCAAGCGGCCTAGGCTGACGACGACCATCGTATCAACTGGCAGGTACTCCACGACGAACATCAATTTTTATAGTTATCCATCCGACAGCCTATACGGAATGTTGTATAGTCTGGCTGTGCTTGTGGGCAGGGCGGATGCTGGCGCCGGGTCGTATAAAAAATCTAAACGTAAGGTGGATACTGCGAAGGGAGCGAACGAGTTGTTGAAGGAATATAAACCGCTCCTCGTCAGTCTGTACAATCAGTACAAACAAAAAGTATTTGATTTGCGGAGTGACCTAGTCAGGTCCGATATACACTTGTCGGGCGCCAAAGACATCACTAAGCGTCAATCCGCCTTTTATGACAACGTCATTTTTTGGAAAACGACGCAGCTGGCGGCTGATCTGGGGATTATTGAACAGGAAAAAAGCGAACTGGCAAAAATGAAACAAAAAATATTATCGACATTTTGGCTGGAAGATGAGGGGTACTTTTTGGAGGATTTGTCTGACGAGTGCCGATTAAACAAACTATATTCGTCCGATTGGCTGATCGTATTTTCGACAGGGTTTTTAGACCTATCCGATTCGACAGAGCAGCAATACTATGTTCGTTCGCTAGAATATATCCAGAAGACCGGTATCGCCCGGCCATTTGCACTTAAATATCAAAACGATACTCGGGCTCATCGCCAATTCCTGCCGGTGCGTCTGGCGGTTGCATCATATGGCGGTGATTCGGTCTGGAGTTTTTGGGGTATGGAATTCATTAAGACCAATATCCTCTTGGCAAAATTTACCGGAGACAAAAAGTACCTGGACGAAGCGGACTTTCACATTCAAAAATATAAGGAAAACATTGTACGGTTTAAGGGATTTCCAGAAGTCTATGACTCTGACGGCAATATGCTGCAGACACCTTTGTATAAAAGTATACGTATGACCGGTTGGGTGATCGGATTTGAACAAGCATTAAAAATGCGGCAGTCTGTACCGTCTTAATATTCCGGAGTTACTTACGATGAGTCGCGTGTGCCTGTGCGGGAACGACCATAAGAACGAGAATAAAGGATTGCATAGTACCACTCAGTCCATGATGTAGCCACATAGATGAACCGGCCGTCATAGGGAATGTAGGTGAAGTCGGACACCCAAACATCACCGACAGAAATCAGAAAATAACCTTTTAGCATGTTTGGTAACGCGGCGTCGGCCATGCTCGGGGTTTTGATGTATGTGCAGTACTTGCAAGATATCTTGGCGTGCAACTCATACTTGGCGGCCGGGCTGCTTCAGCGAGTGGTCTTTTTCTCGGATTCCAACATGAAGGTAAATGATCCAACCAGCTCCCTGAGCTGGCGAGGGCGCCGGGCACTTTGGGGCAAGATTTTCATGGCGGATTGTGTCACCTGTTTGAGTTCCACTATTAGATTATGAAGATTACCAGCAAGCTTGCATTCGCGGATGGCTAGTTGGGCTCGGACTAACAGCGTGGATTTAGTAAATTATGTAAAAAATCCCTCAGTTTTTATAGGCGTAGACGAGTTTAATGGTAGCAGGATACTTGAGATAATTAAGTAGATATTAATAATCGGTGGGCAAGGATAGGAAATTACTCCACGTGAGAAGGTATGCGGAAATCATAAGCTTAATCATTGCAGAAGTCTGCATGGTGAGTTTGGTATCGCTGGTGTTTTTAAATTTTCCGTGGGCGGATATGAACGCGAATAACTCAGAAAGTGCTGACGCGCAGGCACAAACAAGTTTTGCAACTACTGCCTCCTGGAAGCAGGATTTTTCAAAGAGTCCGAATGGGCCGCTCGATACAAAAATATGGAACTTCGATCAGGGTAATAATAACGGGTGGGGCAATAACGAGCTGGAATCGTACACGAGCGACCCCGCCAACGCGAGTATTCAAAACGGCGCACTGGTCATTAACGCACTGAAAAATAATGGCAGCTATACGTCCGCGCGGATAACGACCAAAAATAAATTCGACTTTATTTACGGCAAAATAAATGTTGTTGCCCAGCTGCCAACCGGTCAAGGCGTCTGGCCGGCTATATGGCTGCTGCCGACCGATACTAAATATACGAGCAACACGAACCCAAATACCGATTGGTTGAGCAACGGTGAACTCGATATCGCCGAAGGCAGTTCGCAGGGCGACAATAGTTTTTCGGCTTCGGCGCATTCGATCAATCATTACGGCGGCCATAACGAGCGCACAGGAACGGTGACGGTAAACTCTCCGGCAACGACCCTGCACACATATAGTCTGGAATGGACGCCGCAGTCGCTCGATTTTCTGGTCGACGGAAAAGTCTTTGAGCATGTCGCAAATAGCGGCGCCGGATTTCAGGATTGGCCGTACGACCAAAGGTATCATTTGATTTTGAACCTCGCGCTAGGGGGTGATAATGGCAGCAACCTGAGCGACGGTGCGTTGCCGGCGCAGATGAAAGTGCGCTTGATTTCCTACTATCCGTATGTCGGGAAATAGCGCATAAAAGAAAAGGCCCGCCAGGTTGGGCGACGAGCCTTTCCTGACGGGCAAGCAAGCCGCCTAGTTGGAGGGTGGGAGTATGGTCGCGCACTGGCCGTTTTCCTGCCGCGCCAACTCGAGAGCCTTTTTCACCCGCGGACGGACGAAGGTCTCGATCAGCACGCGCTGGTGGAACGCGGGCAAGAGCCGGAGCCACAGCACGCGCCGCGGCGAGTGGACGTGCCGCCGTTTGCGCTCGACTCCGCGGACCAAGGCCTTGATGGCGGGCTCGAGCTTGGCAACCGGCAAGATGCGGCGTTGCAAAAGCACCTTGTCGCCTATCTTGAACCTGACCGTTACCAGGTATTCGCTGGCCTCCGTGGCAAACCCGATCCGCGTCATGTCGGTGTCGAGTTCGGTGAACGTCGCGACGCCGACCTTGATATCCTCCGGCATTACCTCGAACCGAAATGTTTCGGCGTAGGCGCGGATGCCGGCCTTGCTGACGTTGTAGGGCGTCATCAGGGGCGGGTTGACCAGCCCGGCCGCTGACGAGATGAACAGCATGTAGCCGTTCGTCTTGGCCAGGTAGGGCCGTGCCACTGTTGCGGTGTTGATGCCGCCGAACAGGTTGACGTCAAGCGTCCGTTCGAGCTCGTCACGGAATTCCGGATCGTCGGTAGCCATTTGGCGAGCGATGCCTGCGTTGGCGACGACGGCATCGATGCGGCCCATCCGATGTTCGGCCTTTCCTATAACCGTACTGAGTTGTCCGCAGTAACGGACGTCGCAGACGGCCCATTCATTCGGCGTGTGGCACTTCTTGGCGACCGCTCGTAGCGCCTTCTCGTCGAGACCGGTCACGAAGACGTGATGTCCCCTGTTGGTTAGCGCGATGGCTAGCTCACGACCGATGCCGCGATCGGCACCGGTAATGACTACGCGTTTGCACTTAGTCATGATTCTCCTAGACTTGTCTGGAAACGTACTCCCACGGGCGTGGGCGCTGCTCACATTTTTTATGAAGTAGGTGAAAAAAGCAAGTCTGTTATACTCGCTACATAAGCGTTATGCAGCCAAAACAAACAAAATCCAAAGCAACTCTATGGTTTTACGTCCCATTGTGGCTGCTGTTCGTGTATTTGTATTTCCAAATTCTGGCGATCGGTCCGAACGGGAGCGGCAATATCATTTTGGGCGGGATGTATTTCGTGGAGTTTGGCGTGCACGAGGCATCGCATATGGTGACGGCGTTTTTGCCGTCAATTTTGTGTGCGGCCGCCGGGTCCATCGGCGAAATGACGTTCACGTGGCTATTAGCTTACGCGGCGTTTCGGGCAAAATCATACTTTGCAGGGGCATTCACGCTACTGTGGGTGATGTTGGCAATGACAAGCGCAGGCAACTATATGGCCGACGCCCGCGCCCAGCAAATGCAGCTGATCGGCCTGGGGTCAGACCCAAAGCACGACTGGAACTATGTCTTTGGGCAACTGGGATGGCTGAACTGGGACACGTTTATCGGTGGCACTGTCAGGTTGTTGGGTGATGTGGCCGGCCTGGTCGGGCTCATCATCGGACTGGTAGTGATTATAGGGATAGTGTTCCGTCCAAATCAGGTACGCGGCACCACCGCTACTTGAGTATCAATTGTTCGGCTAGTGCCTTGTCGCTGTCGAGATTCGCATTAGTGACATTGTCGGCAAAGCTGGTAATGATGTACCAGTTACCGCCTTTGAGAACGTTGAGCGTGTGGAATGTCGGGTCGTAGAAGGCATCGTCACCGAAACCCTTCACCGTGGTGGCACCGGCAGTTGTATAAGCGCCGAACTCGTTTTTGTTGTTTTGGGTACCCGCGTTGGTGGTGGCTGCGCGCACCATAACGTCAACGCCGCTACTTTTGGCGTTGGCGTCAATTTGGGTCATGTAGCTGCAGTTGCTAACAGCTAGGTCTGCTGTGCTATTGTCGCCGGCGTTTGCATCGGGGTGAGTGAGATTCGGGCCGAGGATTTGTTCGGCGATATTCTGGGTCAGCACATCGCAGGCACTAACAGGCGTGGAAGCGACGGATGATTTAGAATAACTTGTCGTACCAGTTGAGGACTCGGATTTCAGAATGATAACGACACCGCCCACAACGAACAACAGAACGACAGCAGCACCAACAAAGAATTTATTCATAATCAAAGCCCCTCTATACGTAACCAGTATACTCGAATTTAGTGAGATATATGTATTTTGTTGTCGGGCAACCGGGCGTATACTGATAGTTAATGAGTTCTCTCATCCGATTAATTGCCGATGGCACGCTGGTCCCGATAGTTTTAATCGGCGTCTACGCGCTGGTATTTAGAGTTCCTGCCGGACACCGCTACGAGGCATATTGTCGCATCCTGATGGCGGGGCTGACGTCGCTGTTGCTCGCAAAATACATGTCGACGCTATACCAGCCGACCAACTTGCGTCCATTCGAGCTGATGGGTGTATCGGCCGGGGCGTCCTATCTGCCCAACCCGGGCTTTCCGTCTGACCATGCACTTTTTGCGGCGGCGATTACCTATGCCGTATGGTTCGAGACGCGCGACAAACTATGGTCTTTGATTCTGGCGGGGCTGGTTGTGTTGGTGTGCGTTGGCCGTGTGCTCGCACTTGTTCATACGCCGCTCGATATTGCCGGCGGACTGGCTGCGGCATCCTTTGGCGCCATTTGGTATCTGACTCCACGGGCTACTCAAGCCCTGTCCAAGCACCACAAGCGCTCGGCCTAAACCTGCTCTCAGTGTATTTACCAACATGCTAAGGTAATGCTACAATTAATATAAGTAAAAGCGAGGGAGTTTATGGCTGAAAACGGTTCATCAGAATCATCTGAACTGTGGGGTGGGCTAATAGATGTTCCGCAGCAGACTGTGGTGCGCACTGTTCTAGCAGGGGCGGTTCTTGGAATCGTTGGATGGGTCCTGTCGGTGGCAATCAAGAATATGGTGCTGGTGCCGGTTTTTTGTGGCAGCGGTGCCTGTACCGACGCGCCGAACACCGCCGCAAACATTGCCAGTGTCATCGTGGCGCTTGCCGGTGTGTTGGTATTGGTGCGCTTGAGTGTCTACCGACCGCTATTAATTGTGCTGGCTGTTTTGATTTCACTCTGGGGTATTGGCGGATGGACGGCTCATCTGTCTTGGTACGAAGCACTGGCCTGGTGGGCTGTCTTGTATGCTCTGTGCTATCTGACGTATTCATGGCTGGTACGTCCACGCGAGTTTGTGCCGACAATCATATTAGTTGTGGTCGCGGTGATCCTTATCCGCGTCCTGCCGCTGCTGTAGTATATAATTAGCTTATGGAAATATTCTTGGGTATCGTTTTTGTATTAGTGGTCGTCGGCATGATGGCTGTAATTGTCATGCTGCTGCAGCGGCTGCGGGACACGCAGGGCGGCGGATCGGTCGACCTAATCAAGGCTGATGTAACAGAACTAAATCGCACCATTCTGAAGTTATCCGAAAGCATGGGCGACAGATTGGAGCGCAATAACACGGCGATTCAGACGACTGTCCAAAAGCAACTGGCCGAAAGCGCTAAGCTGGTCGCCGATGTCACGCAGCGCCTGACAAAACTCGACGAAACTAACAAGCGTGTCGTCGATGTTGCCGACGAACTGAAGACGCTGCAAAACGTGCTCCAAAATCCAAAGCAGCGTGGTGTCATCGGCGAATATTACTTGGAGCAAATTCTAAAGAATACGTTACCTCCGGGTGCGTTTGCGCTGCAATACAAACTGAGCGATGGCCTGGTGGTCGACGCTGTGATTAAATATGAAGACAGGCTGTTGCCGCTCGATAGTAAGTTTTCGCTCGAGAATTACAACCGTATGATCGAAGCCAAGGGTGAGCAGAAAGAAGCGCTCGAAAAAGCGTTCAAGAATGATATTAAAGGCCGCATTGATGAGACGTCAAAATACATTAAACCGGGCAAGGGCACGCTCGATCAGGCCCTGATGTTCATCCCATCCGAAACGATTTACTACGACATTCTGACCGAAAAAGTCGGCGTCAACGGCCGGAACCTGCTGCAGTACGCCGCCGAGAAAAAGGTGACGATTGTCGGCCCGACGACGCTGGCGGCGATGTTGCAGACCGTCGCCCAAGGACTTCGTTCGATTGAGATCCACAAGGACACCGAGAAAATCCGCAAAAACATCGAGCAACTCCAAAAACACCTCATCGCCCATAACGGCTACATGCAGAAACTTGGCGCCAGCTTGGGCACTACCGTCGGGCATTTCAACACCACCTATAAAGAGCTCGGCAAGATCGACCGTGACATTGTCAAAATCGCCGATGTCGAACCGACGGTCGAGCCGCTGTTGCTGGACAGGCCAGTTGTTGACGACTAAACAAATCAAGGCAACGAATAAACCCCGCCGAGTTGACGGGGTTTATCATAGGTGAGCGGTCAGAACTATTTAACTTCGACAGCGTCACGCAGTGCGAAACCGACGACACCACCAACGAGTGGGGCGACGAAGTAAACGGCAACAGCGAACCAGTCAAGCTTTGTCCAGTCGACGGCAGTAGCAGAAACAGCAACTGCAGGGTTGAGGACGACGTTTGCTGAAAGGTAGCTAACAGCAACGCCAGCGACTAGCATAGCAACGAACAGGCCGAAACCAACAGTCAGGGCCTTGGCGACACGGTCAGCTTTTTCGCGGTATACACCAGCGAATGCGAAGCTGAAGATGGCAGCACCAAGCACCTCGGCGAAGAAGACGTACCAGTGGTTGCTGTTAGTCAGGGCAGCGATCTTGTAAACTTCAGGCGCAGCCTGGCCAAGAGCGTTCGCTGAATCAACGTGGTAAGCGCCGATGTAAGTTGACAGTACGACGTAAGCAGCGCCAGCACCGAGCAGCTGAGCAACAACGTAGCCAGCGGCTTTTGCGTGACTAAGCTTGCGAGTAACCCAAGCACCGACAGTAATGGCAGGGTTGAGCTGAGCACCTGATAGGGTGCCGACCATGAGTACCAAGGTAATCAAAGCGAAGCCCATGTAAAGTGGCTCACCCTTGGTTACCAGGTAAGTAGCGGCGAGCAGGAATGTACCGATGAACTCACCGATCAATGCAGCAGCAAGTACGGTGCGCTTGTCGCTTAGTCCGAAGCGTGAAGCTGATGCAGGCCCTTCAGTATTAACAGCCTTTACAGTTGTTACGTTTGTTTTTGCAGGTTGGCTTTTTGACCGGGTGGTCTTTTTGGCAGTAGAGCCGGCTTTCTTAGTAGCCATGAATTTCCCTCCTTATAGAAAATTATGTGACAAGTATAACACATATGGCTATTTGCATAGTTAATATGTCGGATGTCGTATAATAATAATATGGGAATTATCGTAAACCAACAAGACAACCGGTCCGAGCTGCAGAAAAAAATTGCAGCAGAGCTTAGCGAGAAAGCTAAAAAGAAGCACGACCCGAGCGGCGAGCTGCCAGATGGCGTTGACGACTCGGCATTCATTGAGGGCACAACTGTCACTTCCAACCATGCCTGGGTGTGGGCAGTAGTCATTGCTATCGTGATCGTAGTGGCCTTCGTCGGCTTTGCAATGGCTGGCAATCATAAATAAGATAATCTATACTTTTGATTGATGAGTTCTCAAACTGATACAGTACGCGATGAGTTGTTGACGCGAATCCAGTCTAGCGATACGCCGCACGAAGTTTTGCGGGCTCCTGAACTGCGCACACTTGTCGATAAAATAAAAAACCTGCCGGTTGAGGAGCGTGCCGATGCGGGTCGAG
>Ga0335070_10011166_pt1 | contig 10495 bp, 10 predicted proteins | sample Lox_Sample_13_FD_206722 | JGI IMG/M metagenome (GOLD analysis project Ga0335070, IMG submission 206722) | Soil microbial communities from Loxahatchee National Wildlife Refuge, Florida, United States - Lox_Sample_1.3 | ecosystem: Environmental > Terrestrial > Soil > Wetlands | place: USA...
TCATAGAGTCCGGGTGATGAACCTGGACGACAACAATCTGCTGGAGCTGTTGCAGACCCGGAACGCGACGATCGTCTCGCAGCCGGCGGTATCGTGCGACACGGTGATGCTGGGCATAGAGCGTCCGTCCGAGCTGCGTCAAATTGAAGACCTGAGTGAAACCTTGCGGCCGGACGGGGCCATCTGGGTCGTGTTGCCGAAGAGCGTCCGGACGGTCACCAAGGCGAACGTGTGCGCCGCCGCCCGCGAGGCCGGTTTGAGCCATGTCGAGGTGGTGGATTACTCGGAATCGCAGGCCGCCTACAAGATCATCCGCCCCGCGGGATCCAAGTAGCGGGGTACTTTTCGGAAGACCGTTCGCACCAACGGAGTCTCTCATCGGATTGGCGAAGGGCACGTCGAGAGGCCGGTCGACGGCGTGGGGATCAGGAGCCCGCCGTTTTGCCTGCCGCAAGTGAGGATATGACCGCGAACAAGCAGGCTGTCATTTTCGATATGGACGGGACGTTGACCCGTCAGAATCTCGATTTTACAGCGATCCGGCAGGAAATCGGGCTGGGGCCGCAACCGGTCCTCGAGACCATTCTAAAGATGGCGCCCGCAGAGCGAGCGCGGGCCGAGGCGATTCTCGAACGGCATGAAGCAGAGGCGGCGGCGAAATGCGAGTTGCAGCCAAGCGCGGGCGAAGTCGTCGGCGAGCTTCGCTCGCGGGGAATCGCGGCAGCCTTGATGACGAGAAACTCGCGTAAATCGGTGGAGGCGTTTCAGTCTCGGCACGGGCTGACGTTCGACCTGGTATGGACGCGCGAGGACGGGCCGATGAAACCCTCGCCCGATCCGATTCACATGATTTGCCGCGAACTGGGTGTCAAGGCGGCGGATGCGTGGGTGGTCGGTGATTTCCGTTTTGACATCATCTGCGGCGCCAGCGCGGGGGCCCGCACGGTGCTGTTTGTCGAGGCGGGCCGGCAACGGCCGGACTGGGCGGCGGAGGCCGACTACGTGATCGACGATCTACGCGAGCTGCTGGATCACATGGGGCTGGGGCCGCGAGTGCCGGGACGGGCGCCGTGATGGCCCGGCGGCCGGCCGGTTCGTAGAGGAGAGCCACACGGAGAGGAGCGCAACAGTCTTCCTGACACCTTTATCTGGGGAGGCGTGACGTGGGATCGCTGGCACTCGCCCATCTGTTTCATCGAAAGCTGCGCACGAGCCTGTCGGTTCTGGCGGTGGCGATCGGCATCACCATGTTGCTGGTGATGCTAGGGCTGTCGCACGGCATGCTGAACGAGGTGGCGGAACGGGTCCAGAGCGTCGATGCCGAGCTGATTGTGCTGCCGGAAAACGAAAACGTCATCTTCACGGCGGGGACGGCCTTCACCAGCAGGATCGTCCCGATCATCGATTCCTTTGAATTCGGGGGTCGCCGGGTGGTCAAGCGCACGATCAGCGTAATGCTCGACACGCTTCACATGGGGGGGCAACAACAGCGCCTGTTCGGCGTCGATCGCACGGATATGCCGGCGTTCCTGGGATCACGGAAGGTCGTCGAGGGCAGGCTGTTCGACGACGGCCGGGCCTTTGGCAATCATCTGGATTCGCTGCGAAATCCCAACGGATACTACGATCCGTCGCAGATCTCAGAGGATGAGTTGAGAGCGGCGTGCGAACTGGTGATCGACACCCGGCTGGCCCGGGTGGGCAGCTACCGGGTGGGTGAGCAAGTGGTTTTCCTGGGGCGGCCGTTCAAGATCGTCGGGATCGTGGAGTCGGGCGTCGCAGGACGCGTGTTCTGTCCGCTGCAGGTCCTGCAGTTGATCAAGAACGGCGGAGTCCCGTGGGTCAGCCTGTTTTTCGTGCAACTGCAGCCGCCACCGGCCGAGCAGCGGACAATGGGCGGGGACCGGCAGGGCGAGGGCGTGTCTCAACGGATCGGCGCAGCGGGCTACGAGGAGGCCGTTGCGGACGCGATGAGCAAGAAGATCAAGGCCAAAGTCGAGCCCAAGAGCAGCTACCGCAACTCGCTGTATGAGAGCTTTTCACAGGTCTACCTGTACATCAACGCCGCCAGCACGGTGGCGCTCATCGTGTGCTTCCTCATTATCCTGCAAAGCATGTATGCGATGGTGCTGGAGCGCACGCGGGAGATCGGCATTCTGAAATCGCTGGGGGCGGGGCGGCTGTACCTGATCGCCGAATCGGTCACCGAGGCGGTGATGGTTTGCGTCACGGGCACGGCGCTGGGCATCGGTCTGGCCTTTGCGACCAAGTACATTCTGGAGGCGGCCAAGCCGCTGCTGACCATCACCCTCGAGGCGAGATTTGTCGGGCTGGCGCTGGTCATCGGCATCATCGGCGGGACGCTGAGCGCCCTCTATCCGGGGTACCGGGCGGCACGGCTCGACCCGGTGGCAGCGCTGACGTTCGAGTAATACAATGCGGTGATTCAAAGAGTCGGCGAACGGGCGTGGATCCGCCACGCCGGGGCTTGTAGACGGTGGGCTTGCTGAGTTGCCATGGATCACGCGGACGACATCCTTCTTCGAGCCCGGGGCGTCCGACATACCTATTACGCGGGCAGCGTGGGGACCCCAGTTCTGCACGGCATCGACCTTGACGTGCGGCGCGGCGAGTTCGTGATGATCATGGGTCCCAGCGGATGCGGCAAGAGCACGCTGCTGAACGTTCTGGGGTTGATGATGCGCCCGACGTCCGGGGCAGTGGAGATCGACGGCAAGGCGACGGAATCGCTGAGCGACGGAGAGCGGACGGCGATACGGCGCGACAGGCTCGGCTTTGTTTTCCAGCGGTTCAACCTTCTGCCGGTGCTGTCCGCGGAGCAGAACGTGGCGCTGGCGCTTAAGCTCCGCGGCCGCAGCGCGGACGGCCAGGCGGCCGCAGCTCTGGATCGCGTCGGGCTGGAGGCGAAGCGGCGCAGCAAGCCCGCGGCATTGTCCGTCGGCGAGCAACAGCGGGTGGCGATTGCGCGAGCCCTGGTCGCACGGCCGAAACTGCTATTGGCCGATGAGCCGACGGGGAACCTGGATTCGGCCAACGCCGCCGAGGTGCTGAATCTTCTCGAGGAATTGAACCGTTCGGACGGGCTGACGACGGTGATGATCACGCATAATGAGCACCTGGTCGATCGGGCGGACCGTGTCATCCTGATGCGTGACGGGCGGCTGGAACAGGGTTGACGTGACAGAAGACCAGGACCACGGCACGGCTGAGCCTCACACCATTGTTGTCCCGGCCCCAGCGCCGTCGGCCGCGGCCGGCCGCCCGATCGGCTATCGGTTGTGGTTCATCTGTTTCGGCGGCTGGCTGGTGGCCATGGCGCTGGCCGCCAGAGGGGGGCTGTACCTGGTTGATCACGGCGGGTCGACGATCGGCTGGGCGGTCTGGATGCTGGCCCTTACGGCCTTGTACCTATCCCTTTGTTGCACCCTGATTCCGCTTCCCACGACATGGATTGTCCTGCTTGCGGCGAGCGACATGATGGCCGGTCAGGTCGGGATTGCCGGACATGGGCCGGCCAGACTGGTGGTCGTGGCGACGGTGTGCGCGCTGGGGTCTTCGCTGGCCAACCTGAACGAATATCACATCGTCGCCTACCTGATGAAGATCCGCCGGCTCGCCAGGATCCGCGAGACCCGGCTGTACCTGGCGGCGAGCAAATGGTTCGGCAAGAGCCCGTTCTGGATTCTGATGCTCTTCAACTTTGTGCCCATTCCGGTGGACGTGATCCGGTGGCTGGCGGTCCTGACCCATTATGACCGCGGGAAGTTCTACGTGGCCAACTTTGTCGGCCGCTGGTTTCGATACGCGCTTTGTGCGGTGGTATCGTTGGGCATGGATCTGACGCCGCGGCAGATCCTCATCATCCAGGCGGTTCTGGTGGCTGTCGCCGTGGTGAAGTTCCTGTTGCAGCGCGGTCGCAAAGCGCGCCGCGACTTCGAAGGACAGGCGTCCGAGGCTGCGCCGATTGTCGGCGGCGCGGAGGGGGCGTAGAATCGCGAGGAACGCAGCTTCGGCACTAATGGAGGAATTTGTGCGAACGGTTTTCATTCTTGCAGTGGTTTCCCTGGCGTCCTGCGTGGGCGCCCAGGATCGGCCAACCTCACGGCCTGCCGATGGTCCGGCGACACAACCCGTCGGCTCTCAACCCGCCACTCAGCCGGCCAAGCTGTCTTCGGGCAATCCGCGCCTTGACGGGATTCTGGACCGCCTGGAAGAGAAAGGCCGGACCATCAGAGGGCTGGGCTGCAAGCTGACCTACAGGTACGTTACCGTGGAGCCTGTGGAAGACGCGCAGGTCAAGGAAGGCGAGTTGTTGTTCGCGGTAGACCAGCCGAATTCCAAGTTCCTGATTCACTTCACGAAGCTGCTTGCCGAGGGCGTGGCCGTTGATCGCGAGGAGTATTTCCTGTTCGACGGGGAATGGCTGATTGAGCGGAACGACAAGGCCCGTACGGTGATCAGGCGGCAGATCGTCCGTCCCGGGGAGAAGGTGGACCCGTTCAAGCTGGGCAAGGGGCCTTTTCCGCTGCCGTTCGGACAGAAGCGGGAAGACATCCTGCGCAACTTCAAGGTGACGCTGGAGCCGTTCGAGGTGGGCGATCCGCGAAATACCGACCATCTACACTGTGTGCCGCTGCCGAACACGGAGTTGGCCTCCAAGTACAGTCGCGTGGAGATCTATGTCGACAGGGAGCTGGAGCTGCCGACCAGGATCGTGACTGAGCGGCTGACGGACGGGAATCGAATCGAGGTTGATTTCAAGGACGTGAACACCAACGAGGCGCCGGCCCAATCGAGGTTTCGAATCGAGGTGCCGGCGGGCTTTGAGGTTACGGAGGAACCGCTGCCGGACCTGAATGAGGGAGGAGCGCCAAAGAAGGGCGGTTGAGGCGAGGGATCGAAGGGCCCGACGGGGCCTCGCTGAACGCGTGGAGGCTTCGTGCCGATGGCGTTTTGCCACAATGTTCATCACCTCCGGCATCCAGGCCTGTGGCGCGGGCGTGCGGGGGCCTTGGTCGGTGTGTGCCTTGCATGCGGTCTGACATTGCTGCCGGCCGGCTGCACGGAGATTCCGCGGGCCTCCAAAGAGCAGAACAACCTCTCGGCGATGCAGAAGGTGTCCATTACCATCACCGGGCGCACCAGTTACACCGCCTATGTGGCCGACACCGATGCCACCCGCATGCTGGGGCTGATGAACGTGACCGAGGCGGACCTGTCGGCCGATTACGGCATGATCTTCGTGTTCGACAGGGACGAAGCCCTTTCGTTCTGGATGCGCAACACGATCATTCCGCTGGACATCGCCTACATCCGTTCGGATGGGACGATCGTGAAGACTTACACGATGCAGCCGCTGGACGAGTCAGGCTACCCGTCGCTTCAGCCGGCGAGATTTGCGCTGGAGGTCCGCGGCGGGCAATTCAGGCAGTGGGGGATCAGCGAGGGGGATCGCGTGGAGATCCCCGCCGCGCTGCTTTATTCCGGCGCGGGCGATTGACCGCCTTTCACTTCCGTGTGACTCCATTTTCCGGACGATGTTGCTCAACTGATGTGCGGCGACGACCGACGAAAGGGCAGCCGGAGGCGGGTGCGGGAAATCCGCCGGAGGCGGATCGCACCGGCGATGGACTCTCGCCCCGGCGATGGACCGTCGGCCACCAGGGAAAGCGGCAGCAGGCATGAATATAACCGCCCGCGGCACATCTCAGGGGAAGACCCCCGGCAACAGGAACAGCCTGTCGCCCACAGGCCCCATAATGCACTTGGCGGTTTTCGGGAACCTGGCATCGGGCCTGGAACAGCTTCAACAAATGCGGGAGGGGGCCGACTGGTGCGCCTGTGAAGACGTGACCGGGTTTGAGGACCAGCCCGATTCGTTCTTCCGGCGGATAGACGCGGCCATTCTGGCGGCGGATGACGCAAGTGTCATGAACGAGTCTGGCCCGGAGCGAGCTGCTCGGGATCGCCAGTTGGATCTGCTACGGCGCCACCGAGTGGGCGTGCTGATCCTCTCGCCGCAACCCTGGCGGTTCGTGGGCTATGGTTTCGGCACGGTCTCATTGCCGTTGAATTCGCCGATCGAGACGATTCGCGGTGTTCTGCTGGCGATATCACGGTCTCGGCCGGTCATGCGGCTTATCGACAACCAGGTGCACAGCATTCGCCGCATGAGCGAGACGCTCAGCAGGCAGCTAGAAGAAACCAATTCCGATCTCCGCCTGGCCGCCCGCCTGCAAACCGAGTTTCTGCCTCATGACCTGCCGCAGGCCGGGCCGCTTCGCTTCGCCACGCTCTTCAGGCCGGCCGCCTGGGTCAGCGGCGACATCTTCGATATCTTCCGGCTTGATGAGATCCACTGGGGAGTGTACCTGGCCGATGCCGTGGGACACGGAGTTGCCGCCGGCCTGTTGACCATGTACATCAAGCAGGCCATCAGGCCCAAGCGCGTCTTTCAGAACGCCTACGAGCTCGTTCCGCCGGCCGAGGTCTTGAGCGCCCTCAGCGACCAGCTTGCCTCCCAGGCCCTGCGAGATTCCCAGTTCGTCACCGGCTGGTACGCCACCGTCAATACAGCAACGCTCGAGATGAAGTATGCCGTGGCCGGCCATCCGCCCGCGCTCCTGATCGAAGCGGGCGGAGCCATACGGGAGCTGCATGGAGACGGTTGCATGCTCGGCCTGAGCGCGGGTCAGCAATTTACCAGTGAATCGGTCCAACTGCGGCATGGGGATCGAGTGATGGTTTACAGCGACGGACTGGAACCGACGCTGATCGCCGATCGCCCCCGGCTGCCGGACATGCCGCTTCTGACGGAGGGAATGCCGGCGCTGTTACGCCTGCCCGCCGGCGAGCTGATGGCAGCCTTGCAGAAACGCCTGGATGCCGTCCCCGGCAGCTTGAGCCGCGCGGACGACGTTTCCGTGGTGATCATGGATGTCGCCTAGAGGCCGGCAGATGGCGCCTTTCGACTCCTGATGGGAACATCTCGACATGCGGCCGGCGATCAGCGCGGCGGCGTCTCCAGAACCCAGTGCTCGAACATGCGGGCCACCAGTTCGATCGGCAAGCCTACGACGTTGGTGAAGCTGCCCGCGACCTTCTCGACGAAGGGGTCATCCTGGTCCTGGATGCCATAAGCGCCCGCCTTGCCTTCCCAAGCCCCGGTATCGAGGTAGGCCTGGATCGCTTGGTCGCTCAGCGTCCGCACGCTCACGGTGCTGATGCCGTGCTGCAGCAGTCGTCGTCCGGAGGCCGGTTGGAGGAGGACCACACCGGTGATGACAGAGTGGGTCGTACCGGACAGTCGTCGGAGGATGCGATAGGCATCGTCCCGGTCGATCGGCTTGCCGATGATCTCGTTTTCAATTACCGCGATGGTGTCGGCCGCGAGCACAGTTTTGTCCATGTGATCCGGCGCGACGCTTCGGGCCTTGAAGTAAGCCAGCGACTCGGCGTGCAGCGTCGGGGCCACATGTGGATGCACCCACTCCGGTTCGCGAAGCGAGGGCGCAGCGACCTGAAAACGGTAGCCCGCCTCGCTCAGGATCTGGGCCCGCCGGGGGCTGGCGGAGGCGAGCACAAGAGGGTCGGGCTGGATGGGTCCATTCATGCGCATGTTCCGCGTCGGATCGGGTTACCAGGGGATCATATGTACCCCGAGAGGGCAGGGAAGTAAAGAAACGACGGGCACCTCTTCGGGGATTTGACAGACCGTCATTGCGGGCATAGGAAGTTGCGGATTATGAGTCAGAGCACCGAAACCGGCCCTTCCTCGCGGGAGAACGGCCGGCCGATTTTCCAGGCACATGGCGGTCTGTGCATCCTGTTCCTGCTGGCGGTTTACGCCGCAGGGTTGACGCACGGTCTTTGCGATCCGTGGACGGGATTGCGTGACTGGAATGGGGCCTTCTACTCGCAGTTGGCTCGAAATCTGCTGCGTTACCCGATGACGGTGCATCACGGCATGGGGGTGGTGGCGATGGGCGCGGCAGTTCCGCCGCGGGAGGAGCGGTCGATCTATCCAACCCACCCACCGGGACTGATATGGCTGGTGGCATTGGCCTTTCGCGTTTTGGGCGAAGCGGAATGGGCAGCGCGGCTGGCGCCGGTGCTGGCCTCGCTCGGTTCGGTGGTGCTCCTCATCCGGATTCTGGATCGTGGCTGGGGGCGGGAAACGGCACTGCTGGCCGGTCTGTTGTACAGCACGCTGCCGATGGCGGTTTACTTCGGGCGGATGGTCGATCAAGAAGCGATCTGCCTGTGCTGCATGCTGGGGGCGATGGCGGCGTGGCAGGTCCTGACCGCGGCCGATTCCCGCCCGGGATGGCGGAGAGTCGCTCAGGCCGCGTGGGTGGCAGCGGTCATCGGCGCTATCTGGGTTGACTGGTCGGGGATGTTGTTCGCGGGACTTTTCAGCATCCACGCACTCGTGCAATGGTTGCGAAAGCGGCTTCGCGGGGGTCTGGCATGCATGGTGATCGCGGTGGCGTTGCTGGGCTGCGCCGGGGTGCTGGTCTTCCTGGTCTACGCCGCGTTGGATGGGAGATGGGGCGACCTGCTGGCGATCTTTCAGTCTCGGACCTCGGAGAGCGAGGCTGAGCGGAAGGCGCTTGCCGGTAAGCCATGGGAGCACACGGTAACCAACCTGACGTGGCCCATGCTGGTGCTGGCTGTCATGGGAGTCATCTTGTGGCTCATTTCGAAACGTGCCCATCGGAGCGAGGCAAATGCGCGGGCCCAACAGGCAAGTAGCGACCTCAGGGATGCCTCATGGGTCTTGCCGGCCACCGGCGTCATTTGGGTCTGCCTGTTCTGGCGGCAATATGAGCGGCACGAGTATTGGCTGTTCTATCTTGGTCCCCTGGCGGCTCTGTTGGCAGCGCAGACGCTGCTGGCGTTCCGGGGTAGGTTGATGAGGCGCAACGCCCGCTGGGCAGCGGGGGCAACATATGCTGTTGTGGTGATCGTGCTGGCGGCCGCGTTTCGTGGGACGGATAGTTATTTTTCGACAATCTCATATCCGCCGGAGGTAGTGACCGCCCTTAAACAGATCAGCCACGGAATTCGACCTGATGATCGCGTGCTGCTGTACGTCAGTCCGGTGTCCGAGGAACGGTGGGGCGGTTACCGATTACGCAATCTGGTTCCGCCGCAGGTAGCGTACTACCTGGATCGGGCTTTCGACGTCGAGCAAGACTTCGGGGCAGTGGCCAGGAAAGCATCGCAGTACGCGGTCTATATAGTGCCCTTGAAGGCGGCGACTGAACAGGCGGCACGCGTCGCGGAGCTGCGCACCCGGTTTGCGAGCCTGACGCTGGGGCCATACGTGGTCTTCTATCTGCGATCGGGGCCGCAATAGGGTGGGTGCGGGGGAACAGCGTCCAAGCCCGGATGCCTGAGAGGAAGCGAGAAGGGCGCTCATCGCGGTCCCGGGCTCAAACGAAAGACAAAATACGGTCCGACAATCGCGGCGTCGGGGAATTGTCTGCGCAAGGCCATGACCTGCGAGGGTTGCTCGTTGGCCATTCCGACGGGCAATATGTAGACGGCATAGCGGGAGGCTTTCCCGCCGACGGCGCTTGCGTCCGGCTCGACGTCGAAAGCCCGGTCGAGGTAATAAGCAACGTACGGAATGAGGCTGCGATACCGGTAATCCCCACGCGTGTTGACGTGGACGATGTTGCTCGCCAGCAGCACGCGATCATCGGGTCGGGTGGAGCGATTGATCTGCTCCAGGGCGGTGACTTCCTCTTGAGGAAAGCAGATCATTGCGAAATAAGCGTTCGTTCCCCGAAACGCCATGACCATGATGCCGGCTACAACCACGTACATCGCCTTGTACGCCCACCGCCGCCCCTGTGCCGCCAATGCGTCTCGGATGGCCAGCAATGCGCGGGTGGCCAAGAGAACCGCCGGCGGGCCGAGATAAAACAGCCAGTAATGGTGCCGCTCATATTGCCGCCAGAAGATGGCGATCCAGAGGACTCCCGTTACCGCCAGGAGCGCAAAGAGCCCTCGCACGGATTCAGCTCGCGGATCGCCCGGGCGGGGCGGCGATTCGGGCGTCGACTTCTGTGCGGGTTTCAGAATCATGAGGAGGCCCACAGCGGCCAGGAGGAGGATGGGCCATGTCAGGTCCAGAACCGCGTACTCCAGCGGTCTGCCGGCGAACGGCAGGCGCTCCTCCTCGCTTTCGGTGGCCCGTGAAAGGAAGATGGCGATAAGGTCCTTCCATCGGCCTTCCAGTCCGGCGTACACCAGGTAGACGAGCATCCCGAGACCCGACAGCGCGGAGACCGACAGAACGAGAAGCAGCAGCCGGCCTTTGATCCGGCCGCGCCACCACAGAAATGCCGCAAAAGCGCAGAACATCGCCGCGAACAGGACCCCTGACCAGTCAATCCAAATGGCTGCCATGATGGCCGCTGTCCAGATGGCTGCGGACACTTTCCTCCGCCATGCACAGGTCTCG
>Ga0335070_10011167_pt1 | contig 10495 bp, 5 predicted proteins | sample Lox_Sample_13_FD_206722 | JGI IMG/M metagenome (GOLD analysis project Ga0335070, IMG submission 206722) | Soil microbial communities from Loxahatchee National Wildlife Refuge, Florida, United States - Lox_Sample_1.3 | ecosystem: Environmental > Terrestrial > Soil > Wetlands | place: USA: Florida...
TGCTCCGCCAGAAAGGGATCGGCGCCACCGTGAACGCCGGGAAGGCGCACGACCTCGACCTTATAGTCCGCCGCGAAATGCGGAAAGATGCGGATGGACAGATCCGGGTGGTCATTCGGCTGCACGGGCACGGGGTGCATGTGCCCCAGCACGGGCGCGCGGATGAACTCGTGGTACTCCAGCCGCCCGCGGTCGCCGTTGAATGTGACCCGCATGCCTTCGCGCGGCGAAAAGCAGACGAGCGAATAGGTGAGCAGCTGACCGGTGCGGTAGCGGACCAGGGCGGTCATCTGGTCGAAGATGTCGATGTCGTCCCGGAAAACGTTACGGTCGCGCAGGTACCCGGAATCGGCCTCGGCCCCGAGGTACAGGCCCTCGAGCAGGCCGCCGTCCCGGAGGGAGAACCGGAAGGGATCCGTCGCACAATCGGTGTCGGTGTAGCGCGGGTAGCGGGTCAGGGCCGCATCGCCGCGCGCAACGGCATTGGCCCGGCCGTAGAAGACGAGCTGCCCGAGCGCGAAGACCTGCTCGGGAATGACGTCGAGCCACCAGTTCACGAGGTCGAAATGGTGGGTGGCCTTGTGCACGAGCAGGCCGCCGGATTGGTCCATCCGCGCGTGCCAGCGGCGAAAATAGTCCGCGCCATGGTCCGTATCGAGGAGGTATTCGAGGTTGACGCTCTTGACCGCGCCGATCGTCCCGGCCGCAAGCAGCCGGCGCACCTCGGTGCGGTGGGGATGCCACCGGTAGTTGAAAGCCACCCGCACCCGGCCGGGGGCCCGGGCGACCTCCTCCAGGATGAGCCGGCACTTGGCCGCGTCCGTGGTCATCGGCTTCTCGGTGACGACGTCGCAGCCGCAGCGCAGGGCGCGGACGATGTAGTCGTGATGGGTGGCATCGACTGTCGTGACAATCACGGCATCGGCCCGTTGATCGCGGATGAGCTGCTCGAAGCCGGCGGGGCCGGCCGTCGGCACCGGGGCGGCGTTCCATTCGCGGGCCAGGGTGCGGTTGAAGAAATCCATGCGCAGGGCACTGAGGTCGCAGAGCCCGACGAGCCGGCCCGACGCCGCATACTGGGTCACGAGCGGGCGCACGAAGTCGCGCGCGCGCATGCCGGTGCCGACGAGGACAAAGCGTTTCGGATCCATAAAGCGATCAGAGCGGGGCGACGTAGCGGCCCGCCACCTGGTGGCGGCGCCAGTGATGCTGCACGCGCAGCAGCCCGAGCCAGGCGAGGCCGTAGAGGCCGCCGAGCATGAGATTGACGAGGCGGTAGGGCCCCAGCTCGATCGGGCCGACGCCGGGCAACGCCATCGTGGGATGCCAGCCCTTGAGCGCATCGAGCACCCAGCCCGCGGCGGGGCTCACCACCAACGCGACCACCACCGAGATGACGATCGTGTTCGCGCCGGCCAACTGGCTGTAGCGTGCCGGGTGGTAGATTTCCTGCGCGAGCTTGAGCTGCGCGAGCATCACGATCCAGAACCCCACGCCGGTGACCAGCGCGGAGAAAAAGAAGGTCGTATCGCCGACGACGAGAAAGAAGGAGGCGACATACCCGGCCGTGATGAGAATCAAGCCGTGATACAACACGCGGATCGAGCCCCACGCGTCTACCAGGCGTCCGACCGGGTAGGCGATGACCACCCACACGACGGACGGCCACGACAGGTGCTTGCCCACGCGGTCGAGGCCCAACCCCAACTCCTGCTGCGGGAAGAAGATGATGAAGCTCGACAGGGCGAGCGCGGCATAGTTGCAGGTCCGCACGAAGTAGGTCCAGAGGTAGACCGGCTCGGAGAAGGACTCGGCCAGGAAGTTCCAGGTCGCGCGCAATCCCGGCACCCCGCCGAGGCCGGAGCGCGCCGGGGCCACCTTGTCAGGCACCGCCGGATACTCCCCCTCCCGGACGAACCAGCAAATGGCCAGGAAGCCGACGAGGTTCAGGGCGGCGATGCCGATGAAGATCTCCCGGCTGTGCGTCGCGGTCCGGCCGATCAGCCAGTAGGTGATGATGAACGTACTCGCGGCCCCGACGACGCGGAACAGGGCGAGGAACCGGCCCATGTGGGTGTCGGGGATCACATCCCGGAGGAGGCCGAAGAACATGCAGTTGGTCGCCGTCTGGACCGCGCGGTAGGCCACCACGAGCGCGCCGAAGCAAAGCACGACGGGCGGAATGGAGAGACCGCGCAGCCACGCCCCCACCCCGCCTTCGCCCAGCGCCCAGCGCGCGATTTCCGGCGCGAACGGCGTGACGGCGAGAAACAGGGTCGCGAAAGGCGTCACCCAGAAGATGTAGGGAATGCGCCGCCCCCACCGCGTGCGGGTGCGGTCGGAGACGTAGCCGAGCGGCGGCATGATGAGCAACTGCATCACCGCGTTGATCGAGCCGACGATGATCGCGATCTGCTGGTCGGTGGCGCCGTGAACCTTGAGCAGAATCGGGAGCACTTTGGGCTCCAGCTGGTCGATGAGGGTGAAGACCACCTCGCCCGCGAGCAGCCAGGCGAACACCCGCCGCAGGCCGGCGGCGGTGTACTGCAGCGTGCCCGCCGGGTACAGAACGCCGGCCGGGGGCGGGGTCGGAGCGGCGGCAATCTCAGGCATGGGATGCCGGCAGCCTTGGGCCGGCCGCGGGCGTAGGCAACCCGTGCCCGCAGACTCGCCGTCGCGGCCCGGGGAAAAGAAGGGCCGCAGCAAGTGCGGCCCGAAAAGACGATTCCGGATGGCGGAGCCGGCTCAAAACTCCACCTTGGTTGTGAATCGGATATTGCGGCCGGTTGCGGTAGTCAGGCCGGTTCCCCAGGAACGGCCCCCCGCCACCGCCAGGTAATTCTTCCGATCGAAGATGTTGTCGATATTCAGGCGGAAGGTATACCGGTCGTTCAGGCGGTAGCTGATGGCGAACGTATCCACGTATTGCGGCTTCAGGTAGAAGCTCACCTGCTCGATGACTTGGAGCTGGGTGTAACCGGTGGACGGAACATCACCCGCACGCTTGCCGCTGTAATTGACGCCGCCCGAGAGGGAGATCCCCTTCAACGAGCCCTCGTTGAAGCGGTAGTTGAGCAGCGCGCTGGCATTGTCGTCCGCGACGCCGCGGACCATGCGGCCCAACGAGTCGCGCATGTGCAGGTGGGAGTAGGTGGCGATGATCGACAGGTCCTTCGTGAGGCTGCCCATGGCCTCGAGCTCGTAGCCGTTGTTCTTGAGGTCCGAAATCAGCTGCTGGGGCTGGGTGGGGTCGTTCTGATAGGCGGGATTCGGCACCGTGACGTTGGTCTGGGCGATCTCGAAGTAGGCGCCGTTGACCGAGAGCCGGTGGTCGAAGAACTGGGTCTTGAACCCGTACTCTGATTGCACGCCGCTCTTCCACAGGGGCAGGTTGTTGGCGATGACCGGCGAGGAGTTGGTGGAGTGGCTGAAGTAGAGCGAAACATCGTCCTGGACCTTCCACAGGGCGCTGTAGCTGCTCATGTTCTTGGAGTCATCCAGGATGGCGGGCGCCGAATGCGTGAGAATGTTCCAGGTGGCCGTGGTGGTGGAGTAGCGCAGGTAGCCGCCGGTCACGAAGAGCCGGTTGTTGAAGAAGCCGAGCCGCTCGTTGATGTAGAGCTGCGTGTTGGTGTAGGACGAGCCGTTGTCCTGGGTCAGGTTGGCCGGATAGGCGGGATAGGCGGGCACGAAGGGCTGGCTCAGATCGACGGCCGGCAACGGGCCAGGGTCCTTCACGCGGCTGTCGCCATATTGGCGCCCGTAGGCAAGGCCGGCGACCGTCTGCGAACCGACCGGACCGAACACATACCGGAACAGCAGGTCCGTCTGGAAGTTGCCGGTCCGCAACCTCGTCCATTGAATCTGACCGCGATGGCCGATGGCGTTCGGATTGAAGTAGGGTGCGAACGTTGAGACGTAAGGGTTGGTGGTGGCGTTGTAGGGCAGCGCCGAGTTGGCGAGGGCCCACGTGTAGTCCTGCGTGAGCTGGCCGGTCATCGGGTTGTAGCGGTTGCCCAGTCCCGGCAGGCCGGTGACGAAGTCCTGGTCGGAATCCGTGAAGTAGTAACGGGCATTGGCGGCGGTCCGGAGACTGATGTGCTCATTCAGGCTCGTGGTGAGGATGGTGAAGAGATCGGCGTTGTGCGTGCCGTTGTGGCTCCAGGGCTGGGTGCCGTTGAGATTGTTATACGAGAAGCCCGGGGCGATCCGCGGATCGGCGGTGCTCGCGTTGGTGTTCGGATCGAGAATCAGCGCCGGCTCGCGGAAGACCCACATGTCGGCGGCCACCAGCTTGACGGTGAGCTGGGTTTTGTCGGAAATGCGCCACGTCAGCATCGGGGCGAAGGCCCGGTGTTTCGTCTTGGCGTCGGCCGACCAGTATTGGCGGGTATCCTGCAGGCTGACGACCATGCGATAGGCGAGGTCCTTGCTGCTCCCCCACGGGCCGCCCATGTCGAGGGTGATCTTCTGGGCGTCGAAGAGGCCGACCATGGCGGTGAGCGAGCCCTGCCGGTGGAAGGTCGGGGACTTCGTGATAATGTTGAGGGAGCCACCGGGGGCGCCCGCCGGGGAGAGAATGGCGTTGGGGCCCTTGGTCACCTCGATGCGGTCGATGATCGACTCATCCACGTTGTCGGCGTCGGCTGACTGGAGGAAATTGTCCACGGTGCGGGCGCCGCCCTGGGTCTCAAAGCCGCGGATGATCATGCGGTCCTGGAACTGGATGCCGCGGCCCTCCTGCACGCCCGCGATATAGCGCGTCGCGTCGAAGACGCGGGTGGGCGCAAGGTCGTCCATCATGCCGCGGGTGACGACCGAGATCGAACTCGGCGTGTCGAGCAGCGCCGCGCGCACGCGCACGGCGGAGACGGCCTCGTCGGACAGATAGCGATCGGCGGAGCTGGCGGACACGTTGAAGGGTGACAGCTTGACCACTTCGTCTTCCGGGGCGGGCGCGGTGGGCTGCGCGCGCGACGGGAGGGGCGAAGCGAGCAGGAGGAACAGCACGGCGGCGACGATGGCCAGCGCGGCGGGGAAGCTTCGGGGGCGGGACAGGACGCGGGATAGGTTCATGGGAGCACGACCGGAAGACCGGCGGGAGGATGGGGGGTGCGGCGTTCAGCAAAGGGCCGACGGCGCTCGCGGGTGGCCTGGTTTCCCGGCCGAGAAAGCGGGCCCGCGAGTTCGTCGCCCGGTGGGGGTGGTTCGACGCGCGGACTGTGGCAGGCGGCCGGAATGCCGCCAAGACCGCCGATACTTTCCACGTAAAGTAAAACCTTGTGCCGCGGCGGCGGGCCGCCAACGTCGGGGCATGGCCGTCCCCCTCGCGCCCGCCGCGCCCCCCACCCTGCGGGAGATCGCCCAGCGGGCGGGCCTCAGTCACACCACGGTCTCGCTTTCGCTGCGGAACGACCCGTCGATCCCGGAGCCCACCCGCGCGCGGGTGCGGAGCCTGGCCGACGCGATGGGCTACCGCTCCAACCTGCTCGTGTCGGCCCTGATGACCCAGGTGCGCCTGCGGCAGCGGCAGGCGACGCCCGAGGTGGTCGGTTTTCTCACCGGGGGCCCCACCGAGGCCGACTGGAAGAACCACTCGGCGAGTGTGGGTTTCTACGAAGGGGCGCGCCACCGGGCCCAGCAGTTGGGGATGCGGCTGGAAACCTTCTGGCTGGGCCCGACCGGACTGCGCGCCGATGAGACCTGCCGGATGCTGCGGGCGCGCGCGATCCGCGGCAACCTCATCGCCCCGTTTCCCCTGCCGGTCTACGCGAAACCCCTCGACTGGTCCTACCTGATCTGCGTGGCGCTCGGCTATGCCTTTCGTTCGCAGCCGCTGCCCCGGGCCACGCATCATCACTTCCGCGGCAGCTTCACCGCCGTCGAGAACCTCCGGCGGCTCGGCTACCGCCGCATCGGGCTGATGTTGGCCCCGGACGAAAACAGCCGCGTGGGCTACAGCTGGTTGGGCGGCTATCTGTCCGCCCAACAGGTCCTGGGCACCGCCCCGCTCACGCCGTTGTTTGCGCCCGACTTTGGCGACGCCGGCGCGATTCGCCGCTGGCTCGCCCACGAAAAGCCGGACGCGATCATCGGCTTTGGCCCGAAGCAGATGTCAGCCCTGGCCGCGGCGGGTTGCTCCATTCCCCGTGACGTGGCTTTCGCGGCGTTGGACGTGCAGCAGGCGCGGCTCAATGCCGTCAACGATGTGGCCGGGATCGATCAGAACCTGCCGGTGATCGGCGCCACCGCCATGGATCTCCTCGCCATCCAGCTCTACCATAACGAGCACGGCCTGCCGCAGGGCCCGGTTCTCAGCATGGTGGAAGGCCGGTGGGTGGATGGAAAAACCGCGCCCCGCCGCGAGGCGCGCTCTCCACGCCGCCGCGCCCGGCGGCCCCGGAAGCGCGCCTGATCGCGCGCCTCACCCGCGCGGCTGGAGTTTCTGGATCGCGGCGCTCGCCGCCTTGGCCACGTCCGCGTTCTGATGCCGGGACAGCTTCTCCAGAGCCGGGAGGGCGCGACGGTCGCCGAGCTCACCGAGCGTGACCGCCGCCGCCTCGAGAGAATTGTCCCCGCCCCGCGCGAGCGCTCCGAGGATTTCGTCCACCGCCGCCTTGCCCCCGATGGCGACGAGCGCCCGTGAAGCCTCCTGCCGGACGGCGGCGTAGTCGTCCGCCAGGGCCGCGACGAGCGGCTGGATCGCCCGGGTATCGCGGATCTGCCCCAGAACCCGGGCGGCGCCCATCCGGCCGAGATAGATTTCGTCGCGGTCGAGCACCGCGAGCACGTCCGGGACGGCGGGCGCGCCGATCTTCGCCAGCTCGGCGACCGCCGTTTCTCGTTCAGTGTCATCCTTGCTGTGCAGCATGGCGCAGTATTTTTCCACGTTCGCGTCCGGTCCGGCGAAGGACGGGGCCGGGCAGAAGGCCGGCAGGAGGACGGTGGCGAACAGGAGGGCGGCGTTCTTCCGATTCATGGCGGGATCTCCAGACCTTGGGCAGCACGCGCTCCTTGCGGGGCGCTCTTTGCGTCTAGCGCGCCGGCGGTGGATCGTCAAACCGACAGTCAGATGCACCGCCGCTACAAGCGCTCCTCGGCCACCGGCTGGTCGCGACGGGTGTCGGGCAGGCCGGGGCAGTCGCGTGCAGTGAAACCATCGACCTCCTGGAGCACCACGGCGGGCACCCCCGGCGCCGGCGGCGCCTTCACGTGGTCGAAGTCAGCGCGCCTCACTTCATCGAGGATGATGGCCGGACGCAGATCCTCCTTCAGTGTCCGCAATTCCACGTGGTCGAGCGACAGGTCCTGGACGTGGCGGGCGAACATGCCCCACGAAGGGATGATGCCGAAGCGGCCCGGCTCGGGATAGACCTTCTCGTCTTCCGGCACCGCGCGCGCCGCCTGCTCCTTCTTGCCGCCCCCCTGATACTCGATGAGAATGTGACTGAGCGAAACGTCCTCGATGCGGTGGCCGGGGATGCCGCTGATGAGGATGCCGTGATTCGGCGCCACGTTGGACGCCACGACGTTGCTGATGCTGATGCGGCGGGCCACGCCCACCGGCGGATCGCCCGGCCCGCGCAGCCGCGCGCCGAGGCGGATGAAGATCGGCGCGTTGACGATGTCGCGCATCGTGAGGTTCGAAATCGCCACGTCCTCCATCCAACCCCCGTCGACCTCCTCCAGCGCGAGACCGCTGGAGTACACGAAGACGCAGTTGGTGATGGTGATGTTCTTGAAGCCGCCGTTGGCCTCGGTGCCGAACTTGATGCGGCCGGTCGGCCCACCGAACTTCTTGGGCTGGTAGGTGCCGTCGAGCAGCGTGCCCTCCTCGTAGCCGCTCACCTGGCAGTTGGTGATCGTGACATTCTGGGTCGCGCGCACCTCGCCCAAGCCGTAGCTGGCCTTCAGGCAGATGCCGTCGTCGTTGGGCGAGTTGATCGTGCAGTTGGCGATCCGGACGTTCTGGCAGCAGTCGATGTCCATGCCGTCGCGGTTCGTGTCCATCTTCAGGTTGTCGAGCGTGACGTTGTCGACGCCGGTCGCGAGGATGCCGAAGTGCCCGCCGTGAAAGATCGTGAAGTCGCGCAGGATGACGTTGCGGCAGGATTTCAGCGCGATCGTCTTGTTGCCGATGCCGTCGGCGAGCGTGTCAAACGGGTTCGGGTAGCCGAAGGGCGTCTGCGGCGCCAGCTCCTCGGGCGGGCGTGGCGACCGCGGGCGCGGCGGACGTGGCTCGCCCGGCATCGGATCCTTCGGCCCAAAACCCCGGCTGAGCCCCTTGCCCACGATCCGGCCCGGGCCGAGGATCGCAATGTCCTCAAGGTGCTCGCCCCAGATCAGGCTATTGTGGAAATGGCTGTGGCCGAAATCCTCGTACGGATCGGCTGGATTCGGCTCCGGGAAGTCGTAGCCGCCCGCCTGGCCCGCGGGCAGCGGATTGGCGGCAAGCAGGGTCGCCCCGGCGCCGAGGTACAGGGCGACGTGGTTCTTCAGGTGAATCGAATGGCTCGCGTAAGTGCCGGCCGGAAACCACACCGTGCCGCCGCCCGCGGCGGCGGCCGCCTCGATGGCCTGGTTGATGGCCCCGGTGTCGAGCGTCCGGCCGTCGCCCGCCGCTCCATAGGCGCGGACATCGAACACACGCGCCGCCGCCGCCGGCCCGGTGGCGCAGCCCGACCAGCCGGCGATCGCCGGCAGCAGGATCAACAGCAGGGCAAGACCGGTCGGGGGCGAGCGCATGGGAAAAACGTGGTCGGATTTTGCCTGATGGCCAGAACCGATTCACGCCGTCCGTCAGGGGGATCCGGTCCGCTCGTCCGGCAGCGGGTCTTCCTCCGGAACGGTGCCGTCGGGGCGCGTGACGACGAAATTGCCGCGCAGGCGGATGTCCTCCGATGAGGCGCCGATCATGACGGTGAAGCGGCCCGGTTCGACCGTCCAGTGGTCGTTGCGGTCGAGGAGCTGGAGCGCGTCGGGCGTCAGCGTGAACTGCACCGTTTGCGTCTCGCCGGGCGCGAGGGGCACGCGGGCGAAGCCGCGGAGCACCTTCTCAAAGGTCGTCACGCTGCTGTAGTCGTCGCGCAGGTAGAGCTGCACGACCTCCTCGCCGGCCCGCGGGCCGGTGTTGGTGACGTCGCACGCGACCTCGATGCCGCCTTTCGCCCCTGTCGCCGGGGTCGCCCTGTCCGCCATAGCTTCGGCGACGGTGGACGAACCCGGCACGGTTTCAACGAGGCCGGTGACGTTCAGGCGATCCGGCCGGATGTGCAGATTGGCGTAGCCGAACGTCGTGTAGCTCAGGCCGAAGCCGAACGGGAAGAGTGGACCGAAAACCTGGCCGGCATCGCGGGCCTGCGCGCCCGGGTGCGTGGGGAAGTTCAGCGGGATCTGGCCCGCGCTGCGCGGAAACGTGATCGGCAGGCGCCCGGCCGGGTTGTATTCGCCCCAGAGCACGTCCGCGAGGGCGTGGCCCGCCTCCTCGCCCGGGAACCACAGCTCGAGGATGGCCGGCACGTGCTGCGCCGCCCAGTTGATCGTCTGCGGCCGGCCCGCCGCCACGATCAGCACGACCGGCGTGCCCGTGGCCTGGATTGCCTCGACCAGCTCCTCCTGGTAACCGGCCAGGTTCAGGCTGATGCGGCTGGCCGACTCGCGGGAGATGGCGTCGTTCTCGCCGACCACGACGACGGCGACATCGGCGCCCCGTGCCGCGGCCGCGGCCTCCTCGATCCCGGCCTTGACCGCGCCCGCCGGCGGCTCCTTGAGCACGTCGCTCTCCGGGAAATGCTCGTCGACCACGCTGCAGCCCTTAACGTACCGGATCTGGCACGACGCGCCGAGTTTCTCCCGCACCCCGTCGAGCACGGTCACGAAATCCAGCGCCTGCGGCGCGTAACGGCTGTTCCAGGCGTGGCGGTCGTCCGCCAGCGGCCCCGCCACCAGCACGGTGTGCAGGCGGTCCTTCGCCAACGGCAGCAGGCCGCCCTCGTTTTTCAGCAGAACGATCGATTCGCGCGCCGCGCGGGCCGCGGCGGCCAGGTGGTCCGGCGCGCGCACCAGCCGGTCGGCGGCCGCCGGCTCGGCGACGTACGGTTGCTCGAAGCGCCCGAGCCAGTATTTCACGCGGAGAATGTCGCGCACTCGCGCGTCGATCGTTGCGAGGGGAAGCTGGCCGGCGCGCACGAGTTGCCGCAAGGGATTGAGGTACACCTCGGGCGGCGTGAACGTCGTGCGCACATTCAGGCCCGCCTCGACCGCCTGGCGGACCGCGTCCGCGTAGGTCGGCGCCACCCGATGTTTAGTGTGGATGAATTCGACCGCATCGCTATCGGAGACCACGTAACCCTTGAAGCCCCACTCGCGCCGGAGAAGGTCGGTCAGGAACAGGCGGTTCCCCTCGATCGGGATGCCGTCGTAGTCGTTGTACGAGGCCATGACGCCCAACGCGCCGGCGTCGCGGATGGCCCGGCGGAACGGCTTCAAGAAGACC
>Ga0335070_10011169_pt1 | contig 10493 bp, 12 predicted proteins | sample Lox_Sample_13_FD_206722 | JGI IMG/M metagenome (GOLD analysis project Ga0335070, IMG submission 206722) | Soil microbial communities from Loxahatchee National Wildlife Refuge, Florida, United States - Lox_Sample_1.3 | ecosystem: Environmental > Terrestrial > Soil > Wetlands | place: USA...
CTTCCTGCCTCGAGACGGTGGCGCCGCTCGCGGCGCTGCTCGCGGAATTCGCGGACGCGACGCTGGAGCGCATCGCGGTCGACGATGCCGCCGTGCTGGCTGACGCGAAGCGCTGGCTCGCTCGGGAGGCGCCTGGGCTCGCGGAACGCGTCGTTCCGCACCGCGAAGGCCGCTCGCTCTTCGAGGCCGAGGGCGTCGCCGATGCGGTTGCAGGCCTCCTCGATCTCCGGATCGCGCTTCCCGGAGGCGGCGCCGTCATCATCGAGCCGACCGCCGCCGCGACCTTGATCGACGTCGACAGCGGCGCGCTCGGCGAGGAGCGCGGCGGGGGCGAGGAGGCGCTCCTCGGCGTCGACCTCGCGGCGGCCGAGGCGATCGCGCGGCAGATTCGCCTCCGCGGCCTCGCAGGGGCGCTGGTGGTGGATTTCGTGGCGCTGCGCCGGCGCGAGATGCGCGAGCGCCTTCTGGAGGCGTTCCGGAGCGGGCTCGCCAAGGAAGTGCCGGAGGCGCAGCTCCTGGGCTGGACGCGGCTCGGCCATGCCGAGCTGACGCGGCCGCGGCGGCGGGCGCCGCTGCACGAGATCCTCTGCGAGCGCACGGCGGCGGGCGGTCTCGTCAAGACCGCGCTCACGCTCGCGCTCGAGGCGCTCGCGGCGGTAGAGCGCCAGGCGGCGGCGATACCGGGCCGCGCGCTTGCGCTCCACGTCCACCCCGAGCTCGTGGCGGCGCTCGAGGGCGAGGCGGGACCCGCGCTGGCGGCGCTCGAGACGCGGCTCGGACGGCCGCTCGCGCTGGCGCCGGAGCCCGCCTGGGCGCGGGAGACCCTCGATATCCGCGCGGCCTGACCCCATCTCTTCGCCATGAGCGACGCACCCTCCCCGAAACCCTGCCCGGTCTGCGGCAAGCCCGCGAGCGAGCGGCACAAGCCCTTCTGCTCGCAGCGCTGCGCCACCATCGACCTCGCGCGCTGGCTCACCGGCGGCTACCGCGTCGCCGGCGAGGAGGTGCCGAAGGAGCCGCCGGCGGAGGGCGAGGAGCCCCAGAAGGATTGATCGCCGGGGGTAATTCCCGCACACTCGGCGCCCGCGAGCGCAGGAACGGGAGCCGGGTCATGGCCAAGCAGCGCATCGAGGTGCGCAACGCCGGCATGCGCTACGGCGCGCTCGAGGTGTTCCGCGAGGTGAGCCTCGAGATCGGCGAGCGCGAGATCGTGGCGCTGGTGGGACCTTCGGGCTGCGGCAAGACCACGCTCCTGCGCTGCGTCGACGGGCTCATGCCTCTCACCGACGGAGAGATCCGCGTCGACGGCACCGCCGTGACCGAGCCGAGGCCGGGCATCGCCATGGTGTTCCAGCATTTCGGCCTGTTTCCCTGGAAGACCGTGCGCGACAACGTCGCCTATGGGCTGCGTCTCGCGGGCGCCACCCGCGCCGAGATCGAGGAGAAGGTCCCTTACTTCATCAATCTCGTGGGGCTGCGGGGCTTCGAGGGAGCCTATCCCTATCAGATCTCCGGCGGGATGCAGCAGCGCTGCGGCCTCGCGCGCGCGCTCGCGACCGAGCCCGAGGTGCTGCTGATGGACGAACCCTTCGCGGCCGTCGACGCGCAGACCCGCGAGATCCTGCAATTCGAGCTGCTGCGCATCTGGGAGATGCGGCCCATCGCCATGCTCTTCGTCACGCATTCGATCGAGGAGGCGGTGCTGATGGGCGATCGCGTGGCGGTGCTGAAGGGCCGGCCCAGCACGGTCTTCGAGACCGTCGCCGTCGACCTGCCGCGACCGCGGGACCGCGCGACCCTCGCCTTGCCTCGCTTCAGCGAGCTCCGCGAGCACGTCTGGGGCACCCTGATGGACGAGGCCCGCCGCGCGGAATTCGCGGTCTCGCGGTAGGTATTTTCTCCCTCTCCCCTGCGGGGAGAGGGTCGGGGTGAGGGGGTGTGGGGACTCGATGCTCGGCTATTTCGCTGGCCGCAGGCCCCCTCACCTAACCTCTCCCCGGTGGTGAGAGGGACTGAATGGGAGGCGCGCCGTAATGATCGAACGTTTCCGCACGGGGAGACCCGTGCTCATCGCCATGCTCGCCCTCGCGCTGCTGACCCGCACCGCGGCGGCGGAGGAGAAATTCGTGCTGGCGGTGCCGGGAATACCGCCGGTGTTCCTGGCGGTGCTGCCCTACGTCGCGGAGAAGGCCGGCTTCTTCAGGAAGTACGGCCTCGACGTCGAGGTGAAGCCGTTCGACACCGGCGCGACGGCGGCGCGGGCGGTGGTGGCGGGGCAGATCGACGCGGCGATGGCGACGACGCCGATCGTCATCAACATGGACTCGAACGCGAACGCCGGGCTCGTCGGCTTCTACGGGCTCGAGAATCCCGATTGGATCATCGCCTCGACCGACCCCGCGCTCGCGAAGTGCTCGGACATCAAGGGCCAAAACGTCGGCGTCGACGCCGTCGGCGGCTCGCGCGCGATCGCGCTGAAGCAGATGCTCGTGGGCTGCAAGCTCGGCCTCGAGGACGTGAGCCTGGTGGCGCTGAGCTCGAACGTCGGCGCGGCCATGGTCGCGGGGCAGCTCAAGGTGGGCGTGCTCCACCTCGACGATTTCCCCACGATCGAGCGCGAGCTCGGCCGCAAGCTCACGGTCATGGTCCGCTTCCAGGATGCAAACCCGCTCAGCCACATCAACATGGTGGTGGCGCGCGCGGACAGGCTCGCGGCCAATCGCGACGCCTATGTGCGGCTGGTGGCGGCCCTCATCGAGGCGAACGCCTATCTCCGCGATCCCAAGAACCTCGATGCCGTCGCGGAGATCGCAACCGTCACGGGCCGTCCGGTCGCGGACATAAAGGTCGCGCTTCCGGAGTTCATCGCCCTCGACTACTGGCCGAGCAAGGGCGACGGCCTCGACCAGGCCAATCTCGACGCCATGATCGCGGCGCAGGTTGCGGCCGGCGGCATCAAGCAGGGGACGCCGCCCGTCGCCTACGATAAGCTCGTCGACCGCAGCATCTGGCGCGACGCCCAGGCGCTGGTCGCGAAGAAATAGGCCGCGCACATGGCCTCGCGACCCTCGCTCCTGTTCCGCTGGGGATTGACGGCGTTGAGCCTCGCCGCGGGCGCGGCGGTCTGGGAGATCGTGGGGCGCAGGACCGGTGCCGCCTTCATGGCGCCGCTCTCGGAGACGCTGGTGCGGCTCTGGGAGCTGACGCTGAGCGGCGAGCTCGTGCGGGCGCTCGGAAGCTCGCTCGGTCTTTTCGCCGCGGGCTTCGCGCTCTCGGTCGTGCTGGGCGTGCCCTTGGGGCTCCTCCTCGCGCGGGTGCGCCTCCTGCGCATCGCGCTCGAGCCCTACATCACCGTCATGAATGCGACGCCGATGGCGGCGCTCATCCCATTCATCCTCTCGATGATGGGATTCGGCTTCGCGCCGAAGATGCTCGTGGTGTTTCTCTTCGCGGTCTTTCCGATCCTCTACAACACCGTCGAGGGCGCGCGCAGCATCCGTCCGGAGCTGATCGAGGTCGCGCGCTCCTTCCGCTCCAGCGAGGGTGCGCTCTGGCGCGACGTGCTGCTGCCCTTCGTGCTGCCCTTCGCGCTCACGGGCATCCGGCAGGCGATCGGCCGCGCGCTCGTGGGCATGGTGGCGGCGGAATTTTTCCTGAGCGCCTCCGGCATCGGCATGCTCATCCAGAGCGGGGCGCAGAATTTCGACACGGCGGCGGTCTTCGCGGCGATCCTGCTGATCACGCTCCTGGGCGTGGGGCTGATGGAGCTCGGCGCCGCGATCGAGGCCCGCTACGCGGCCTGGCGGAACGTCCGGCGATGACGGCGCAAAGCGAAGCCGAAACGGTGTCGGCGCGGAACGGCGCGCTCTCGCCCCTTGCCGTGCGGCTTCTCGCGGGGATCGTGCTGCTCGCGATCTGGGAGCTGGGCGTGCGCGCCTGGGCGCCCGCCTATGTCGCGCGCCCCACGGGGGTCGCGGCGGTGCTGTGGTCCGTGGCGACGAGCCGCGAGTTCCTTATCGCCACGGGAGACACCTTGAGCGCCGTCCTCGAGGGACTCGCAATCGCGCTCGTGGCGGGGATCGGAACGGGCATCGCGATGGGGCGCTCGCTCGCGGTCGACCGGCTCATCCGCTATTACGTCTTCGCGCTCTTCGCGATGCCGATGGTGGCGGTGCTGCCGCTGATCACGCTCTGGTTCGGCTACACCGGCGGCGCGCGGCTCGCGACCACGGTCTTCGCGGCTTATTTCTCGATCGTGCTCAACGCCGCCGACGGCGCGCAGGCGGTGCCGGCGGAATATCTCGAGGTCTCGCGGTCCTTCCGCGCGCCGCGCTGGCGCGTGCTCGTGGATTGCGTGCTGCCGGCCTCGCTTCCCTATCTTCTCGCGGGCACGCGGCTCGGGGCGGCGCGGGCCCTCATCGGCGCGGTGCTCGCGGAGTTCTTCATCTCCGTCCCCGGCCTCGGCACCTACATCCTCTTCAACTCGCGGAGCTTCCATCACGACCAGGCGATCGTCGCGGTGCTGGTGCTCGCGGGCTGCGGCGTCGGCTTCGACGCGCTGGTCAATTGGGCGACGCGTCGCTACCTTCCGTGGTATCGGCGGGACGAGAAGCCGCAATGAGCGGCCGCGCAATGTCCGTTCGGGAGGAGTAGGCGCAGATGCGAAGACTGATCTGTGCGGCCGTGCTGGCCGCCGGCTTGGCGCTCTCGGGGGTCGCGCGCGCGGAGGAGCCGAAGGTCGTGCTGGGCCTCCCCGGCATCCCCCCGATTTTCGCGAGCGTCTTGCCGCACGTGGCGGCGGAGCGCGGGTTTTTCAAGAAATACGGCGTCGAGGTCGAGGTCCGCGATTTCGAGACCGGCGTGGCCGCGGCGCGCGCGGTGGCGGCGGGGCAGATCGACCTCTCGGTCTCGCCGACGCCGGTGATCGCGAGCATGATCTCGAACGCCAAGGTCGAGCTCGTGAGCATCTACGGCCTGCCCAATCCGGATTGGCTCATCGGCTCGACCGATCCCGCCAAGAAGAGCTGCGCCGATCTCAAGGGCCAGCCGATCGGCGTCGACGCCATCGGCGGCGCGCGCTCGGTCGCGCTCAAGCAGATGCTGGTCGGCTGCAAGATGACGCCGGAGGAGATGAACCAGGTGGCACTCGGCTCCAACACCGCGGCGGCGATGATCGCGGGCCAGCTCGTCTTCGGCGTCCTCCACATCGACGACGTGCCCGTGATCGAGGGCCAGCTCCATCGCCCCGTCACGACGATCCTCACCTTGAAAGATGTCGATCCCGTGAGCCACTACCTCGTGGTGGTCGCGCGCAAGGACAAGGTGACGGAGCGGCGCGAGGCCTACGTCAAGACGCTCGCGGGCCTGATCGAGGCCGGCCGCTACATGCGCGATCCCGCGAATCTCGACGCGGTCGCGAAGATCGCAGCAATCACCGGTCACAGCTTCGAGGAGAACAAGGCCTCGGTCGTCCGGTACAACGCGCTCGAGCTCTGGCCCAACGGCAACGACGGTCTGCAGCGCGACAAGATCGAGGCGGTGATCGCAACCCAGGTCAAGATCGGCGGCATCAAGGCCGACGCGAAGCCCGTGACCTACGACGAGCTCGTCGACGGCAGCCTATGGAAAGACGCGATGAAGCTGGTTGAGGGGCATTGAGCCGCGCGATGAGCGAGGCGGGCGGCCGGCTCCGGCAGGTGGTCGAGCACTGGATGCCGCGGATTCAGACCGCGGGGATTACCGCGCTCGATGCCGAGCGCCTGATCGCGGAGGCCGGCGATTGGCCGAGCTGGTGCGCGACCTGGGTGAAGGAGGGCGAGCGGCACCTCGCGCTCGGAGCGGAGGCGGCGGGGCAGGGCCGGATGGTGACCGCCGGCGAGGCCTATCAGCGCGCGGCGCTCGCGTTCCATTTCGGCCAATTCATGTTCTTCGACGACCTCGCGCAGAAGGAGCGCGCGGCGGCGCGGCGCGTCGAGGCCTATCGGCGCGCAGCGCCCAACCTGGTGCCGCCCGCGGAGACGGTCGCGATCCCCTTTCGCGGCGGCGCGCTTCAGGGCTATCTCCGTCGGCCCGCGGCAAAGGCGCCGCTCGTCGCCATCGTTCCCGGCTCGGATTCCACCAAGGAGGAGTTCGGCACGCTCGAGGAGCATTTCCTGAAGCGCGGGCTTGCGACGCTCAGCGTCGACGGCCCGGGGCAGGGGGAAGGCCGCAGCTTCGGCCCGCTCGATCCCCGCGACTGGCCGGAGGCGCTCAGCGCGATCGCTGCGGCGGTCCGGCCGGAATTCGGCGCACGCTTCGGCGTCATGGGCATGGCCTTCGGCGGGCATCTCCTGCTGCAGGGCGCGCAGGCCGTGCCGGAGCTCGCGGCCGCCGTGTGCATGAACGGCTTCTACGATCTCGGCTCGTTCTGGGACGCGCTGCCCGAGGTCTATCGCGCGAACATGCGCTACACGCTCGGCGGCGCGAGCCTCGAGGAGACGCGCGAGCGCGCGCGGGGCTTCTCGCTCGCGGAGGTCAGGCCTCCGCGCTGTCCGGTGCTGGTCGTGCACGGCGGGCGCGACCGCATCTTCCCGCCCGCGGATGCGCGGCGCATCGTCGATTTCGCGGGAGACCGAGCGGAGATGATCGAGTACGCCGACGGCAATCACGTCTGCAACAACCTCGCCTACCGCTACCGGCCGCTCATCGCGGATTGGCTCGCCGAGCGGCTCGGCGCCAGGCACTGAGGCCTCCCATGCCCGGCGATCCCCGCGTCGAAGCCGCGATCTCGCATTGGGCGCCGCGCTTCATCGCGAACGGCGTCGCCTACAGCGACTTCGTGGAGGTGACCGCTGGGATCGAGCGCTGGGAGCAGTGGTGCGCGGCCTGGTCCGCGCGCGCCCTCGTGCACGAGCGGCTGGGCGAGGAGGCGCTCGGCGCGGGTCACGGCTTGAGCGCGGGCGAGCATCTGACGCGCGCGGGCGTCTACTATCACTTCGCGAAGTTCCTCTTCGTCGATCACCCCCAGGAGATGCGCGCCGCGCACGCGAAGGCCGTCGAATGCCGCACTCGCGCGCTCGCGCTCATCGATCCCCCGGGCGAGCGCGTGGCGATCCCCTATGAGGGCAAGAGCCTCGCGGGCATCTTGCGCAAGCCGCGGGGAATCCTGCGCCCGCCTTGCGTCGTCATGGCCATGGGCCTCGACAGCGCCAAGGAGGAGATGGACGCCTACGAGCAGGTGTTCCTCGCGCGCGGCCTCGCGACGCTCGCCTTCGACGGACCGGGACAGGGCGAGGCGGAATACGATTTTCCGATCCGCGGGGATTACGAGGTGGCCGTGCGCGCGGTCGTGGACTGGCTCGAAAGGCGCGGCGACCTCGATGCCGCGCGTCTCGGCCTCTGGGGCGTGAGCCTCGGCGGTTACTATGCGCCCCGCGCCGCAGCCTTTGAGCGGCGCATCAAGGCCTGCATCGCGCTCTCCGGCCCTTACGACTGGGGCGATGCCTGGGAGCGGCTTCCGGGCCTCACGCGCGCCGCATTCCGCGCGCGAAGCCATTCGCGCAGCGACGAGCAGGCGCGCGCCAAAGCCGGCTGGTGCCGGCCGCGCATGCGGAGCGCCTTGCGGCGGAGGCGAAGGGGCCGACGACGCTCCTCATGATCGAGGACGGCGGCCACGTCGCCAACAACCGCGCCTACCGCTACCGCAGCCAGAGCGCGGATTGGATGGCGGAGCGGCTCGCGGGATAGAACCGGGGCTCAGGCGCCCGCGAGCCCGAGAAACACCGCGATTGCCCGGTTCAGCCGCTGGAGATCGCGGTCGCTCAGGCGACCGATCCGTCTGCCGGCCTTCGTCTTCGGAACCGCCGTGATCTTGTCGACCATCAGCTGACACGAGGCTCGAAGGCCGTTCTCCTCACTGGGCTCGATCGGCAAGCGGACGAAAGGCGCGTCGCTCTGCGCCGTCGTCACCACGCAAATCGTGATCGAGGCCGTGGCGTCGAAGCGGTCGTCCTGGACGATGACACAGGGACGCGGCTTACCCGCATAGTCTTGTCCGCCCGAGACGGTCCAGATCTCGCCGCGCTTCATTCATCGTCACGGTCGGAGATTGCGTCGATGAAAGCCTGGTCCCGCGCCTCCTGCGGGCTGCGCGCGAGCGCCAGCGACTGCCGATGGGCTTCCGCCTTGAAAGCGGGGGAGCGCACGTCCGGGACCCAGATCTGGATCGGGCGCAAGCCTTGCCGCCGCAGGCGCTTACGATGCGCGCGGACCTTGTCGCGCGAGGACTTATTGCGCGCCGATGCCGCCATGGATGGTCTCCCATAGCTCTGAGGCCCGTTACATGTTACCTAGCATGGGTCGTGCCGGCGGGAAAGGGCCGGCGGCCCTAGACGCGCACGAACCCCCGCGGCACCTGGTGCAGGCGCTCGACGCCTTTCTCGCCGACGAGGACGAGCTCGCCGGTCTGGACGCCCGCGTTGCCCTCGCGCGTGACCACGTTGGGCTGCACCACCACGGTCATGCCGGGACCGAAACGGAAATCGGGGATCGGGCCCGCGGGGCGGCTCTTGGAGCCCAGGATCGGCGGGAGATAGCCGCCGCCAAAGCCGTGCACGAGATCGTCGAGGGTGGTGAAGCCCTGCTCCTCGATGACGCCCGCGGCCTCCACCACCTCCTGCGCCGTCGTACCGGCCTTGAGGATGCCGAGGATCGCCTGCAGCGCCGCGTCGGCGGCTTTGTGCAGCTTTTTGTACAGCGGCGGCGGATCGACGCCGACGGAGAAGCTCCGCAGGAGCTGGCCCGGATAATCCCAGAACTGCGCGGAGATCTCCGCCATGACGATGTCGCCCTTGACGATGCGCCGTCCCGAGGGGAACTGCCGCGGCACCGCGAGGTCGGGGCTCTCCATGGAGGTCGCGCCGAGATAGTGGATCAGCGTCGTCCCGCCCCAGGGCACATAGGCGCGCTCGACGATGTCGGCCAAATCGTGCTCGGTGAGGCCGGGCTTGATGGCGTCGCGGAGCTCGGTCATCGCGCGATCGCTCATGGCGGCGCCGAGCCGCATCCACTCGATCTCCTCCGCCGATTTGACGAGGCGAAGCCGAGCATAGGCGGCATTGAGGTCGATCGCGCGGCCGTAGCGCGCGGCGAGGATGTCGTGCTGCGTATAGGAGAGGAACCCCATCACGCCGACGCGGCCGACGCGCGCGCCGCGCCGGGCGAGCTCCTCGACGGTCCGGCGGATCGTCGATTCCCCGCCCCACTCGACCTCGGCATGGGCGAGGCGCTTCGCGAGCGGGACGTGGTTGAAATACTGCACGAAGAGCCCGATGGGGAGGCCCGGCGAGACCACGCCGATCGCCTCGGCCGTGACGGGCCAGCCCGTGAGCCAGGAGACCGCCGAGCCGCTGCGCCCGGCGCCGCAGATCAGGAGGTGCTCGATCTTCGCGGCCTCCATGATGCGCTCGATCTCGTGCCGCCGGCGCTGCATCTCCTGGTCGGAGAAGCGCGGATAGTCCTCGCGGTAGAGGCTGCGCAGCCGGACGGGAATACCGCTCAAGTCCGCGGGACCGGACCGGACGGCTCCGGGCCTGCTGGGCTTCTTCGCGCTTGGCTTGGCCGGGGATTTGCGCGCTTCCCGGCCCTTTTGGCTCGATTTCTTCGGGTTCGCCCGGGCCATTCTTCTGCGGACCTGGCTTCTGTGGAGAGAACCAGTGAGGCCAGACTTTAGCCCGTCGCCGCGCGGCGGTGAAGCAATGACGCGTGTTTATGCGCGTTTTTGCGCCGCTAACTGCGGAAATCGATCCCGCGCCGCAAACGAATATTTTAACCTATTGAAAATACAATGATATTCTCGGAGACCTCGAAGTCGCGCGGCTGCGCTTGGAGGTGGCACGTGCGCTGTCTCAGGCAGGTCTTTTGCGTCAGTGGCCGCCCGACTCGCTCCAAAGGAGGCCGCGGCGCCCGCTCTGCTGGACACCGCCGGGCCTTTCCGTCTATAAGCCTGCGCTTCTCTGCCGGCGCCCAGGTAGCTCAGTTGGTAGAGCACGTGACTGAAAATCACGGTGTCGGTGGTTCGATTCCGCCCCTGGGCACCAGTATTCTTCCAGCGCTTTGATGCAATGAGAGAGTGGCGCCTGATTTAAGCGATTTGGGCCCTCCGGGCGCGAAGATCGATCGCCCGGATCAAGGCGCGTAAAAGCGCCGCGAGCGAGCGCAGCGGCACACCGAAGTTCTAGCTGGCGGCGGCGAGGACGGCATTGATGCGATCGCCCTCGTAGCCCTTGAGGCGGATGCGGCGGGTCTCGACGCCGGTGAGGCGCTCGAGATCGGCGAGGATGGGGCCGAGGGTGTGGCGGTCGTAGGGATTGCCATGCAGCGCCTTGGCGTGGAGCACGAACTGGCCGCCGCAGGGCTGGGCCGCCGGCGTGACGACGCTCACCTTGCAGCCGAAATCGTAGCGCGCGCGGGCCTTGCCCTTGCCGATGCACTCGATCTCCGGGGCGCGTGCAGCG
>Ga0335070_10011170_pt1 | contig 10493 bp, 11 predicted proteins | sample Lox_Sample_13_FD_206722 | JGI IMG/M metagenome (GOLD analysis project Ga0335070, IMG submission 206722) | Soil microbial communities from Loxahatchee National Wildlife Refuge, Florida, United States - Lox_Sample_1.3 | ecosystem: Environmental > Terrestrial > Soil > Wetlands | place: USA...
TGGATCAAGTAGTCTGCTATGAAAAGTACGAATGAAAAGAAAGAGGCTGGTTTATAGAAAGGCGGGGTGATGTACGAGTTGGTGATTACCAAGAGAAGTAAAGTTTATAAACGATCATGTACCGGATAGTCCTTAAAAATATTCCCTCTTTGTTAATCGTGTTTGGGATTGCGATCTTTTTCGATTGATCCGGAATTTCCTCTGCAGTTTCTGAAATGCCCCTTTTTCGAAGTGCCTTATCCCCTCTCTTGTGAGACCCCATGCCTCGCTAATTTCCTCCGGAGTCCACGGGTCTATGATCAAACAGCAGCAATTTCTTATCTCAAGCGCCTTATCCGTCATCTGGATTTTGTCCCGATCGAGGCTCAACTCTTCCCAGAATAGGTTGTTGCGACATTTGAAATTCGTACAATATAAATCGTAACTCAGTACTTTACACATCTCTTACCTCGATCCCTCGCTTCGAGATATTTCGATGGGATGTAGCACGCATTGACTCTCCACTGGTTTTTACTTCAAGTAAAAACAGCTCTTTGAGATTCAGGTCGGTGCCAAAATATTTTTCAGCCCAATTTAAAACCGATTGTTTGGTTATTCTCTTTGGGTTCCTTCTTCTTTCTGGAAGTACCCCTACCAGCCGATAACCATTTATTGGGTCATACAAGTAGAGTTCGTACCCTATCATATCGTGATGCCCCGCTCATTTCTGAACTTCTTCCTGAATCCCCGAGGATAAACTAGATTAAACCTTCAAGCATTTTCCATACCAAGCTCTTCCCTCATTAAGGGAGCTTCAGAACCAATAATCTCTTCAATGAGTTATAGATTTTTGGTCGGATCCTTCTGAGACCCGATACTGCTAAAAAGTGAAAACGAGTTATCCTTTTTCCCAAATTACTTCCACCCTGTTGAACCAATCAGGCCCAGAGAAAACGCTTGACAAAAAGTACAGGAAGTGAAAATTTAAGGTGTGCCATTGATGAGCATCGAGAGAAGTTTTTAAGGAACGGGAAGAAGAAACCAATAAGGGGGTGACCAAATGAAATCATTATTTAGGTTGGGAGTCCTTGTTGCCGGCCTTGTAATCTTTGGTTATGCGGAAGGGTGGGGAGCGGATTGGCAGTATTTTTCGTCAGGTGCTGATGGGACAATCTATTGGTATGATGCTCAGGGAATAACTTATTACCCGAATAAGGTTATCCAAGTATGGATCAAGAAAATAAAGGCCGATGAAATTATGAATATTGTTAAAAGCGACGCAAAAATAACGGCCTCCGAATTAGAGCAGATGACCTCGGGAAGGAATTATGAACAGTCTCTTATAGAGATAGACTGTGCTGAAAAGACCTTTAGTCGTCTTCAAAGGCTGAATTATAATTCCAAAGGGGTTTTGAAAAGTGGGGAATCTGAACCTAGTGCAAAAAAAAGGATAAGGAAGAATAGTAACGCCGAAAAATTACGCGAAATAGTATGCAAATAAATGAAAAAGGAGGTAAACCCTAACCCGTCGATTCCCGGTATGTGATTTCCTGTTGGCATTTTGTCGAGTTGAAAATTCATGATTGACGAAAACATAACAAGATTGTATAGTTCCACCCGTGCCCCTGTAGCTCAGGTGGATAGAGCAACGGATTCCTAATCCGTGTGCCGCGTGTTCGAGTCACGCCAGGGGCGCTTTTTTGAATTACTCCAGTATCTCACTGATCTGGCGAATCGGGGTGGCGTTGGTAAAATTAGGTATGTCCCCACGGATGATCGGCCCCTTCTCGGCCACTGCACGATCATAACCATCCTGGGAATCAAAGTAGAGCTGCCCCACACAAACGTAGGGCGCCTTTAGATTTCCCCCGCCTGACACTCCTCTGTCTACTTCTGTTTTAATCAATCCGAAGGGTTTCAGGAGATTCTTCACCAGCTCCATGTGTTTCGTTAGATAATAATGGATATTGAACTTAACGCCTTCCTGATTCGGATACATCACGCTTACCCTGAACATTATTATCCTCCTATGAATTGGAATCCGGCCGGATCAAATTTAAACTGAATGAGGAACAAAATATAAAGACAAATAAAAATATTGTCAACCTAAAGTTTTGCCGGAAACAATATATTTGCCTTATTCGTCTTTTTTTGTTAGCTTTGCACCGTTAACGATTGAGGGTCTACCTACGATGAAAGCAGAAATCATTGCTATCGGATCGGAGCTTCTTCTGGGGCAGCTCGTCGACACAAACTCCTCTTACATTGCCAAACGCCTTGCAGAAAACGGAATCGAACTGGTTCAAACTACATCCGTTGGGGATGATCTTCAACGAATGAAAGAAGTTATAAGAGAGGCCACCAATCGATCTCAGATCGTTATTACCACAGGTGGCATCGGTCCGACTGAAGACGACCTCACCCGGCAAGCCGTTGCGGAAGTCTTCGAGCGTCCTCTTGCCTTTCAACCTCATCTGATGGAACAGATCGAAGCCTTATTCAAAAAGCGCGGTTTTCGAATGGCTGAGAGCAATCGAAAACAGGCTTATATACCAGAAGGATCTATTCCAATCGAAAACCCCAAAGGAACGGCCCCTGGATTCATTGTAGAATACGCGAAAGGTTCGATCATCTCTATCCCCGGGGTTCCTGTGGAGATGGAATTTTTAATGGAGAATACAGTTATCCCATATCTCAGAAGACGATTTGATATTAGGCATCAAGTGATTCAGTATAAAGTTTTACGTGCTTGTGGCCTTGGAGAGAGCGCAATCGGCGTTCAAATTAAGGATCTGATGGCGAGAGATAGAAACCCGTCGGTTGGAACCCTTGCTTCCATCGGTGACATTCGGATCAGGATTACAGCAAGAGCAAGGAATCCCGAAGAAGCTTCAAGCCTGATAGAAAATGTAGAGAATGAAATCAGAAACCGCCTGGGCATTCTCATCTATGGGGTCGATGAGGAGACACTCCAGGGAAATATCGCGAAGGAATTGGAAAAATTAAACCTTACATTGTCCGTGATCGAGACGTTTACCGGAGGAATCATCTCACAGAGATTAACGAGCACGAGTACCAGGTCATTCGTTCAAGGAGTTGTTCTTCCGTCCGAAACTTCCCAAAGGCAGTTTCTTAACTTGTCCCTGCCGGAATTCGATTCTCTAAGAAAAGATTCTCAGCGGGTCACTGATTCATTGGCTCGAAAAGCCCGAGATGAATTTAAGACAGATCTTGGTCTTTCAATGTTTGGTAAGATTGGCGAGAAACAGGGGGAAGAGGACTATCGGATCGAAACTTACTATTCCCTTTCAACTTCAACCGGAATAGAGAATCAAGAATTTTCTCTGGGAGGCGAACTCTGGATGGTCCGAGAAAGAGCTTCAATTATCGCCCTGGACGTGTTGAGAAAATACCTCCTGAAAACGGCCCAAAGGGCATAGCGCAAGGGGTATCGCGTATAAACCCAGGTGAATAAGATCGCACGAAAAACCATTAAATGTCCTAAATGCAAGAACGAGATGGAAGTTTACCAAAACCCTATCCCTACGGTCGATATCATCATCGAAATCGAACCGAATGGAATTGTCCTGATTAAGCGAAAAAATCCGCCTTATGGCTGGGCCATTCCCGGAGGATTCGTAGATTATGGAGAATCTTTGGAAGAGGCTGCTGTAAGGGAAGCAGAAGAAGAGACCAACCTGGATGTGACATTAATCAAACAATTTCATACCTACTCAGACCCGAAGCGAGATCCAAGACATCATAGTATTTCAACCGTTTATATCGCAAAAGCTATAGGAGTACCTAAGGCCAAGGATGACGCATTAGAAATTGGGATATTTGACGAATCGAACCTGCCCGACGAGATCGCCTTCGACCACCGCTTTATTCTCGAAGACTATTTCAGAAAAAAATTTTAGCTCATTCGGGGCCCCAGGCCGTTCGGCTAAGCTCATGGTTGAAGCGCCGCTTTTTATGTAAAGCTAATTCACAGGAGATCACCAGCATGTTTTTATTCAAAAAGATAGTAGCCCCTCTATTTTTCCCCATTGCAATGGTACTTCTTATACTCTTATTAGGACTACTCCTTCAGACATTGAGCCAGAGAAAGAAGACCGGCAAGGTTCTTATTTTAGTCGGTATCCTTCTACTCGGTACGTTGAGCTATGAGGCCTTCTCGGAGAGGCTTCTTAAGCCCTTGGAATATATGTACCCGCCATTGATTCAACCCGCAAATCTGGAAGATGTAAGATGGATCGTCGTCCTCGGCGGAGGACATATTTCCGACCAAAAGCTTCCCGTAACGAGTCAGATTTCCGGTCTATCACTCATCCGGCTTGTGGAGGGAATTCGCCTCCATCGTGAGATTCCAAAGAGTAAACTTATTCTCTCAGGAGGAAGGGTGTTTGATCCAGTGTCCGAAGCCAACGTCATGGCCGAAGTAGCTGTTGGCATTGGGGTAGAGAAGGAGAATTTAGTTCTTGAGGAAGATTCTAAAGATACAGAGGACCAAGCCCGCTTCATTTACGGAATGGTAAAGCAGGAACGTTTCATACTTGTCACTTCAGCATCCCACATACCTCGAACGATGATTCTTTTTAAGAAACTTGGCATGCATCCCATTCCTGCCCCTACAGAATACCAGGTGAAGGGAAGGAGCGGAACAGCTCCTAAAAGATTTTATCCAGCAGCGGATGGCCTGATGAAAGCGGAGAGAGCTTTTTATGAGTATATCGGTCTGGCCTGGACAAAAATGAGAGGGATTAGAGAAAAGCCTGCCCGATAATCTCCTCTGTTTCTGCCTTGGCAATGGCGATTCATCACCACGGGAGAAGGCGGAGATGACAAATCCTCACCGTGAAAGGCCTCAAAAGTATTGCGTCAATGCGATATGATATCCCTGCTATGGATAGGCAATAACAGATGAACACAATAGTTAGGAGTAGCTACTTCCAACAGGAAATCAGCCTAATTGCTCGTAACTAATGCCAAACCTAAAGGCATTCCAAATTTGACCGGTTTGGCACATCAACTGCAAAGAGATCTATAGGGATTGAAGAGGTCCAATAGCATGCTCAGAAGAGGGCGGGGAGCTAAGGGAAAAGAAGGTTTCGAACCCTCTACCATGTTCTTTCTCGGTTCTGGACGGATTGATCTTTGGGGGAAAGTTTAGAAAAGTGAGGAGGGTATTACGATATGGTGGGTTACGAACTCTACTGGCGTGATCCGATAAGAGGCTATCAGCTAATTGGCGTACTACCAGAAAGAAGAAAGAACCCAAAGAGAATAACCAGGGAATCAGTTATGAATTTCGGAAAAAAATATTTTGGTAACAAATTGGACCTCAATGAAATGTTTTTCCTCGAAGTAGAAATTGATGCGATGTCAATCCATCATTCATAACTCCGAAGGAAGTTCTGTTGATCAAAGGAGGGAAAAGGCAGGGTCAATTCAGCTCTGCCTTTTTGTTTACTTCCCTGCATAACCATCACTCCTCCCTTCCTCAAGTCGACATATCGGAAATTCATATCTCAATAAGAGGGTTTAAATCGAAATCAATCCTTCGACTCCCCGGTCTGAAGCCCGGGGGATGCCCAGGGTTGATACTGAGCGGTCCTCTTAGCCCCGATTTGAAAATCGGGGTTTGCCTTCGACCCGAGCTCAGGCCGAAGGCGCGCCGCCGAACGTATCAACAATGACCGGAGGGGTTTTCAATTTACAGAAAGTAATTTTAGGAAGGATGTGGAAAACCAGTAGGAAGAAAGAGAAAAGTGATTCCTTCTCCTTAAGAAAGTCTTGATGACTATGGATAAATTCACATTAATCGAGTCAATTGGTGTAAAAAATCATCCTTGGCACCAAACTTGTATTAATTAAATTTAATGAGGACTTTCCTGATTAACAAAAACCTTTGTTTCTATTATTGGCTCAAAAGAAGAATTGGGAAGAAGCGGGCCTTCAGGCTAGTCAACACGATTGAGAAGGTTATCCTTATCTTCGGAAGGGAGCAGTTAGGTGGGAGACCACAGTAGCTTATGAATGCTACACTCTTTTTTCTATGAATCAATGATAGAGGAGTCTCTATTTGGGAGAATTTCAGGACCGACGGACAATAAAAGATAGAAGAAAACAACCCACGCCCGGTATCAGCAGGTTTACTCTTTGGGGCCGAAGAAGAACATTCCGAAGAAAGGAGGATCAAGACAAAGGTGGCTATGTAGACAATTATCATTCAGGGTTACTTATCCTCCTTACTTTGGCTGTTGGGTTAACTGTTCTGGATGCATTTTTTACTATGATCATTCTGGATGATGGCGGATGGGAGGTTAACCCTGTCGTTCTTTCCGTCATTCAACTTTATGGGCACAGATTTTGGGTCTGGAAATTTCTTATTGTTTCTATTTCTTTAACTCTATTGTGCATCCACAGTAAATTTAGGTTCGTTATGCCCGTCATATTGGGGGTAATAACTATCAGTGTTCTAGTTATTCTATACCAGATTTTCATATATATTTATTAATCGGTCAGAGCATGTCGCATGGTCTCTTATGTGCCATAACGCCTTTTCCCAAGGCTGGCGCTTACTCTCTGATAAGGAGGAAAGGGCTATGAAGATATTTAGAGAACGATATCTGAAGTTTGTTTTGGCGGTGATGTTGTGGATTTTCCTTGGTGCAAATTTGGCTCTCGCTGCGGACTCGCTCCCGACAAGGACCTGGTCCCACCAGAGGGACGGCGGCAATAATGGGAATGATGTAGGCAATTCTGTAGCTATCGACAGCCATGGAAATGTTATCACGGCCGGGTATATAACTGGCGTAGCGAACCACGCCATTGATGCCCATGCGATCAAATACGATCCCAGTGGAAGTGTCCTCTGCACGATTACAATGGACAGTGGAGTGGCTGTTCCGGGATCATTTACCAGTTCCGACAGCTTCTCTTCCGTGAAGGTGGACAGTCAGGATAATATCATCCTGGCAGGGACGATTGCGGCGAATTATGACCTCGTTCCGTATCCTCATGGATATTATTGTGCCATCTACCTCCAAAAATACGACTCGAACTGTAACCCGCTCTGGGCCCAACCTCAGATATACCATATAGACGTGTCCCCATACGACAGCGCGTGGAACAGCGGCTATAACCTTGCTCTCGATAAGGACGACAACATCTATATTGCCGGGGCTGTTTTCGCTGGCTGGGGACTGCATGAAGGCGAGTGGGCCATCTTGAAATATGACAAAAATGGAGTCCTTCAGTCCGGCTTCCCGATTCTCTATGACAATCTTGTAAACTACGCCATCCCCGAATACCCCTTTGGCATCGCAGTCGATAGCTCCGGTAATATCATCGCCGTCGGCACCAGGGGGGTCTCGGGATCCCCTGGAAATCCTACAAACGATGTTGATTGGCACGTTCGAAAATACGACCCCTCGGGGACTCTCCTCTGGGAGCACACCTACAGCGGCCCAGCAAACTTATTAGATTATGCCTATAAGGTTACGGTAGACAGCAAAGATAATGTCATCGTTGCTGGATACACCAACGTAGGAACAAACAATACGACCAATGTCAACTGGAACTGGCTTGTCATTAAATATGCAAAAGACGGAATCGGAGGCGTCGGGCAAGTGCTCTGGCAGTACACCTATGCAAGCCCTTCCGGAAAAAACGAAGCTGCCTTTAACGTTACTATGGACGGCAGTGATAATGTAGTGGTAGCAGGATACGTAATGGATGCCTCCAACAGCTATCCGTTGGGAAGATTGGCGCTCTTGAGCGGGGTGGATGGAACCGAGTTGGACGAACTTGTTTTTGAAGAGGAAAACCTTGTTCTATACGGTGTCGCCCGGCGTGGAAACCTCATGGCGGTCACCGGTTATATCGGAACAAATCCGAACTACGATATATTTACAGCTCTCCTGGCGCCATCGCTGATGGCCCCTGTTGAAGGGGCGGAATGGGAGGCGCTTTCCAAACAGACGATTTTCTGGGACAAGACATTGATCTCAGGAAAATCAAAGGTTAACCTCGAATACAGCATTGATTCGGGGACGACCTGGATTTCCATCAAGCAAAACCTTCCGAACACAGGCAAATACATTTGGACAATTCCTTACAGCAGCCCGGCTGAGTCCATCGATACCTGCGTGGCTGCGGTGCTTTCTGTTAACTCTCCCATGGAATTTGTCGCCTCGCCTCTTTTTTCCATCGGTTTTCCGAAGATCGATAATTTTAATAACAAGAAAGTATTCATAGGTGAAAGCATAACGATTACCGGCCATTTTTTCGGCACAAAAGTGGGCAAAGTCAATTTTGGAAAATTCTTGGGCAAGATACCCGCTGGCGGCTGGACGCCGACATCGATCACCGTCCAGGTGCCTAAGAATGTTCTGACAGGGCCATTCACCATCACTACAGCAGCCAAGAATCAAGGAAGCAGCCCGTCTAATCTCGTGATCCTCCCGCAGATCACCAAGGTGAGCCCTGCCTCCGCATCTGTGGGCAAGAAGGTGACAATCTCTGGAAGCGGCTTCGGGAATACGATGAACATTGTGACCTTTTTCAATGGCATTCCGGCGACCGTGGTTTCCTGGAAGGACACATCGATCAGCGTGCAAGTGCCTATCGGAGCTACTACCGGGCGTATCCAGGTAACGAACGCTGCTGGAGATAGCGCAACAAGCCCCGTGGATTTTCATTTAAAATAAATTCTCTTTTCATAGACAAAGTAAACGACGCGGAAGGCAAAAGTATGGATCATCGCTTTGGGCACTCATCAGAAAAAGGTTTGATCTGCCTACTGTCGACCTGTATTGGTGTATACCTCTTGCTGTGCGCTCCCGCAGGAGCTTACATCTACGATGATTTTAATAGCAGTGCCATAGAGAGCACTAAATGGACGATATCTGGCGACCCGGGGCTCTTCTCTCAATTCGGTGGCAGGTTGCATTTCGATGCAACGAATGATGCTGGGTCGGTCGTATCGACCAGTACATTTGGACCCGGGTTTTTCAGTATGGAGTTTTATGATTTTAGCTCCACCAATCTTGAGCCTCCCGGTAGCCATAATGGAGCATTCGCAGCCCTTGGCCTGGGACCGATGAATAATTTTGTGAGGATTATACGGGATCAAAACGGCGTCGGAAGTACCCCTGTAGGGGTCTTTGAGGTGAATTATATCGAGAACGCTGAAACCCAAGTGCACTACGTTAACACTGGAGTAACTCACGGCCAGCTTGGATTATATTATGATGGGACGAAGGTAACTTTTTACTATAATGATGGAACAGGCTGGCAAAATACCGGTTGGAAGACACCCGGTCAGCAAGGTGAGTGGGTTGGTGAGTGGTCTCCAAACTGGAGTTCAGATCCAAAACTGTTCGTCAGGGGATACGATCTTGCAGGCACTACGAGCTTCTCGGTGGACAACGTTGAATATACACCCGTCCCCGAACCGACCAGCATGGTTCTCTTGGGATATGGACTCCTTTGCCTCTGGGGAGCGAGAAAACAGCTCTTTGCGAAATAGATCTGTGTTTATTTCTCCCCTTCCTTTCAAGCCTCTCCCCATACCCATCAGCGGCACGCCTTAAATATTCACTTCTTGTATCTCTTGTCCAGCATTTTCTCTGGACCTGATTGAATTCAGCAGAGTGTAAGTAATTTGGGAAAAAGGATAAATCGTTTTCACTCTTTAGCAGTGTCGGGTCTCAAAAACATTCGGCCTAAAATCTGTAACCCATTGAATAGACGCCTGTTTCTGACATTCTCTCAACGGGAGAAGAGCTTGGTATGTAAAATGCTTGAAAGTTTTATGTAGCAGTCTATCGCCTGGAATATTGGAAAGAATCTCAAAAGGCATTTCAAGGTAAAGGAGGATGATGTGAGCCCCATGACACTTGCCGATGGAATGACTTTAATTGTACTGGTCATGTTCGGAGTGATCGGCTTGATGCTTCTTGCAAGAAAGATGTTTCATTTGCCATGAATAAACTGCTTAGGGATTCGGGAAGAAGGTTAAGAAGTAAAAAATAGAACGATATTTGAAGGAGGAAACTTTGAAGGTCTTGGCCTATGAATTTTACTTCCATGACCAACGAAAAGGAATTCAGTTTGCAGGAATATTTCCTGAGAGAAGAAAGGATCCAAAGAGGGTGAGCAGGGACTCCATAAAAAAATTGGGGAAGAGGCTTATAGGAAATGATTTGGACTCGAAGAAGCTATCCTTCAATAAGGTAACGTTTGATTCTAACACAGGGCAGATCATCCGTTCCAAGGCTTCTTGGTAATAATCGTGGGAGGTTGACGAACAAACCCATATCGTGCTTCATAATGAAGGCAGGGTCAGGTTAGCCCTGCCTTTTTTCTTTATTTCCTTTCCGGAATCATCGACTCCCAAGTCAGCCTGCCATTGCAAATGCGTGGATGAAGTCGCCGCCAGAATTAGGATTTCAGCATTTTAGGAAAATCCACACCTGGTCTTAGTTAATTAGTCCTAGCACTTCTGA
>Ga0335070_10011171_pt1 | contig 10492 bp, 11 predicted proteins | sample Lox_Sample_13_FD_206722 | JGI IMG/M metagenome (GOLD analysis project Ga0335070, IMG submission 206722) | Soil microbial communities from Loxahatchee National Wildlife Refuge, Florida, United States - Lox_Sample_1.3 | ecosystem: Environmental > Terrestrial > Soil > Wetlands | place: USA...
GATCAAACGTCGCTACACTGGTTCTGGCTCGGCATATGCCCTGGAAAATATGAACGCTGCATAACCGCTTAAAAAAGCGAACAGGGAACTTTTTATCTTCTTGACAACTGACAACCATATCAAAAACGGCATTTGCTCGCGCAAAGGCGCAAAGATCGCTAAGAAATTCAACTGCTTGTAAAGATAATGAATTAACCATTTGGGTAATTCGTTCACCTTGATAACTTCCTGATTTTACTTTGCGTCCTTAGCGTCTTTGCGAGAAACTGCTTTTTCTAGGATAATAATAGTGCAATCATCTTTTTTTCTGGTATCAATGATGAAATAGACGGAACAGCCTGAGGAATGTCAGGTTCATTTTATTTCAGGAAAGTGCGGGATAACCATGGATGAAATATTGCTCACTGGCGCGGCCGGTTTCATTGGCTGGAAAACGGCGCAGATTCTGCTCAACCAGGGCTTTCGGGTTGTCGGTCTGGATAACATGAACGACTATTACGATGTTTCCCTGAAAGAACACAGGCTGGAGTATTTGCGGAAGCATCCGGAATTCAGGTTTTTCAGGGGTGACATAGAGGACCTGGAATTCCTCGATTCAGTATTTGACGATTGCGGGATAAACGCCGTTATCAACCTTGCCGCAAGGGCAGGAGTCCGGTACAGCATGGAAAATCCCCATGTTTACCTGACCACTAACGGTCAGGGGACGCTCAACCTCCTGGAAATGATGAGAAAACATTCCATCATGAAAATGGTCCTGGCTTCCACGTCTTCCCTTTACGCGGGGCAGGAAATGCCTTTTGTCGAGACCCTGCCGGTCAATACCCCCATTTCACCATATGCCGCCTCGAAAAAGGCCGCTGAAGTGATGGCTTACTCGTACCATTACCTGTTCGGCATTGATGTTTCGATAGTCAGGTACTTTACCGTTTACGGCCCTGCCGGAAGGCCCGATATGAGCATTTTCAGGTTTATCAAATGGATTGACGAAGGTACGCCCATAGAGCTTTTTGGCGACGGTTCCCAGTCGAGGGATTTTACCTATGTCGATGATATCGCGGACGGCACGGTAAAGGCGTTGCGCAATGTGGGATATGAGATAATTAACCTCGGAGGCGGCAAAAACCCGATATCAATGAATTACGTTATTGGCAAGATCGAGGAATACCTCGGCAAGAAAGCGCAGGTGGACGGGAAGCCGTTCCATAAAGCGGATATAATGGCAACCTGGGCGGACATCACGAAGGCGGGCGAGTTGCTGGGATGGAAGCCCGAAATCGGCCTGGACGAAGGTCTGAGGCGCACCGTCGACTGGTACCTGGAGAACAGGGGCTGGCTTAAAGATGTAAGGCTGTAAGACGTAAGACTTAAGACGAGAGACGCAAGACGTAAGGATCCGGTCTTTTACACGTCTCGCGTCTTCCTTCTCACATCTGACTTAGATCGCGGGGGTCCCCGAATCGGAAGGAGCTTGTGCCGTGAAAATTCTCGTTACGGGCGGTGCCGGATATATCGGCAGCCATGTCGTTCGACAGTTGTCCGAAGCCGGATACAAAGTGGTCGTGTATGACAACCTTTCCACCGGCTTCCCTGACGCCCTGGTTCACAACGAAGAGCTGATCTCAGGTGATCTGTGCGATAATGAAAGCCTGGATTCGGCCTTTCAGCGGTTCGGTTTCGATACGGTCCTGCATTTCGCGGCTTCAATAGTCGCTCCGGAATCGGTCGGCAATCCTCTCAAATACTATTCGAACAATACGCGGAATACCCTTAACCTGTTGCGGATCTGCGCAAAATATCCGGTGAGTAAATTCATCTTTTCCAGCACGGCTGCCGTTTATGGAATGCCGGAGACCGGAATCGCGGACGAGGAATGCCCGACGCAGCCGATCAACCCTTACGGAACATCTAAGCTGATGAGCGAATGGATGCTGCGAGATACAGCGTTCGCCCACGGTCTCAAGTATGTTGCCCTGCGGTACTTCAACGTCGCGGGGGCCGACCCGGCGGCGCGCATGGGCCAGCGCACTCCCGAAGCAACACATCTCATCAAGGTGTGCTGCCAGGCCGCCCTGGGACTGCGCGATTCCGTGTCCATTTTCGGCACTGACTACCAGACGCACGACGGCACGGGAATCCGTGATTACATACACATTGAAGACCTCGCAAGCGCGCATCTGGCCGCGCTGTCGTACCTGGAGAATGGCGGTCCGTCAACAACGCTGAACGTGGGTTACGGCAGTGGGAGCAGCGTACGGGAAGTAATCGATATGGTGCACAAGGTAACGGGGATAAACTTCCCTGTCATGGAAGCCCCCAGGCGTCCCGGGGACCCGGCCATGCTGGTGGCGAAGGCCGACCGGATACGTTCCGCGCTGCAGTGGTCACCCTCATACGACAATCTGGAGACAATCGTGTCGGACGCCTGGCGCTGGGAGCAAAAGCTGGCCGGGATGACGAAAAATCACGGCGGATAGCTGTTTGGCGCCTGAAAACGATCTATTCCCGCCTCCGGTTTTCATGAATAAACTTCACTGACAGGAATAATATTTAACAAACAGAAAAAAATTATTGCATAACGTTATGTGTTGTAGTATATAACGTCCTCGTTAATTATACTTGGTACTTTCACTCCGACCCGATCGTCCTAAGGCAAAGGAGCTATGGACATCGGGCTGTGGGCGCCGCCGGAAACAGCATCGCCTCCCGTGCTCGGAAAGGAGTGGACACTTCGGATATGAGATGCCGGCGAGTGTTCCGCTCCGCCGGTTTTTTTCATGGATCGGGACAAGGCGGGTACGGTAAATTGGGTTTGAGTACAAGCCACCATAATTCTACATTCAGTGCGCTTATTTCGTCCCCTGGTGAACGGCCAGGCTTAACGGAACCCGCAATGATGCCGGAAAACCGGTATTGGTGCGGGTTTTTGTTTATGGAGACCCTGCGCCGAACAGTCGAGAAAGCACGGAATGAGCCGCATACTGCCGTACCTTAAACGGATGAGAGAGCCTGCACATGCATATCAACACGGGGATAAAAGTGACGAATTTTCGTGATATCGACTGGAACCGCATCTGCGCGGAGGCGAGAAGAGAAAGATCATATCCGAGCGGAAACGCAGCGTATTGGGACAAGCGCGCCCCTTCATTCGCCCGCAACGCATCCAAGAGCGATTATGTCGGCAAATTTCTGCGGCTGGTCGAAATCAAACCTCATTGGACCGTGCTGGATGTCGGCTGCGCCGCGGGCACCATTGCCATACCCCTCGCCGGAAAGGCCAAAAGAATAACCGCCATGGATATATCGGCCAATATGCTCGATCTGTTGCGCGGGCGTTGCGCCGAACGCGGCATTGGCAACATCCGGACGGTTCATGCCGGCTGGGAAGATGACTGGGACGCCAAGGGCATTGGCGAGTATGACGTGACGATTGCCTCACGATCCCTTATAACCTCCGATTTCCGGGATGCGATAACAAAGCTGGACAAAGCGGCAAGGAAGCGGGTATATCTTTCGACGATCGTGGGGGATGGCCCCCTTGACCGAAGAATTTTCGAGGCGCTTGGAAGAGAACTCAACCCCGGAGCGGACTACATCTGCATATACAACCTTCTTTACCAGATGGGCATTCCCGCTAGCGTCAACTTCATTGCTTACCAGGAGCGCAATTCGTACGAAAGCCCGGAAGACGCCTTCAGGGTGATAAAATGCAGGTTCGAGGATATGAGCGCCGGAGAAGAGGAGACACTGAGAAGCTATCTTAAAGAGCATCTGGTCTGCTTCGACGGTCACTGGATGATGTCTTATTGCCGTAAAATACGGTGGGCGGTATTCTGTTGGGACAAGGAATGACCGGGCGGGGATATGAATACAGAAATTGGCGGAATCCGTGGATTGGCCGATTTGTGACTGTTGCTGAAAGAATCGAAAAATAGTATTTGGATGAAATTGAAAATTTATGTTATTGCTCCGACCCGCCTGCCCTAAGGCATTTCGCTATGGGCGTCGGGCTGTGGGCGCCGCCGGAAACAGCGGCGCCTCCCGTGTTTGGAAAGGGGTGAATGCAGCGCTCGTTTTGTACGAGGCCGGCGAGCATTTCGCTCCGCCGGCCTTTTTCGTCTAAAACGGCAATGATTTTGCAAAGATATTGGAAATCGCAATATAAAACCAGCGGCAAGCAGCTGGCAGCTTGCGGCAAACCCGACAAGGAGGAGTAAATGAAACAAACCGTAAGAATTTTGGCGATGGTATTTGCCGTATTAGCCTTTATTTCCGTTCCGGCGCTTCCGGGTCCGGCCATCGCCGCCGGAAAGACGACCATCCAGGTTTCGGCGGCGATCAGTCTCAAGGAAGCCCTGGAGGCGCTGAAAGATATGTTTTTGAAGAAAAATCCGAACGAGGAAATCCGGTTCAACCTGGGTGCTTCCGGCATGCTGCAGCAGCAGATAGAAGAGGGCGCCCCGGTTGACCTGTTCATCTCCGCGGGCAAGAAGCAGATGGACGACCTGGCGGCAAAAGGGCTGATAATTCCGGGCACGCGAAAGGACCTGATCGCCAACGAGCTGGTTCTTGTCGTGGCGAATGAAAAAAAGAATTCGATCAAGACCTTCGCGGACCTCGCCGATAAGGCAAAATCCTTCAGCATAGGCACGCCGGAGACGGTGCCGGCCGGCAAATACGGCAAGGAGACCCTGGTCAGCCTCAAGCTCTGGGATAAGCTCGAGAAGCGGATCGTGTACGCCAATAATGTCCGCCAGGTGCTTGCCTATGTTGATTCCGGCAATGTGGACGCGGGACTTGTCTACAGGTCCGACGCGATTGCTTTGAAGAGCGCCGTCATTGCCGCAGTCGCCCCCAAGGGATCACACGCTCCGATCGTTTACCCTATGGCTGTGGTAAAAAGCGCGAAAAATCCCGCGCAGGCCGAGAAGTTCATGGAATTCCTGAAGACTCCGGAAGCGGCGAAGGTTTTCTCCGGGTACGGGTTCATCCCGCTTGCCGGGAAAAAGTAAACATACCTGTTTGCTCTTTCATCACAGGAGGAGACGTCCGTGTTGAATGCCGCGATATGCAAAAAATTTCCCGGTTTTACCGTTGAGGTTGAGTTCGCTTTCGAACAGGGAATACTCGTGCTGTTCGGACCGTCGGGTTCCGGGAAAACAACCGTCCTGAACTGTCTGTCCGGTCTTGTGAGGCCGGACAGCGGGGCTATTTCACTCGGGGACAGGATTTTCTTTTCATCGGTTCAAGGTATCGATGTGCCCGTCAGGAAACGCAGGACCGGGTATGTTTTCCAGCACTACGCCCTTTTCCCGCACATGACCGTCAAGGACAACGTCCTTTATGGCGTCCCGGGCAGGCACAAGATGAAAGTGAAGGACAGGTACCGGATGAGTGTGCTTGAAGTTCTCGAAATGCTGAAAATTACCCGCCTGCAGGACCGGTATCCGTCCGAACTGTCCGGAGGGGAGAAGCAGCGGGTGGCACTGGCCAGGGCGCTGATGGTGGAACCGGAACTTCTTCTCCTAGACGAGCCTCTGTCGGCCGTCGATCACGCCATGCGCAAGGACCTGCGTCAGGAGCTCAGGCAGTTGCAGAGGATCTGGCGCATTCCTTTCGTCCTTGTCACCCACAGCCGGGAAGAAATGAAAGTCCTCGCCGACGAGGTGCTGTTCATGAAGGCGGGGCGCAAAACCAGTCATGTCGATATGGCCGCGAAGAGGTCGGAGCGCGGCCTGTTGTCGGGAGAAGCCGAAGATGAACGAACCGCGGCAAAAATTTATCCATTCCATGCGAAAAACCATGAATCGCCGGTGCATGATCTGTGAGTAGATAGAATCGGTGCGCATTGAAATGGACCTCATTGAGCGGGAGATTAAATGCAATTGAAATCATGTGTGAAAAACACGGCGTGGATACCCGGTCTCTTTTTTCTTCTGGTTGCGTCGGTAGTCATATCGCTCACCCTGGGCAAGTACCCCCTGAGCCTGGAAGAAATTTTCGGCTTCCTTTCCACATCGTGCGGCTTCGGTTCGATGGACGGACAGAAATACGAGCTGTTCAAAAACATCATTGTCGATATCAGGCTGCCGCGGATCCTGGCCGCGGTGCTGATCGGCGCTGCCCTGTCCGTCTCCGGCGCGTCGTTCCAGTCCATGTTCATCAATCCGCTCGTTTCCCCGAGCCTGCTCGGGGTCCTGTCCGGCGCTTCCTTCGGGGCCGCCCTCGGGATGATCGTTTCCCACAACTGGTTCGCGGTCCAGTCGAGCTCCTTCCTGTTCGGTTTTGTCGCCGTGCTGATTTCCGTGGGCATTGCCAGGCTTTACCGCGGCGACAGGCTGCTGATGCTGATCCTTGGCGGTATAATCAGCGGCGCCCTGTTCACTTCTCTGCTTTCAATCGTCAAGTACGTGGCTGACCCGTACAACCAGCTCCCGGCAATCGTCAACTGGCTCATGGGCGGGCTTTCCATGGCGGATGGAAATACCGTGCTTTTCACATCGATTCCGATAGGCATCGGGGTGCTTGTAATCGTAATTCTCTCGCCTTACCTGAATATCCTCAGCATGGGGGACGACGAGGCGAAGACGCTGGGTGTAAATGTCGCCGCCATTCGCATGACACTGATATTTTTCGCCACACTCATAAGCGCAATGACGGTGGTGGTCGGCGGCATGATAGGCTGGGTCGGCCTGATCATCCCCCATGTGTCGAGGATGCTGGTGGGGCCGGACAACAGGCTGCTGCTGCCGGTCAGCGCGCTGATCGGCGCATTTTACCTGGTTGGCGTGGATGATGTGTCGAGACTGCTTTTCAACGTAGAGATCCCACTCGGAATAGTCACCTCGCTGGTGGGTATCCCGTTTTTTGCACTGGTTTTGAAGAATGCGCGGAAAGGATGGGGATGACATGCTGCTGCGGGCGGAAAACGTCACTTTCGGGTACACCGGCCGGGCTGTACTGCGGGATGTTTCCCTGGCCGTCGGCAAAGGCGAGATAGTAACCCTCCTCGGGCCGAACGGTTGCGGCAAGACCACGCTGCTGAAGGTCCTGCTCGGGCTGAACAGGTTGGAGACGGGAAAGGTGCTGTTCGATGGCGAGGATATATCCGCCATGGGCCAGAAAACGCTGGCGAGGAAAATCGCCTATGTCCCCCAGTTCCATCGTGCCTCGTTCGCCTACCGGGTGATGGACGTGGTGCTGATGGGGAGGATGCCGCACAAGTCGTTTTTCGCCCGGTACGACAACCGCGACATGGAACTGGCCAGGGCGGCGCTTGAGAAGCTCTCCATACTCCACCTTGAGGACAGGCCCTATACCGAACTGAGCGGAGGCGAGCGGCAGCTGGCCCTGATCGCCCGCGCCCTGGCCCAGGAGGCGCATACTTTCATATTCGACGAGCCTGCCAACGGGCTCGACTACGGCAACCAGATCAAGCTGCTCGAAGAGCTGATCAATCTGTCCCGCGAGGGGTACACCTTCATCAAGTCCACGCATTTCCCCGACCATGCCCTGTGGATCGCGGACCGGGTGATAATGATGAAACAGGGGGAAATCATAGCCAGCGGCGGGCCCGAGGACACGATCACCAGCGAGAACCTTTATGCCCTGTACGGCAGGGAGATTGACATACATTCACTGAAGGAAAATTTCAGGGTCTGCGTTCCGGGCAGGCTGGGCAACTGCAGGATGAAGAAGCCGACAATAAGATGCGTAAACTGAGAGGAGGAGTTTTCGATGCTCATTACTGACGTACGTGAAGTTTTGCAGCGCTGCATAGATTATCACGGCCACTATTGCGCCGGGCAATCCCTGGGGGTGCGAATCGCCAAAAAGGGACTTGAACTGGCTTCACCCGAGGAACTGAAGGATCTTATCGTATTCGTGGAAAACGACCGGTGCATCGCCGACGCGGTTCTCATGGCGACCGGGACGCGCCTGGGGAGGAGGAACCTGAAATTCGTCGACTACGGGAGGATGGCCGCGACCTTCATCAACCTGAAAAAGGACATCGCCTGGCGTGTCAGCCTGAAGCCGTTCGATTCGGGCGAAGAGGGAAAAGAGGATGCGAAGGAGCGTGTTCTCGGGATTCCGGATGACGATCTCCTGATCTGGAAGAAGGTGAAGGTACGTCTGAAAAAGGAAGAGCTGCCCGGAAAGCCCGAAAGGATCGTAAAATGCGTCAGGTGCGGAGAAAAAGTCTTTGACGGCAAAGACCTTACGGATCCGGACAACGGAAAAGGCCCGTTGTGCAGGGCTTGTGCTTTTGGCTCCTACTACGAAGCCGGAGAGGAATCAGTTGCATGAAACTGGTGGATGCTCTTCTGGAAAGCGTTTCCGGCAAGGATTACGCTATAGAAGGATGCCTGGTGGGTCTCCACTGGACCTGCGTCACGAGCAGCGGCACGGGGATGGCCCACACCCTGAGGGGAAGGGAAGGCGCCGAACTCGAAGACGCCGGCAATATCGCGGGCAGGGATGTCCTGGAGATTGCTTCACGTCTGCGAAGCTGGGAGCAGCTGGACGCCTGCCTGGGGTTGGCGGCTCTCTGTTCGTTGATCGAACCGGCCGGAGACCGGGTGAATGTCGTGGATTTCCTGTTGAACACCGCCCCGGGCAAAACGGTTACCTGCATAGGACGGTTTCCTTTCTATCCGGAAATCCTGAAAACCGCCAAGCGAGCATTTCTCCTGGAGATGAACCCCGTCGGGGATGAGCTGCCTTCATTTGCCGCCGAAGAGGTCGTCCCCGAGTCGGACCTTGTCATACTGACCGCAACAACATTGATCAACAAATCGATGGAAAGGCTCCTTGAGCTTTCCCGCAAGGGAATCACCGTCATCCTCGGTCCGAGCACCCCGATGAGCGATGTTCTGTTCGATTTCGGCGCAGATGTCCTCGCCGGTATCAGGGTTGTCAATTCCGGCCGGCTTTTCGAGAGTGTTTCCCAGGGGGTGAAGCTCTACCATAAAATCGGCGGGATCGAGTCGGTGACAAGGTTCAGGAAATGACGGAAGAACCACACCATGGGCATGATGCTCCATCAGTCATTATCGTGACCGGTCCCGTGCAGAGCGGCAAGTCATCCCTGCTGGCCGACCTTGCCTGCATTCTGCGCGAAAAAGGTTTGAAAGTTTCCGGTATTATCGCCAGAGGCCTGTTGGAGAACGGCGCGCGAAGCGGATTTGACCTTATAGACCTTGCGGACGACAGTATAACCCCTTTGTCACGAAGGGTCCCCGACGGCAATACCTGCAACGGCATCCCATATGTTTTTTATGACGCAGGACTGGCCGCCGGGATGAAAGCGCTGTCCCCCGAGCGTTGCACCGGGGCCGATTTCGTGATGGTAGACGAAGTGGGCATCCTTGAAAGCAGGGGGTTCGGCTGGGCGACCTGCCTCGATCCTCTGCTGGAACTTGACGGCCCGGTCCATGTCTGGGTGGTAAGGAACAGTTGCCTTGAACCGGTGCGCCGGAAATGGGGGCTTTACAAAGCGAAGACAGTAATGGCCGAAGACCCGGATGCATTAAACCGGCTGCTGAGTGCCTGCATGACGAATCCAGGTTGAAGCAATGGCGTAAGGGGGGAACCGGGCGATGAACGGACAGCAGATATCATTGCTGTTTTCGATAATGTTGCACGCCATCGTCGGCTGCTTCATTTACTTTATGGGCAGTTGTTTTGTTGAGCCCGTCAAAGCGATTGTCGTCGATTTGACCGTTTCCCCCGGAGGTCCGACAGGGGAGTCATCCGGGGCGAAAGCGGAAATGCCCGCTCCGCGGAAGTCCGCCGGGAGGCGCAAACCGGCATTGAATGAACAACGGACCGTTGTACGGTCGGAACCCGCGGCCTTCACGGAAAAGGTTCCCGAGCGGACGCCCGAGCGCTCCATGGAAAGCGCGAAAACCCCGGTTGTCGCGGCGCGGGGGCCTGAAGGTTCAGCGTCCTTGCCGGTTGCTGCCGCGTCATTGTCGTCCGGAGGCGGTGACGGAGCCGCGGCCGGCGGGAAAGGCGGCAAGATTGCCGCCGGCGTTGGAGGCAGCGGCGGAGCGGGGGACTCAAGGGAGCAGCTGAGAAACGGGTACCTGAAGGAGCATTTTGCCTATATCAAGGATATCATCCAGAGGAACATCAACTATCCGTCACGGGCAAGGAGAATGGGCTGGAGCGGCAGGGTGGTCGTTTCGTTCGTGATCAACGAAAACGGCCGGGCATCCAATGAAAAAATCGTGGAAAGCTCGGGCTTCGAGGTGCTGGACAGCAACGTGATCGCGACGATAAAGGCGGTCAGCCCGTTCCCAAGGCCGCCGGTAAAAGCCGAGCTGCATGTGCCGATTATTTACAGACTGGAGTGAATTACCTTGAACTTAATTGGTCCCATTCGTGCTGCTTTGCAAAGAGAAATTCCTGAAAACCCCTGTCTGGCCACGGATGCACACGGATTAACACGGATAAAGCAATTATTTTGTGAATCGAAACAGAAAAACGC
>Ga0335070_10011172_pt1 | contig 10492 bp, 10 predicted proteins | sample Lox_Sample_13_FD_206722 | JGI IMG/M metagenome (GOLD analysis project Ga0335070, IMG submission 206722) | Soil microbial communities from Loxahatchee National Wildlife Refuge, Florida, United States - Lox_Sample_1.3 | ecosystem: Environmental > Terrestrial > Soil > Wetlands | place: USA...
AGCGTCACCGCCTATCACGCAGCGTGCTATGAAACAAGGCTTTTTCTTACTTTTTTTTCCCCGTCCAGAAGCGGCCCGCCTGGACGATCGTACGGTCCGGAACGTCGGCCAAAATGATCGCACCATTGCCGATGCGGTCGCCGTCACCAATCCGGACTCCTATCGAAGTGGTCACCCCCATGCCGACCAGGCTGCGCGCCCCCACGTGGACGTGCCCGGCCAGCAGTGCCCCGGGGGCGATGTGCGTATATTCCCCAATCACACAATCATGCGAGACGACCGCGTTGGTGTTGACCATGCAGCGCGGTTCGAGCACCGCCTCCGAGCCGACGTAAGCGTTGGCAAATACCTGCACGCCTTCAGCAACCTTGGCGCTGGGCTCGACCGTCGCGCGCGGGTGAATCAGGGCCGGGAACGAAAAGCCGGCGCCCGCCAGCAACTCGAAGACCTTCACGCGCACGTTGATGTCGATGATCCCGCCGACGCCGTTGGCTGCCAGCCGCACGCCCTTCTCGAACAGGGCGGGCAGCGCGGCGCGCGTTCCCAGCACCGGAAGGCCGAGCACCACAGTACCTGCCGGGAGGCCGTCATCCAATATCCCGGCAATTTCAAACGAACCAAGTTGCGACACGATCTCCATGACCGACTTGGCGTGCCCGCCCCCGCCGTAGACGACCAGATAGGGCCTTTTCGAGGACGGAAAGGAGATTTCGATCTCCCGGGAAGCCCCGGCGGCCGTTCGCACGACCTCTTCGGTGACCAGCCGGCCGGACGGCAAGCTGGCGAGGTCGATGCCCAGAGCTTCCGCCAACCGGCGCGCCGGCTGGGTGATGCGCAGTCCCCCGCCGGCCGCTTCAGACTTGCCGCCTGCGCGGGATTTTTCCACCCGCTCGTCGGCGGTGGTGGTGATGACCGCCAGCCTCTCGCCGACTGCCAGCATCTCCCCCTCGGCGGCCAGGAGGCGGACAAAGCCCGCTGCCGGGGCTTCAACGTCCGTGGCGGCCTTGGTGGTCTCCAGTGTGACCAGGAGCTGGCCTTTCTTCACCGCCTGTCCGTCTGTGACGTGCAGGCCGACCAGGCGCGCTTCGGGCTCGTTGGCATTCAGAAGGGGGACGAGAATTTCGGATTTGATCATTATTCACCACCGAGACCACAGAGTTCACGGAGAGTCATTGGGTGAGAGACAAGGCCGCCTGGGTGACCGCTTCCTGTGTGGGCAGGATGGCATCTTCCAACGGACGGGAGTTGGCGATCGGCAGGTCGAGGGCGGCCAGACGGCGCACCTGCAGGCCGGGGATGCCGGCCTCGGCCGCCCGGGCAACCACCTCCGCCCCCCATCCCAGGGTCAGCCCGCCCTCCTCGACGGTCAACAAGCGGCCTGTGCGCCTCAGCGAGTCGATGAGCGGGACCAGCTGGAACGGACTGAGGCGCGAGAAGAGGGCGATCTCCGAGAAGATCTCGCGCTCGTAAGCCAGGTCGAGGGCTGCCCGGCGGGCCAGCTCGAAGTTATAGCCGTAGCAGGCCAGGGTCAGGGCCGGCTTCGGCCAATCCGTGAAACGCAGGACAGCTGCCGGGTAGTCCCCGCCGGTCGATTCGAGCTGGAAATCGGCCAGCTCACCTCGGCCGGCTTCGAGCAATGAGCGGGTATAGAGCAGCTTGTGCTCGATGAACAACACCGGATCCTCGTCGGCGATAGCCGCCGCCAGCAGGGCAGCCGGATCGTCCAGAGCGTTGGGGGCAACCACGTGCAGCCCCGGTACGCCCATAAACATCTTTTCCAGCGACTGAGAGTGAGTTGGGCCGTAGCCGCGCCGCCCGCCCATCGGCGTGCGCACGACGAGCGGCACACGCACCTGGTCGTTGTACATCCAGCGGAACTTGGCGGCGTGGTTGACCAGCTGGTCGGCAGCCAGGGTCAGGAAATCCCCGAACATGATCTCCGCCACGGGGCGCAGCCCGCGCAGCGCCATGCCGTCCGCCACGCCGACGATGCTGGCCTCGGAGATGGGCGTGGTCAGGACACGCTCGGGGAACTTTGTGCTCAGACCGCGCGTGACCTTGAAGGCGCCGCCGTACGGGTCGAGGACATCCTCGCCCAAGACGTAGACGCGCGCATCGGTCTCCATGGCGTGGTGCAGGGCGAAGTTCAAGCGTTCGAGGACGGTGGGCATGGGTCAGAGGGTTGGAAAGGGATCGGCGTCGGCGCGGGCGAAGGCGTCGTCGACCTGCGCCTTGACCTTGGCCTCGGCCCGTTCGCGCTCGGCCGCGCTGAGGCGGGTGCCGTGGACGATGAGCGGATCCTTCTCCCGGGCAGCCGCGATCTCCGCCGGGTCGCGCACGTCGTCGCCCTTGCTGTGGGCGGCAAAGCGGTAGGTGTGCAGGATCAAACCGCCGGGACCGGCTCCGCTGCGCACGTGCCGGATCGCCTCGGACGCCGCAGTCCGCACTTCCAGCACGTCGGTCGTCTCCCGCTCCCAGGTCGGGATGCCAAAGGCGGCGAAGCGCCCAGCAATCGTGCCGGCGACGGCCAGCTCGATCGGGGTCGTCTGGGCGTAGCGGTTATTTTCAATCACGAACAGGACCGGAAGCTTCCACAAGGAGCCGATGTTCAGGGATTCGTAGAATGGACCTTCGCCGAGTGTGCCATCCCCGGCAAAGACCAGCACGATCTTGCCGGTCTGGCGGATCTTCTCAGCCAGGGCCATGCCGGCCGCCACCGGCAGGATGCCGCCCTGGACGCCGTTGGAGTAGAAGTTGCGCCAGTGGATATGCTGGCTGCCGCCGCGCCCGCCGACCAGGCCGGTGACCTTGCCCATCAGCTCGGCGGCCAGCCGGTAGGGGTCGCCCCCGTAAGCCAGGAAGTGGCCGTGGCAGCGGTGGTTGCTGAAGACCACGTCGTCCGCGTCGGTGACGCTGAAAATCCCGGCTGCGTCGGCCTCCTGGCCGATGTAGGCGTGGGTGGTGCCGACCAACTTGCCGGTCGAGAACTCGTCCAGCAGGCGCTCCTCGAAGCGGCGGATGAGCAGCATGGTGGTGTACAGGGCGCAATCGTCGGACATGACGGGTCGATTATAACGCACGGGGACAGTCGAAATGGTATGATAAGCCCATGCGCCTGATCATGCTCCTGCTCCGTCCTTTCTTCTACCTGCTGTACCACCAGTTCGCCTGGAGCTATGACTTCGTCGCCGCGGTCGTCTCGCTGGGACGCTGGCAGGAATGGGTGCGCGGGATTTTGCCGTATGTCGAGGGTCCGCGCGTGCTCGAGCTGGGTTATGGGCCCGGGCATCTGCAGGCCGCGCTCAACGAAAAAGGGATCCAGGTTTTTGGTCTGGACGAGAGCCGCTTCATGGGCCGACTGGCATCTGAACGCTTGAAAAGGAAAAATCATCCTGCTCGCCTCTCTCATGGCTATGCGCAGGAATTGCCATTCGCTCCAAGCTCCTTCGACACCGTCGCGGCCACCTTCCCCTCCGAGTACATCCTCGATCCCCAAACGCTGGCAGAGATCCACCGGGTGCTCGTTCCCGGCGGGCAGGCTGTGATCCTGCCGCTGGCCTGGATCACCGGAAGACGCCTGCTGGAGCGGCTGGCCGCCTGGCTGTTCCGGATCACCGGGGAGGTGCACGGCGAGCCGGGCCGGCTCCATCCGGCCGTGCGCGAGCGCCTGGAGCAAGCCGGATTCGATGTACGCGGCGAAACGGTCAAACAAGACGGCAGCATGCTGCTGATCATCTTGGCTACCCGGAAGACACACGAGTCTGTCGGAACAGGGATGTAGTAAAATGTGAGTATGGAAGTCCAGATTGCCGTTGCCAAGACGAGCAAATATGCGGTTTCGGAGAGCGGCGACACGCTGGAGGTCGTCGAGCGGCCCAACGGCGGTCTGTCGGTGGTGCTGGCCGACGGGCAGACCTCCGGCCGGGGTGCCAAGGCCGTCTCGATGCTGGTGGTGCACAAGGTAATCGGCTTGCTGGCCGAGGGCGTGCGCGACGGCGCGGCGGCACGCGCCGCTTCGGACCTGCTGTACACCGACAAGCGTGGCAAGGTGACTTCCACGCTCAACGTCGTTTCTGTGGATTTACAGACGGCGACCGTCGTGGTCACCTGCAACAACCCGGTGCCCTACTTTGTCGCCCATGACGACCGGGTCGACTGCCTCGACTCGGGCGCCTCGGCAATCGGGGTTTCGCGCAATGTCCGGCCGGTGATCAGTGAGTTCCCCATCGAGACGGGGCTGGCGGTGGTGCTCTACACCGACGGGCTGGTGCACGCCGGAAAGCGCATTGGGCGCCCAATGGACGTCTGTACCTCGCTGCAAGCAATGCTGGAAGACCAGGACCCCAGCCCTCAGGAGATTGCCGACGCCCTGCTGGCCGAAGCGGTCAACCTGGACGAAGGACGCCCGGCCGATGACATCAGCGTGGTGGTGGTCAAGGTGTCCGAGCGGCGTGGGGACGACGTGCGCCGGATGACGGTCCGGCTGCCGATCCAGATGGGGTGACGGATGCAGTTTCAGCCGGAAAGCTGGTATTACCGCTGGCGCACGGCATGGCGAGAAACCTTGATCCTACTCGGGCAGTTCCGCCAGCCGCTGCTGATCTTCCTGGTGGCGATCATCGGCCTGGGCGCGTTGTACCATTATCTCGCCGGCTTGACTGGCGAGCCGTTGAGCAGCCTGCCGGAAGCCATCTACCTCATGTTGACCCTAGCCTTTCTTCAGGCCAGCGGGAGCTTCCCCCGGAGCGGGATTTTACAAATCTTCTATTTTCTCCTGCCCGTCATCGGCGTCATCACCTTGGCAAAGGGTCTGGCCGAATTCGGCGTCATGCTCTTCAACCGCCGGGCGCGCAGCAAGGAGTGGGAAATGGCCGTCGCTTCCACGTTCAAGAACCACACCATCCTGGTCGGGCTGGGCCACCTGGGTTACCGGGTGGTGCAGCAACTGCACGCCATGCGCCAGAGCGTGGTGGTAGTGGAGAGGAATCCGTCAGCAGAGACATTGACCAGCGTGCAGGATATGAAAATCCCGATCATCCAGGACGATGCCTCCCGCCCGGGCACGCTGGAGGCAGCGGGGGTAAGGCGCGCCAAGACCATCATCCTGGCGACCCAGAACGATTCGCTGAACCTGCAAATCGCCGTCAAGGCGCGCAGTCTCAACCCATCCATCCAAGTCGTGATCCGCATCTTCGACGAAGACTTCGCCCATTCGCTGCAGGAGCAATTCGGCTTCAACGCCCTGAGCGCCACGGGCATGGCCGCCCCGGTCTTTGCCGCGGCAGCCGCCGGAGCGGACGTGACCAATCCGATCTCGGTCGAGGGCCAGCAGCTCAGCCTGGCCCGCTTGACGATCTCCGACCACTCCCGGCTTTGCGGTAAAACGGTCGGCTTCGTGGAGGACACCTACCATCTGAGCATCGTCCTGGTCCGCCAAGACCATCGCTCGGAGATGCACCCGACCGACAGCCTGCCGCTCCAGGCCGGCAATACCCTGGCCGTGCTCGGCGGCCCCGAACCCCTGAACCACCTCTTGCATGACAACTCCTGAAAAACCGGACGATCGACCCCCTGGCCCGGCCCGCCCACTGATCGGCGTCGTCGGTCCATGCGGCTCCGGAAAGACCACCCTGGCCGCAGGTCTGAACCGGCTTGGATACCGCACCCGGCATATCGCCCAGGAGCACTCCTACGTCAAGGACATGTGGCAGCGGCTGACCAGGCCGGATGTGCTGGTCTTCCTGGATGCCTCCTACCCGGTCACCTGCCGGCGCCGCAGGCTGGATTGGACCGAACTGGAGTACGCCGAGCAGCAGCGCCGATTGGGGCATGCCAGGCAGCATGCCAGCTTTTATCTCGACACGGACAGCCTGACGGTGGAGAAAGTCCTGGAAAAAGTGGTTGAGTATCTCGATACACATCTTTAAGATCGCTCCAGCCCACCCCAATAACTGTTCACTTTTTCTCAATCGGAGTATAATCCTTTCGACCGCCAGCCAGAGGCTGGCATTTTTGTGAGCGGAGAAACGCTGTATGAGTCGTCGTCCTTACCTGATGCTTGTCATCATCCTCATCCTGGTTGCCCTGGGATTGTGGGTGGACCTGAACAAGCAAATCACCATCGTCAATCCCATCAACCAATCCACCCTTTTTGAACGCAACGTCGATATCCGCCTGGGTCTCGACCTGCGCGGCGGGCTTCAGACCCTCCTGGAAGCCGACGTGCCGGCTGGCACGACCGTCAGCTCCGATGATCTGACCGTCGCCCGCCAGATCCTGGAAAGCCGCGCCAATGCCCTGGGCGTCAGCGAGGTGGTGATGCAGGCTGCCCCGCCGCGGCGCATCGTTGCCGAATTTCCCGGGCTGCAAGACCCGCAGCAGGTTGTCGCCGCGCTACAGGAAACCGGCCTGCTCGAATTCGTCGGCATGGATAACACCACTCTGGTGGCCGAAGGTACGATCATCAAGACCGATTACGGCACGACGGGGGCCGGTCCGACGGCCACGCCGGCTGCCTCCACCGGAACGGCCGCGCCGACCGAAACTGCGACTCCCACGGAAACCCCGGCCCCGACCGAGACGCCTGCCACGACGGGGAATACAAGCACGCCCGCTCCGCCGGCAACGGCTACGGCGGCTCCGGAAATCGTCTACCAGACGGTCATGACCGGAGCGTCTCTCGACTCGGTCAACGTGACTCGCAACTCCGTGACGGGGAAATATCAGATCGCTTTTACTCTCAAGCCCGAAGCTTCCCAAATGTTCGCCGACTATACCGGCTCGCATGTGCAGCAGTACCTGGCGATCGTGCTGGACAAGAAAGTGATTTCAACCCCCGTGATCAACTCCCAGATCACCGGCGGTCAAGGGGTGATCGAGGGCAGTTTCACCGCCGATTCCGCCAACACCCTGGCGATCCAGCTGCGCTACGGCTCGCTGCCGATCCCGATCAAGGTGGTCGAGAGCCAGTCGGTCGGCCCGACGCTGGGCGCCGAATCCGTGCGCCGCAGCCTGCTGGCCGGGATCATCGGCCTGTCGGCCGTGGTCCTGTTCATGCTGCTCTACTACCGCCTGCCGGGCTTCCTGGCGGACCTGGCGCTGGTGGTTTATACCCTGCTCAGCCTGATGATCTTCAAGCTCATCCCGGTCGTGCTGACCCTTTCGGGCATCGCTGGCTTTATCCTTAGTATCGGCATGGCGGTGGACGCCAACATCCTGATCTTCGAGCGTCTGAAGGAAGAGCTGCGCGCCGGCCGGACGCTACGCCAAGCGATCGAGCTGGGCTGGGCACGCGCCTTCCCGTCCATTCGCGACTCAAACATCTCCACGCTCTTGACGTGCGGCATTCTTTACATCTTCGGGAGTGCGTACGGCGCCAGCGTGGTCAAAGGCTTCGCCCTGACCCTTGGGTTGGGCGTGGGCGTCAGCCTGTTCACTGCTATCATCGTCACGCGTACTTTCCTGCACGTCGTGTTGGATAACGTCAAATTCGCCGAACACCCCCGCTGGTTCGGTATCTAGGAGAGCCAGAGATGAATCTGATCAAATCACGTTACCTGTACTTCGGCATCTCCTTGTTGGTGATCATCCCGGGGCTCATAGCGTTGATCCTGTGGGGATTACCGCTCGGAATCGATTTCACCGGCGGCAGCCTGCTGGAAGTCAAGTTCGCCTCGGGCAAGCCACCCGCCATAAACGATGTGAATACCTTGTATAACGATTTATCCACCCCGACGATGGACATCTCCAATCCGGTCGTCCAGCCCCTGGGCAGCGACTCGTTGGCCATCCGCTCCAAGGAGATGGATGACGCACTCAAGGTCAAAATCGTGGCTGCCCTGAAGGACCGCTACGGCGGTGGACAGGACGTCGTCATCCAAAACTTCACCCAGGTGACCGCGTCGGTCGGCCAGGAAGTCGCGGTACGGGCGGCAGAAGCTGTCGTCGTGGCAGCACTGGTCATCTTGATCTATATCACTTGGGCCTTCCGCAAGGTCCAAAATGCATTCCGCTACGGTACCGCGGCCATCATCGCTATGATCCACGATGTCCTGGTGACGGTCGGTGCCGAAGCCATCTTCGGTCATTTCCTGGGCTGGCAAGCGGATTCGTTATTCCTTACGGCCTTGTTAACAATTATCGGCTTCTCGGTGCACGACACCATCGTGGTCTTCGACCGCATTCGCGAGAACTCGAACCTCTACCGCCGCGTCGCTTATGAGACGATCGTCAACCACTCCATCGTCCAGACGCTGGATCGCTCGATCAACACTCAATTGACGGTCATGATCACGCTCCTGGCCCTGGCTCTTTTCGGGGGGACCAGCATCCGCCACTTTGTGGTTATCCTGCTGGTCGGTGTGTTCAGCGGAACATACTCCTCGATCTTCAACGCCTCCCCCATCCTGGTAGTCTGGGAGAACAGGGAGTGGCGCACCTGGTTCCGGCGCAAGGAGAGCCAAGGAGCAACATAACGATAAGACAACCTGAACAAACCGGCGTGTGGGAATTCCCATACGCCGGTTTTAATCAGCGATAAAGTAATCGGCTTAATAAATATGATAAAATGCATTTGCAGGTTGATCATAATAACTGTAAAATGGTTCTATTCTGCGTGGTCAGACTGGGAGAGTCAAGGGCAGCCGAATGGATCCAAGCCTCAAAGTCCAAGTATTCAACAGCGTAACAGAGATCGGCCAGAACGAATGGGATACGCTCAGCAATGGTCAGCCGTTCCAAAGTTATCGGTGGTACGTCTACGGGGAAAAAACCATGGCGGACAGCTTGCCCGTTTACATCATCGTGATACGAGGGACCAAGGTCGTTGGCCGGGCGGCTTTCTGGCTGGTCCGTGAAGAGCCTTTGCCGGTTCACCCAACAACCCGCCGGATTCTTCAGCAAGTGTTACGCCGCTGGCCTCCGTTAATTTGCCGGTCTCCGCACTGCGGCCTGAGCGGTCTGATCCTGCCTGAGCCCCCCTACTGCGAGGCGGCCCTGCAGGCCATCCTCACGGCCTCCCAACAAGAGATCCATCGTTTGGGCGGCTCGTTTTTAATCTTCGATTATCTTGAACCTGATCAGGCCAGTTGGTCAATCTGGCCGAAGGGATTCAAGGCGATTACTGTTGCCGATCCTGGAAGCAAGCTTGTTTTGCACTGGGACAGCTTTGAAGATTTTATCAGCTCCAGCAATTGGAGAATCCGGCAGCATTACAAGCGCAGCCGCCGGAGCGCCGCCGACCTTGGCATCCAGATCACCCGGCACAAAAAAGCCGGCAGTATCGACATGGCATTGGAACTGATCCGCAACATAGAGCGGCGTCATGCCTCTGCGCCAGATCCCTGGGCGCGCGGCATGATCGAGCAGATGAAACTGGTCGACGGCACATGGCTGGAGGCGCACATCGGCGATCGGCTTGTCGGTTGTCTCCTGTTGTTGGAGGACGGAAAGGTCCAGATTGCGAGATTGCCTGGACTGGCTGACGACGTACCTTACGTCTATTTCATGCTGCTTTACGAAGCCATCCAAGAAGCGTTCGAGAATAAAATTCGCACCTTGCGCTGGGGCAGCGGCGCCTATGAGACGAAACAACGATTGGGATTCGAGTTGGAATACAACAACGAAATCATTATATGGGGTCGCGGGGTAGTTCCTAAATTGATCGCCGCTCTTTTCTGAATCCGTCGGTTCAAGAAAAAATTGAGGAGCCGAAATGGCAATTTCAACGCAATCTTTCATCGGGTATTATCGATCGCTTTTGTCAGACAATTGGAAAATGCATAAATGGTTCCGCATTCTATTGATCGTCACGGTGGTGTGGTTCATCCTCCGCCTCCTCGCGCAACTGGTGTTTATCTATTCCGGTCTGGCTGGCGATCAATTAGGGATTGACCTGCAGGTCTATCTGAAGGCTGCCCAACATTTTACCCAGCGACTGGATCTATATCCCCAGGACCTGAAAGTCCTGGAGGAACATTTCCCCTACCCCCCTGTCTTTGCCTTCTTGTTCATCCCATTCTTGTGGTTGCCGCAGCAGGCCACGGTGGTCATCCATTTCCTTTTTCACATCGTTGTTTACCTTCTCTTATTCATAAGCTGGGGAAAAATCTTCCAGCGATGGGGGCTTGAAAAAGCAAGCCGGATGTTGATTCTCACCATCCCAGCCTGGCTGGTTTTCTCCGCCTTCTGGGACGACGTGAACTACCTCAACATCTATATCCTCATGGCCCTCCTGGGCACGATGCTTATCGAGGCGACGCTGCGGGAGGATTTACTTCAAGCGGTAATCTGGTTGACCCTCATTTTGATCACCAAACCCCAGTGGGCATTCGCCGCGATTGTGCCCCTCTTCTTGGGACGTTACCGCTTTTTTCTCAAGATGATTGGCCTATCCCTGGCAAGCTATTTGGTGCTTGGCCTGATCACTTCGCTGGCAGGTGGACCCGCCTATGTCTGGGGTCAATACAAGGATTATGTCAGCTTGCTGGAGCGA
>Ga0335070_10011173_pt1 | contig 10492 bp, 9 predicted proteins | sample Lox_Sample_13_FD_206722 | JGI IMG/M metagenome (GOLD analysis project Ga0335070, IMG submission 206722) | Soil microbial communities from Loxahatchee National Wildlife Refuge, Florida, United States - Lox_Sample_1.3 | ecosystem: Environmental > Terrestrial > Soil > Wetlands | place: USA: Florida...
ACTCGTTAGTGGTAGAGATGTTCCCGGGCGCGGGAGCGGTGCGGCGGACGGAGGATGCGGAGGAGCGGGAGCGCCCGGCGCTGGTGACGCGCGTCACGGGAGCGGGAGACTCGCCGCTGATGACCGGCAGCTACTGATACCCCCGAGCGCGGCTCCGGTCACGAGTCGGGGGTTGGGGGGTTGGGGCCCGACACCCACACCCCAAGCCCCCGCTCTACACCCTGTACAGGTAACTCAGCTTGACGAAGAACCCGTCGCTCACGCGCGCGAGGTTCCGGAACCGGAACGCGCCCGGGTCGGCGAGGCTGCTGCCGTAGCCCGCGTACACCACGGTGCCCGGCGTGGGATGGTAGGAGAACAGCCAGTCCAGCCGGAAGGCGTTGCTCGCCTCCGGCGCCGTGCGGGTGAAGGCCCCCGAGGGGTCCCGGACCAGGATGGCGCCGCCGGTGCGCGAGTCGTCGCGCAGCGCGTCCACCCGGGTGGCCGTGTACTGGCCCACCAGCCTGAGGAAGATCGGCCGCGACAGCTGGTACTCGATCTTGAGGCGCGGCACCCGGGTCAGGGCGACGGTGCTGCCGCCGTCCCTGCGGATGATCTGCTGGTGGTCGTAGATCAGCTCGGTGCGGAGCTGCTCGGTGGGCCGCCACGACAGGTCGAGCGTGCCGACGATGATCCGCCCCGACGCCCACTCGTAGAAGTTCTCGTCGTGCCCCATCAGCAGGTAGGCGCTGAGGGAGAAGCTCTGGAACCGCGGCGTCTGCAGGTTGACGCCGTAGTCCAGGTTGTCGATCCGCGCCTGACCCGTGAACGGGATGGTGTCGTAGGCGGGCAGCGGGCTCGCGGAGATGGGCAGCGGCCGCTCGACCCAGTAGCCGGAATACAGCTGCGACGGGTAGCCGAACGACTCGAACAGCACCGATGCGCCGAGCTGCCACCCGCCGCGGAACGTGAAGCCGCTGTTGACGTGGAATTGGCGGGTGTCGGGCGGGATGCGCCTCGCGAACAGCTTGTAGTCGTCCCAGGTCCCCGCCGTGTAGATGTTGAGGGCGAGGCTCTCGAGCCACGAGCCCGGGGCGCCCGAGATCGTGTAGGTGGGGCTGAACGCGACCTGGGCCACGCCGGGCCGCGAGATGAAGCCGCTCGCGGCGCGGAAGTCGTCGCCGATCCCGCTGCCCGCGAGGGTGAACGACAGCCGGCGGCCCGAGCGCACCAGCGACGCGTACCAGGCGGGCGCGTAGACCGCCGCGCCGCTGTCGCCCCGGGTGGCGCTCCCGCCCCCCTGGAAGGTCAGCGCGTAGGCCTCCCCGAGCACCAGCCGCCCGTCCACGGCGGCCACCCGGTTGAAGCCCCCGCCGTCCGCGCGGTCGGTGTAGACCAGGCCGAGCGCGCTCCGGCCGCCCAGGTCCTGCTTGAGGCGCACCGCGCTCATGACCGGGTGGCCGGTGCCGCTCGCCGAGGCGTCGCTGCCGTCCACGCCCGAGAGCACGGCCAGCGAGGTGCCGCCCACCTTCCCCGTCAGCTTGACGGCGCCCTGCGGGTCCACCAGCCGGCGGGTGTAGATCAGGGTATACGGCGAGGCGAACATCTCCAGCCCGTCGAGGAAGAACGGCCGCTTCTCCGGGTAGTAGAGCGACTGCCGCGGGTCGAACTGGATCTGCGGCACGTCGGACTCCACCTGCGAGAAGTCGGGCCGCACGGTGCCGTTGAGGGTGAGGTTCGCGGTGAGGCCCCAGCGCGCCGTGGCACCCACCCGGGGATCGCCGCCGCCGTAGTGCCAGCCGCCCGGTTGCTGCTCGCCGGTCAGCGTGCTCGTGACCTCGGGCGTCACGTCGAGCACCAGGCCGCGCCTGAGGTCGGTGAGCCCCTTGAGCGTCCCGCTCTGGCCGAGGAACGACGCCTCGGTCTGCAGCACCCGGGTCCAGGTGTGCTGGTGGCCCGTCGCCTGCACCACCCGGATGACGTTGAGGCCCCAGTCCTGGGGATCGCGCGACTGGTAGCGCAGCGTCTTGAAGGGAATCCGGACCTCGACCTCGTAGCCCCACGCCGTCTGCCGGCCCTTCGACTCGTAGACGTAGTCCGGACTGAGGTCGAGCGCGTAGGCGCCCGTGACGGCCGAGGAGATGAAGTTGATGGTCTGGCGGGCGGCGTCGCGCAGCGTGCCGTCGGCCTGGACGCCGAGCGGGTTCACGCCGAACACCAGGGCCTGGCGCCGGTCGTCGAAGGTGTCGAGCAGGATCTCGACGTAGTCGTCGCCGGTGATCTTGTCGCGGTCGGCCAGGGTCGCGCGCACGCTCGCCGAGTCCTGGTAGGCGCGGATGCCGAAGTAGATCGCCGTGGGCGAGTACCACACCAGCACCGTGGTCGAGTCCTCGGCCGGCCGGTTGTCGTTGGGGAGGTACTGCGAGAAGTCGCGCAGCACCGCCGCCCGCGACCACACCGGCTCGTCGAGCCGTCCGTCCACCGCGTCCTCGACGTCGGCGACGCGCGGGATCTCGATCCGGGTGGGCGACGGCGCGGCCGCGGTCGCGGCGGCGGCGGCCGGGAGCGCGACCGCGCTGTCCGGAGCCGTCTGAATCAGCACAGCGGTCAAGAGCGGCAGCATGGGCCGTCCGGGTGTCGGGGTGCGGGCGGGGGCGCGGGCGCGGACCAACTACCTACGCAGGCGGCGGGGCCGGGTTTCGCGGCCTACTGGACGACCAGCGTCCCGCTCATCCCGGAAGACGGGGCGCCGTGGATGCGGCAGTGGTACTGGTAGGTGCCGAGCGTGGCGACTGTGACCGGCATGGCTCGCATGGCCGCTCCTCGCAGCCGAGGCACTTGCCGTCTGGCAACTGGGCTGAGCACTCGGAACTCGGACCCGAGATCTCCGCTAGCCGGTCTCCCACCACGCCACCTCGGACCGGTGGTGGCAGCGCGAGCAGGTCACCATCGGCTGGTTCTCGAGCACCCGGACCCGGTGCGCGCAGGCCGGGCAGACCGCGTACACCCGCTCGATCCTCGCGCCGCGCTCCTGGAGCACCGCGGCCTGGGTCTGGCGCGAGCGCACCACCACGGTGAACGCGTCGGGCCGGTCGGGCCGGATCTCGAGGTACTTCCGGAGCACCGCCACGCGGCGGCCGCGGACCTCGAGCACCGCGCGGTCGCCGGACGCCTCTCCCACCACCGGATACCAGGCCCCCGCGCGCGGCGACGGCCGCGCGAACGGCTTGGCCGCGGCCCAGACGCGGGCCCATCCCTGGGGGTTGGTCGTGCCGGGGGAGGTCACCTACACATCTTATGCGCAACCGCGCGCCGACGCGAGTGGACCGCAGCGGACTTCAGCGAGCGGATCTTTCCACCGGGTACGCCAGCTGATTCCACTCGGCGATGCTCCCGTCGTACAGCCGCACGTCGGGGAGCCCGAGGTAGCGCGCCTCGAAGTAGTCGTGGCTCGCCTGCATCCCCGTGCGGCAGTAGGTGACCACGGTCCGCACGCCCGGGCGCTCGGCGCCCGCCGGTCCCCACAATTCTCCCACCAGCACCGACACCGGCTTCAGGACCGGGTCGCCCTCGGCGACCAGGGCGTTCATCCAGTAGACACTCTTCGCGCCGGGGAGGTGACCGCTCCGGGCGTCGGCGGCCGTGCCCGCCCACTGCTCGACCGGCCGCGCATCCACGAGCAACACCGCCGGATCGCCGAGGTGCGCACGCACCCAGTCGGCGGTCACGACGCCGGCCGCGCGCCACCGCCAGTCGAACGGCCGCGGCTGTGGCGCGCGCACCGCCGTCTCGACCGGGCGACGCTCCGCGGTCCACCTCGCGAAGCCGCCGTCCAGGATCGACGTGCGCGCGCTCTGGCCCAGCAGGTCGAGCGCCACCCACGCCCGCGCCGCGAGGAGGCCCGGGTCGTCGCCGTAGATCACGATGCGCGCCCGGTCGCCGACGCCGGCCGCGCGGAACGTCGCGGCCAGCTGCTCGGGCGGCGGGAACTCGTTCGGCACCCCGCCCACCGTGGTCGCGACGGCCGCGAGCGGCAGGAAGCGCGCCCCCGGCACGTGGCCGGCACGGTACTGCTCGTCGCTGTGGCCCACCTGGAGCACCACGACGTCGGAGCGCCCCAGGTGCCGGGCGAGCCACGCGGTCGAGACGAGGTACTCGGGATGGGCGCGGTTCGAGGGTCCGGCGGGCGCCGGCGGCGCGATGCCGACGGCCGTGGCGAGAACGGCTGCAAGGAGGTGCATGGTCGGTGTCGGCGGGTTGTGGGTTGTAGGTCGTGGGTCGCGCAGTCTCCGCGATAGCCCCCTCCACCACCTACAACCTACAACCCACCAACAGCCGGTCCAGTCTCGATCTACTCCTGGTACCGGTCATACACCCGCTGGAACTCCGGCATCACCGGCCGGTCCTCGCCGCGGCTCAGGCGGATGTGCACCACCAGGCGCTCGCCGTGCTTCTTCACCTCGTAGCCCTCGGTCAGCATCGCGCCGCTCTCCAGCTCCCGGCTCACCTCGAAGGTGTGCTTGTGCCAGCGGCCGCTGATCCGGACCCGCGAGCCCCCGAGCGCGTCGGGCGCGGCCAGGTCGCGCCCGTCGAAGTACAGCGTGTACGACACGCTGTCCCGCGGACTGATGGTGAGCGTGCTGTCGGTCTGGGAGATCACCAGGCGCCGCGCGGGCCGCCGCAGCGTGCTGTCCGCCTCGTCGGGGCCGCGCGGACGGCCCTCGCCGCCCGGGGCCCCGCCGCCCCGGCCGCCGAACCCGCCGCGGCCGCCGAACCCGCCGCGGCCGCCGAAGCCTCCACCAAAGCCCCCGCGACCGCCGTACCCGCCGCCCATGCCGCGGCCGGGTTGATCGCTGTCCTCCGCGTTGTACGTCCACGTGCCCGCGAGGTTGACGCCGGCCGGCACGGCCTCGGCGGCGGCCTGGGGCGTGAGGTCGTACTCGCTCGGGTGATGGGCACAGGCGGCAAGCACCAGCGGCAGGGCGAGGCCGAGGGGGAGCTTGGACATGGGGGTCGCGCTCACGTCTGGATCCGGGGCAGACCGGGTGTTGGGTGTCGGGGTTGGGGTGTGGACGCGACGGCGGACTATTAGACCCGTCCACCACCAGGATGTTTCGTCGGGGAAAACCGTCGCGGGCACGGAAACGACGAGCCCCGCGCGGACGGCCTGGCGGGGCTCTCGAGATGCGGAACCGGCAGTCGGCCGGCGGCGGCCGCGGCGCGCGCTACGACGCCCGTGCCTTCGGGGGCGGTGCCTGGTGGTGCGCCACGATCACGCTGCGGCCGAGCGAGAGGCCGGGGCCGGCCACCGCGCCGACGTCGCCGCCGAAGTACGCCTCCTCGCCGTGGTCGGAGATGTCGAGCCCGGTGATCTCGTCGTGCACGCCGGCGCGCACGTCCATCGTCAGGCGCAGCAGAGCGAAGATGAGCGCGGTCCCGATCGCGGCGATGGCGACGGCCGCCAGTACCGCCAGGGCCTGCACGCCGAGCTGGGCGACGTTGCCGGCCAGCAGGCCGTCGGCCCCGCCCGGATTGATCGCCTTCGAGGCGAACACGCCGGTGAGGAGGGCCCCGGTCATCCCGGCCATGCCGTGGCACGAGAACACGTCGAGCGAGTCGTCCAGCCGGGTGCGCGAGCGGATCTGCATGGCGGCGTAGCTCACCGACGCTCCCAGCAGGCCGATCGCCAGGGCCGCCGGCGCGCTCACGTAGCCCGCGGCGGGGGTGATGGCCACCAGGCCGGCGACGGCGCCGGTGGCGGCGCCCACCGCGGTGGCCTTGCCGAGGCGCAGGGTGTCCAGCGCGGCCCAGGCCACCAGCGCCGCGGCGGCCGCCGCGTTGGTGTTGACGAACGCCACGGTCGCGATGCCGTTGGCGGCCAGCGCCGAACCCGCGTTGAAGCCGAACCAGCCGAACCACAGCAGGCCGGCGCCGAGCAGGACCAGCGGGACGCTGTGCGGCGCGAGCGGCGTGCGGCGGAAGTCCTGCCGGGGGCCCAGGAGCCGCGCCGTCACCAGCGCCGAGACGCCGGCGCTGATGTGCACCACCGTGCCGCCCGCGAAGTCGAGCGCCCCGCGCGTGGCCAGCCACCCGCCCTGGCCCCACACCCAGTGCGCCAGCGGGTCGTACACCAGGAACGACCACAGCACCAGGAACGCCACGTAGGCGCGGAACTTCATCCGCTCCACGATGGCGCCCGAGATGAGCGCGGGTGTGATGATGGCGAACATGCCCTGGAACAGCGCGTGCGCCTGGTGCGGGATCGTGCCCGCGTACGCGGGCGCGGGCGCCACGCCGACGCCGCGGAACAGCACCCAGCCCAGACCGCCGAGCCAGCCGCTGCCGGGCGCGAACGCGAGCGAGTACCCGGCGACGACCCACTGCACGCCCACCACGCCGAGCGCGACCACGCTCATCATCATCGTGTTGAGCGAGTTCTTGGGACGCACCAGCCCGCCGTAGAAGAAGGCGAGCCCCACGGTCATCAGCAGCACCAGCGCGCTCGACACCAGCACCCAGGCGGTATCGCCGGCGGAGAGCGCCGCCGCCGCGGCGCCCGCCGCCGCCGCCTGTGAGATCACGCCACCGCCTTGCTGCCCGACAGCGCCGCCTCGTTGTTGAGCAGGGCCGCGCGCTGCACCTCGTCCGCGTTCACCGCCGTGAGCGCGTCGTTGTTCTCCTCGCCGGTGCGGATCCGGATCACCCGCTCGATCGCCTGGACGAAGATCTTCCCGTCCCCGACCTCGCCGGTGCGCGCCGCGGACACGATCGCGTCGATGGTGGGCTGCACGAACGGCTCGGAGCACACCATCTCGATCCGCACCTTCTCGTGGAACTCCATCGCGAAGGTGGTGCCGCGGTACTGGCTCAGGACGGCCAGCTCGCCGCCGTGGCCGACCACGCGGCTCAGGGTGATGCCGGTGACTCCGGCACGGTACAGCGCCGCCTTCACCTCGGGGAGGCGCTCGGGGCGGATGATCGTGGTGATGAGTTTCATGGCTGGAGATTACCAGCCGCTCTGCACTTTGTCAATCAATTGACGAACAAAATGCACTCATTAGCTATCCAGAGACGAGAACTCCGAATTCAGAGTGCAGTTTGTCGATGAACGCGCGGGCAAATCGCGCCACCGGCCGACAGGGATGGCGCCCGGACCGGCCCCCGCCGGGCGGACGGCCCGGCCTGGCGCGCTCACTCGGCCCGCAGCGCCAGCACCGGATCCAGGCGCGCCGCGCGGCGGGCCGGCACGGCGCAGGCCGCGAGCGACACCACCAGCACGAGCACCACCACGCCGCCGTAGGTGACGGGATCGGCGGACGAGATGCCGAACAGCTGATCGGCGATCGCCCGGCTGCCGGCGAAGGCCAGCGCCACGCCGACGGCCGCGCCGATGGCGGCGTGCGCGACGCCCTGCCGCACGATCATCCGCACCATGTCACCCGGCGTCGCGCCGAGCGCCTCCCGCACGCCGATCTCGCGCACCCGCTCGGCCACCGACGCCGCGAGCACGCCGTACAGGCCGAGCGCCGCCAGCGCGACGGCGATGGCCGCGAACGCCGCGAACAACGTGACCAGGAAGCGCCGCCCTCCTGCCGACGAGCGCACGACCGCATCCATCGTCGCGACGCGGACGATGGGCTGATTCGGGTCCGAGGCCCAGATGGCCTGCCGGACCGCCGACGCGAGCGCGGCCCGGTCGGTGCGGGAGCGGACCACGAGCCACATGGCGCCATCGGCGAACATCCACTGCGACTCGGGCAGGTAGAGCGCGTCGCTCGCGCTGCCGGCGAGCGTCACCTGGTGCACGTCGCCCGTGACGCCGACGATCGTCCACCAGGGCCCGGAGGCCGCCGCCCCCACGCGCACCCGCTGCCCGATGGGGTCCTCGCCGGGAAAGTACTTCCTCGCGAACTCCTGGTTGACGAGCAGCACCGGGACGGTGCCGCCGCGGTCCTGCGGCGTCAGCGTGCGCCCGCGCAGCACGGGGATCCGCATCGCCTCGAGATACCCGGCGCTGACGGCGTAGCGGTGCGCCGACGGGTCATCCTCCGGATCCGGCCGGGGATGCCGCTCCAGATGCACGCCGTTGGCGTCGAAGTCGCCGGAGAGCGGGAGCTGGCTGGTCAACGCCGCTGCGGCCACGCCCGGTACGGCGCGCACGCGTTCGAGCAGGTCGTCGTAGTAGCGCCAGGCGACCGTGTCGTTGTCGAACCGGTGGCCGTTCAGCTGTACCTGGAGCGTCAGGACGCCGCCCGCGTCGAAGCCTGGCCGCACTTCGAACAGGCGCGCCATGCTGCGCAACAGCAGGCCCGAGCCCGCCAGCACGACGACCGCCAGCGCGACCTCGGCCGCCACCAGCACGGAGCGGGCGCCGCGCGAGCCGACCGTCGAGCGCCGCGACGCCCCCTGCAGGTCCGCCTGCATGCTTCCGCGGGCCGCCTGGAGCGCGGGCAACAGGCCGAAGGCGAGCGCCACCGTCGCCGTTGCGAGCAGCGCGAAGGCGAGGACCGCGCCGTTCACGTGCATCGCCTGTACCCGCGGCAACGAGGGCGGCGCGATCCGCACCATCAGCCGGGTGAACGGCCACGCGAGCGCCAGGCCGAGGGCGCCGCCGGCCGCACCGAGCAGCGCGCTCTCGGCGAGCAGCTGGCGGACCAGGCGGCCGCGGCCCGCCCCCAGGGCGGCGCGCACCGCCAGCTCCCCGCGCCGCTCGGACAGCCGCCCCAGCAGCAGGTTCGCGACGTTCACGCACGAGATGAGGAGGACGAGCAGCACGGCGCCGAACGCGGCGAGCATCGCCGGCCGCACGGTCCCGGTGACTCGCGCGCCGAGCGGCACGGTCGTGCCGCCGGTGCCCTGCGGGTAGTCGCCGGGATGTTCGGCGGCGAGCTGCTGCAGGATGGCGTTCATGTCGCCGGCCGCCGCGCGGGCGTCGCCGTCCGGCCGCACGCGGGCCACGGCCTGGAGGTGCCGGCAGCTCCGGCAGGCGTAGGGCAGCGTGGCATCGTACTGGAGCGGCCGCCACACCTGCGCCGCCGGCTGCAGCACGTCCTCGAAGCCCGCGGGAAGCACGCCGATGACCGTGTACGGGTTGTCGCTGAGCGTGATGGTGCGGCCCACCAGCGACGTATCGGCGGCGAAGCGCGAGCGCCACAACGGGTCCGACAGGATGACCGCCCGTCCCGCTCCCGGCCGGTCATCGGCCTCGATGAAATCACGCCCCAGGGCGGGATGGACGCCCAGCACCCGGAAGTACTGAGCCGTGACCCGCTGACCTTCCAGGATCGCAGGTTGGCCGTTCCCTGTGAGGGTCGGCTCCCAGCTGCCGAGCGCCGCGACGGCGGCGAGGGTCCGGGTCCGGGCCCGCACGTCGTCGAAGGTCGCCCAGCCGAGCCGGTCGCCCGCCTCCGGGCCCAGAGTCTCCTCGACGACCACCACCCGCCCGGCGTCGGGATACGGCACCGGCGAGAACAGGATCGGCCGGGCCGCGCTGAAGATCGCCGTGCTCGCGCCGATGCCCAGCGCCGTGGTGAGGACCGCGACCGCAGTGAATCGGGGCCGGCGCGTCAGCGCGCGCACCGCGTACCGCCCGTCCAGCCGAAGATCGTCGACGAACTGACTGAGTCGCATGTGCTCCTCCCGATGGACGGCCGAGCGACGGAGTTGTTCGCGGATCTGGTCCACACTGCCACCCAGCCGCCGGACCGCCTCGGCGTGCGCCGCCTCGGGCGCCATCCCGCGCGCGACGAGCTGCTCGATCCGGTCCCGGAGGTACGCGTGCAACTCCTCGTCCGCGTCGGCGCGCGCGAGCGGCGCGGTACGCAGCGGAAGGCGGAACAACCGGCGGACGCCGGCGCGAATGTTCAGTGAGTGCACGTGGGGATCACTCCGCGGGGCGGGCGTTGAGAATCGCCGTGAGCGCGCTCACGTGAAGCTCGAGCGCGGCGGATTCGGCGCGCAGATGGGCGCGGCCCGCCGGCGTCATCCGGTAGTAGCGCGCCCGGCGGTCGTTCTCGGTCGTGCCCCACTCGGCCACCAGCAGCCGGCGCTCCTCCATGCGGTGGAGCGCCTGCAGCAGCGCGGCGTCGGTAATGCTCAACCGGCCGCCGGAGCGCTCCTCGAGCCAGGAGGCGATTTCGAACGCGTGCATCGGTCCCCACGAGAGGGTCTTGAGGACCAGGGTGTCGAGGGTGCCTCTGAGCAGGGCCATCGCGCTTCCCTCCAAGTGTCTACCCTTAGACGCTTGGAGGAGCCGGAAGGTTTCACCCGGGCCGGGCTCGAGCCCGACGGAGCGGTTGGGCGGCGGTTCGCTACCGACCGGCCAGCCGCCTCCGGTTCACCACTCCCCGCGATAGACGCGCATCGGCACCAGGGGCGCCCGCAGCGCGCGTGACACCGGGAACTCGCGCGCGCCGCTCGACCCGTACACCAGCCCCGAGTAGGTCCCGAACTCGCTGCCGAGCAGGCGGTCCAGGAGGCCCCACCGAGCCAGGCCCCAGCCCTCGGGCTCGAG
>Ga0335070_10011174_pt1 | contig 10491 bp, 6 predicted proteins | sample Lox_Sample_13_FD_206722 | JGI IMG/M metagenome (GOLD analysis project Ga0335070, IMG submission 206722) | Soil microbial communities from Loxahatchee National Wildlife Refuge, Florida, United States - Lox_Sample_1.3 | ecosystem: Environmental > Terrestrial > Soil > Wetlands | place: USA: Florida...
GGATCTACCGCTGCACTCTGGAGGGCAAGTTTCTGGATGTGAATCCGGCCCTGATCACAATGCTGGGGTACGGGTCGGTGGAAGAAGTTCTACAGTTGAATGCCCGCCAGGATGTGTTTATTAATCCGAAGGAACTAGAGCGGATGATCGAGGACTACCGGCGCTCGGCCAGCCTGAATGGGGTGGAAGTCCAATGGAAGCGCAAAGACGGCCGCATCATCGTGGTGCGGCTGAGCGGCCGCGCCGTGGGCAGCAGCGCGGAGGAACCGGAAGAAGTGCTGGAAGTGATCGCGGAAGACATCACCGAGCGGCGGCAGTTGGAAGAACAACTGCGGCAGGCGCAGAAGATGGATGCGGTAGGCCGGCTGGCGGGCGGAGTAGCTCACGACTTCAACAATCTCCTGATGGTGATCAACGGCTATACAGAGGTGTTGCTGGAGCAACTGGAAGAAGGCGGAGGCTTGCACCAGAAAGTGCAGTTCATCCAGCAGGCCGCGGACCGGGCCGCCAGTCTGACCCGGCAGTTGCTGGCGTTCAGCCGCAAGCAACTGCTTGAACTGAAGGTGGTCGACGTCAACGCAGTGATCGGTGACATGGAACGGCTGCTGCGTCCGCTGATTGGCGAGAACATCGAATTGGTGACCCGGCTTTCGCCCGAGGCGGGACGGACGCGCGCCGACGCCGGACAACTCGAACAGGTCATCATGAATCTGGTGGTCAACGCTAAGGACGCGATGCCGGAGGGCGGCCGGATTGCGGTGCAGAGCTCGGAAGTGATGGTGCGGCACAACCTGCACGAGCAACGCTTCATTCAACCTGGCCGTTACGTGGTGATCTCGGTGAGCGACACCGGCCATGGCATGGACAAGGAAACGCTGTCGCGCATCTTCGAGCCATTCTTCACCACCAAGGAGAAAGGGAAAGGCACGGGGCTGGGTTTGTCCACCGTGTACGGCATCGTCAAGCAGAGCGGCGGATACGTATTCGCGCAGAGCGAAGTCGACGTGGGCACGACATTCTATCTCTACCTGCCGCGCGTAGAAGAGCCGCCGGAAGAGATGAGTCCGGCCAAGGCACCGGAGAGCGAAAAGGGCGGATCGGAAACCGTCCTGCTGGTGGAGGACGAGGAATCGGTGCGCGAGTTAGTGCGCGAGACTCTGCTGGCGCGGGGCTACAAGGTCCTGGAGGCCGAGGACGGCGAGGCGGGCCTGCGAGCCGCCGAGGCCTGTTCTGAGCGCATCGACATTCTGATCACCGACGTGGTTATGCCGGGAATCGGCGGGCGCGAACTGGCCAAACGCTTGGTTCATATGCGCCCCGGCTTGAGTGTGCTCTATCTTTCCGGCTACGCGGAAGACGCGGTGGTCCACCAGGGGGCCCTTGGGCCGAACGCCGCGTTCCTACAAAAACCCTTTACCCTCCAGAACCTGGCGCGAAAAGTACGGGAAGTCTTGCGTTCGCGCGCGAACTAACGCCGTGACCGGGTGATGGTTACGACGGTCGAACTGCGATTGCCCGGCTGGACGGGCGAGGACGCCCGTCGCTCCATCGAACAAATCATGTGGTCACAACCCTAGGACGGCCTCCAGGCCGTCCTGTATCCTTTTGCCCCTTCCCGGCGTCTTATGGTAAAAACGAGATACGTGTGTTCATGCGCGTCAGGGTGCTTGTTTCTGCGGGGGTTGGGGAATGCTGATCAAGAAGCCGTCGGATATTGCGTCTTCTGAAATTACTCCCAAGGATGTGTATCTAAACCGGCGCAGGTTCATCGCCGGCGCCGCGCTGGCCGGAGCCGCAGCCATGACGGGCGTGGCGCTGAAGGAAATGGCGACGCCATCGCTGACCGCGGAGGCGAATGCGAAGATTGACGGGCTGCAGAAGAGCCCGTTCAGCACGACGGAAAAAGAGACGCCCTACAAGGACGTCACCAACTACAACAACTTCTACGAGTTTTCGACCGACAAGTACGAGCCCGCCGGGCTGGCGAAAGATTTCAAGACGCGCCCGTGGACAGTGACCATCGATGGGCTAGTGCAGAAGAAGCAGGTGCTCGATGTGGACGCCATCATCAAGATGGCGGCACCGGAAGAGCGGATTTATCGGCATCGCTGCGTCGAGGGCTGGTCGATCGTGGTGCCGTGGGTGGGATTCTCGCTGAGTGAACTGATCAAGCGCGCTGAACCGCTGGGCAAGGCCAAGTACGTCGAGTTCACTATGCTCTACGATCCGAAGCAGATGCCGGGACAGGGGACCTCGGTGCTGAAATGGCCGTACGTGGAGGGTCTGCGGATGGACGAAGCGATGCACCCACTGGCGCTGCTCTGTTATGGGCTATACGGCGAAGTGCTGCCCAATCAAAACGGCGCGCCGCTGCGCATCGTGATTCCATGGAAGTATGGATTCAAGAGCGCGAAGTCGATTGTGCGGATTCAATTCATGGACAAGCAGCCGTGGAACAGTTGGCAAATGGCGGCTCCGAGCGAGTACGGGTTTTACTCGAATGTGAATCCCAATGTGGACCATCCGCGCTGGAGCCAGGCCAAGGAACGCCGTTTGGGCGAGTTCTTCAAGCGGCCGACGCTGATGTTCAACGGCTACGACCAGGTGGCCAGCCTGTACGCCGGGATGGATCTCAAGAAGAACTTCTGAAGGGCAAGGCAGAAGTCAGAAGTGAGATTGAAGAAGTGGATTTCGTCGATATCAGGTCTCACTTCTGCAATCTGACTTCTGCCTTCTGCCAAAGCGCTTAATGAGTCGATTGCGAATCACGAAGGTTCTGGTGTTTGTTGGCGCGCTGATTCCGCTGGCGCGACTGGCCTGGAAGGCCTTACACGATGGCTTAGGGGCCAATCCCATCGAGGTCATCACGCATTCGACTGGAGACTGGACGCTCATCCTGATTCTGGCTACGCTGGCCATCACGCCCCTGCGCCGCATCACGCGGCAGTACTGGCTGATTGGGGTACGGCGCATGATTGGGCTGTTCGCGTTCTTTTATGGCTGCCTGCACTTTACTACGTACATCTGGCTCGACAAGTTCTTCGATTTCCACGAGATGGTCAAAGACGTCGCCAAGCGTCCGTTCATCACGGTGGGCTTCACGGCTTTCGTGCTGCTGATTCCGCTGGCGATCACTTCTACGGCAGGGTGGATTCGGCGCCTAGGCGGCAAGAACTGGCAGCGGCTGCACCGGCTGATCTATCTTTCCGGGATCGCCGGGGTCGTCCACTACCTGTGGCTGGTGAAGGCCGATCTGCGGAAACCGCTGGAGTACGGATTCGTGTTGGGCATTTTGTTGCTGTACCGCGCAGGCGGGTGGATGGCGGAGGTGCGGAAAGGCTTAGAGGTGCGGGCGAGGCCGAAGACTTCCGCTGAAGTCACCAAAGCCTAGCCGGGGACCGCGTCTGAAACGGGTTGGGGATCGTGGTTGACAGTGCCCTGCAACTTCATCTTCGAAGGCCGTTCTTCTTAGCGACGAACACGCGCTTTTGGCTTCGCGCCGCTGGGGCGAGAGCGGTCGAGTCGCGCAGCACGAGATGGGTTCGCAGAACATATTCCGTGCCATGACTCAACGATTGCGGGCGTTGCACCTCGGCAAGCAAAGCATGGAAGGCAAGACGGGCCAGTTCGGACTGCGACATTTGTACGGTCGTCAACGGGGGCAGCATGAATCTTGCCAAGCGGATGTCGTCATACCCCACCAGCGACAGCGCGCTTGGTATCTCGATCTTCTTTTCGTAGCAGGCGTGCATCACGCCGAGAGCGGTCAGGTCATTCGAGCAAAGCACAGCAGTGGGACGGCGGGGCCTATTCAGGAGCACCTCGGCGGCGCGCATGCCTCCCTCGATCGTGTGGTCCCCTTCGACGATCATTCCGGGTGCGATTTCCAGGCCGATTTCCTCCATCGACTGCTCAAAAGCTGCGACGCGCGCCTGTGCCGACTTCAGATCCTTGGGCCCGGAAATGAACGAGATTTGCCGATGCCGCAGCGCCGCGACGTGCTGCACGGCTTGCCGAATGCCATGCCGGTAGTCAATGCGAATGTTGCTGACCCGCGGCAGATCGGGTCCGACATCGACAAACACCAGGGGAAAATCGCGGAACCTCGGATCCCGCAGGAGCAAGTCCTCCATGCCGAACGTCATCACGGCGACCCCATCCACGCGGCGCTCAAGCATGCGGCGCACGGACGTGTCCATGCGCTTGGGATCGTGCACGGTGGAGACCAGGAGGATCTCGTAGCCGTTCTCGACCGCAATGTCTTCGAAGACCTGTACGATCTCCGGGAAGAATGGGTTGGTGATTTCCGAGACCACGAGCCCGAAGATCCGGCTGCGTCCAGACACCAGAGCGCGAGCCTGGGTATTGGGGTAATATCCCGACTCGTCAATCACCTTCAAAACACGTTTCGCCAGTAGTGGATCCACCGTGGGAATGCGGTTGATGGTGCGAGATACGGTGGCGGTGGAGACGCCGGCCCTTCTGGCGATTTCGCGGAGGTCCAGGCGCATACTCTGAGCACACGATATAGCAGGGAACGATTTCTAGCAAATCGATTTTGTGCAAAGGATGGTCGCGCGAAAGGCCTTGGGAGCGTCCAGCCGTACCTCGCCGGCGCCGCAAGAAATCCCGAACCAGGGGTTGGTCATACGGATCGGCGAACGAGATCCTCAGCTGGCAGCAGCGAGTTCATCGAGCCGGAGCGGAATCCTTCCAGGTCGAGAGTCACGAACTTGAACCCCAGGCGCTTGAAGATGGCGGTGAACTCGCTGGCCATCTCGGAGGTTAAGGCGCGCGGCAGTTCTTCGCGGGAAATTTCGATGCGGACGATCTCGCCGTGATGACGAACGCGAAACTGACGGAATCCCAAAGTGCGCAGGGCATCCTCGCCTTGCTCGACGACCAGCAACATTTCGGGCGTAACCGCCCGCCCATATTCGATGCGCGAAGAAAGACATGCCGAGGCAGGCTTGTCCCACACGCGCAAACCGGCTTGCCGCGCCAGTTCGCGGATCTCGTCTTTGCCCAGTCCCGCTTCAAGCAGGGGGGCCAGGACGTGGTGCTCGCGGGCGGCCTGCTGTCCAGGACGAAAATCGCCCTGGTCGTCGGCGTTGACACCGTATGCGATGGCATCATAGCCATGCGCGGCTCGATATTGTTCGAGAACCGTGAACAGCTCGTCCTTGCAGTGAAGGCAGCGCATCGCATCATTGCGCGCATAGGCGGGATTGTCGAGTTCCCGAGTTTCGATCACCTCTATCGGAATGTGCTGCTCGCGGGCGAAGGCAAGCGCATCCCGGAGATGGGTGCGGGCCAGGCTGGGGGAATCGGCAATGATGGCTCGTATCCGCTCACCGAGCACTTCATGCGCTGTCCAGGCCAGAAAAGCCGAGTCGACGCCTCCGGAGTAAGCGACGAGCAAGCGTCCGCTGCCAGCTAGGATCTGGCGCAGCCGGACGAGTTTCTTATCGAGCTGGGCAGGAGCGTCCACGCTCAATATTGTAATGAAAGGGCGGCCGGACACGTAGGACTGGCGGCGCAGGGCGCAACAGCGTAGGGGATGTGCTAGTAGAGCCTCTCCTGCCGTCTCAAATTCCCAAACGCTCCCACGTTGGCCAGGGTAAAGGCGAAGCGGAACTGATTCTCGTTGCGGACCAGGCCGAGCGCGAAGCGGCGGTATTCGACGCTCAGACCGCAGCAATCCCAGTTGTAGCTAACCTGCCCGGTGGAGTACTGCAGGAAACCCTGGTTGAAGTCGAAGCCAAAACTGGTGGCGGCGCTCAACCCGCGCTTGTTGAGCTGGCCGTAGCCGAACAGCACCCGGAACTGGTGAAAGTCGCGCGCTCCCGGCACGGTCCCGGTCTGGGAAAGGTCGTTCACCCGCAGAAACGCGTCTCCGCCCCCGACGGTGAACGGGCCATAGTGGTAGTTCAAGAGCGCGGTGGACGCATTGATGCGCCCGCTCTTGAGGTCGTAATCCAGGTCCCACTCGGTATTGGTGCGCGGGCCGGTTTCGATTCGCAGGCGCGAGACGATGGGCGAAAAACGCCGCGGGCCGGTCAGGAATGCGATGCCGGTGAAATCGTCCGTGGCGGCAAAAACATTGCGCTGGCCTGGAACCAGGGCGTGGCCAAAGGTGGGATCGAAGAAGTACTTTTGACCGATTTCCCACGTCACCACTTCACGCGGGCCGGAAGCGCAGGGCTGCGTCTCCGGGCTTGGCGGCGCTTCCCACGGGACCGCTCCCGATGGCGGCGCGCCTCCGATGGTCAGGGAACTCATCCCCTGCAGATCGCAGCCCTGGGCAGGATTGAGGCGCTTGGCATAAAGACGGTTCACCAGGGAATATTCGACTTCATTGGTGTTGCTCAGCACATCGCTCGAGTCGAAGCGCAGGATGTTGCCGAAATTGTTCACGCCGGTCACGTAGTCGTATCTCATCCGCGGCTCGATCGTGTGCTTCCACTTCCGTCCGAGCCACGGACGCTCAAACACGCGGGAAAGCACGGGCGGGCGCAACTCAAAGGCAGCTTCCAGAGCTTTGCGGTTGATCACGTCGTCTTCAGCCCCGGCCAGTTGCGGGTTGTAACGCTGCGTATAGAGCGTGTCACGCAGCGTGAGTTCCGGCCGCAGAGACCATCCCCGCCATTGCAAAGGCATGGAAAGCGAGGGCTCCAGATCGAACCGGCCCACCAGGGGGGCGGTTCGGAATAGCAGGTCGCGCCGTTGCAGACCCTCGACGGCGCTGTCGAACGACCAGAACAATGGCGTCTGCCCAAGTCTCCGCTCGGCGCCGGAAACGAAGAAACTCGGCGTGTGCAGGACGCGAATCAGTTCCGTCTGCGTGATCGTCGTGCAGTCGCCGCGTTGCGCGGGATTATTGGGGTCGCAGACCTCGAAGTTCTGGTAACGCTCGGTGAGCGCGTTGTAGTGGAATCCGTTGGTGGTGTTGGAAAGGAAGATTTGCGACCGGACCTCCGAATTCACAGCCTGTGTGTACACCTCGGTGAAAGCGATGCGGAAGATGAATGAACTGAGGTAGTCCACATTTGCCACGCCGCGGAAGTTGCCTCCGAAGCGGCCCTCGGCGGTGAAGCGCGCGTCCTCGCCGCCTTGATCCTGGCGGGGCGTCCCGATACCTCGATCCACCACGCCGAAGTAGTTGAAATCCACAAAAGAGGTATCGCTCGGCCGGGCGCGGAATTCGGCGCGCTGCGACCATCCGCGCTTGGAGTAGTACTCGGCGCCAATGGTGGCGTCCATGCTTCGGTTGATCACCAAGTAGAGCGATTCGCCGGCAATGCGACCTTTGCGGGAGGAATTGCCGATGCTGGGAATCAGAAACCCCGACTGCCGCTGCTGCCGCTGCACAGGATGAGTCACAAAAGGAAAGTAAAACACCGGCATGCCACGCAGGCGGAAGGTACTGTTGTAGATTTTGGCCGAACCATCGACGTCCACCGAAATGCGATGCGCGCCGAACTGCCACTGCGGGTGGGGCAGCTCGCAGGTGGTCACGGTGCCGTCGCGCACCAGGTAGTGATCGGGCCCGGTTTTCTCCACCACCTTGCCGGTAAAAGCCACCGGGTTCGAGGTGGTAAGGATGTAGCGCGACTTGCGAAGGCGAAACCCGGCGGTGCCGACCACGCTGTAGAAGGTTCCGGACTGGCTGCGGATGTTGTAGTTACCGTGGCTGGCTTCGACATGTTCGTCGTAAGGGCCGCCGTCGAGCACGACGTGACCTTCGAGTTGGGTGTCGCCGGTGGCTTCGTTGTAGGTGATTTCGTCGGCGTAGAGGATGTAGGTGCGATAGCGAATATCAGCTTGTCCGCGAAGCTTGTACAAGGGCCGGGCAATCTCCTGCTGCTGGGCATGAATGGTGACTTCCTCGCCAGCCTGGCTGGAGGGAGCCACCGGCAATGAGGATGGAACGGGCGCGGGCAGCGTCTGGCTGGTAACTACCGCAGAAGCGAGAAGCAGATGACAAACCCCAACGGCCGTGATAAGGATTCGAGTGCGGAGGATCATCGCAAGCGCACGAGCGCTCCCCGGCCGGTCGCCAATGGGAACCTAGGTTGACCTTAGCACGCGCCGGGCGTGGGAGGCAAAAGTGCGCCCGGCTGCGGTGGCCGCGCGTTTCATGCCTGGCCTGGCTCTGGCTGCTGGCATTCTTCGAAGACGGAAGTGATGAACGGCCCCAGCGGCGGCGCTCCCGCCGAACAAACGCAACTTCCCCTTGACGAGCGGGTCGCCGAGGCGGGCTGCGCCATTGCCCCGGAACCCGGGAGTTCACTCTGGATAGGTGAAGGGCCGGAGACGAGCGATTCTGGTTCCTGGCGGCGAGAAGTGGTTGCTCGCCTCGAGCGTTATCGAACGCGCCGCAAGCCGCGCTCGCCGCGCTACCCCACGCTGCGCCTGCCGTTTGACTCAGCCGAGGACTGGGCCGCCCCATTGCCGCGCAGTGAAGAAGCTGGCGCTTCTCTCCCGTCGGCACCTGCCCGGCAGAGCTTGGCTCTGCGGATCGCGGAGGAACTGGCGCAACCAGCCCATGTTCCTGAACCGAGTGCGCAGACAACAGAAGAGCCGGAACCCTCGGGCAAGCTCATCGAGTTCCCGCGTTCCGCAGCGATCCCGCTCTTCCATCCCAATGAGTTGGCTGAGCCACTGCTGGAACGGCCCCGGATCGTGGAGGCCCCAGAAGTGCTGCCGCCGCCTCCGGCGCTGGGCGGGATCCTGATTGAGCCAGACGAGCCAGCAATGGAGAAACGGGCCGACGGCGATTTGCCTCGACAGACAGCTTCGCTCCCGCGTCGCGCGCTGGCTGGATTCCTGGATGCGCTCGTCTGCGGGGCGGCGCTGGCAGGATTTGTCACGATCTTTCTTCACTTGGATCCCGCCAATCAAACTGCACCCATTGCGCTGGCAGTTGGCGGCGCGCTCCTGGTAGGCCTGCTGCTCTGGGCGGCTTACCAGTTTCTTTTTGTCGTATATTCCGGCGCGACTCCGGGCATGCGCGCGGCTCGTCTGCGCCTGGCTACATTTGACGGTTCACCCGTTGGCCATCGGCTGCGGCGGTGGCGCGTGCTAGCCTCGTTTCTTTCCACCTTCGCTCTCGGGCTGGGCTATCTGTGGAGCATCCTCGACGAAGACGGACTCTGCTGGCACGACCGCATTACTCATACCCACGTCGAAGAGAGGCGCTAACCGAGGACAGCAGCGCCGCCCGATCGGTCCTGAAACGCCGCTAGCCAGAACGCGTTCCACGTCAGTCTCCGTAGGTACTCTAGCAGCTATAAGCGCTTTGCCGTCAGGCACAAGCCCCGATTCTGGAGCAACCCGCGATGGCGTAGACTATAGTCACCGCTGATCTCTGGCGTGTTTCCTCCCCCGTTTTGCCAGGGTAGAATCCGTTATGGCGACGTTGCGGGAACAGATCGCGACCAACGTGCTTACGGTAACCCGCTTCCGCGAGCTGATGCGGAAATTGCGCGAGAACCGTCCCAACGACGACCTCGAGACGGTCAAGAAAGCCTACGAATTCTCCCAGAAACACCATGCCGGCCAGAGCCGCGCCTCTGGCGAGCCTTACCTCGTCCATCCGCTGGAAGTGGCCAACGTGCTCGCCGACATGAAGATGGATTCGGTCTCCATTGCCGCCGGGCTGCTCCACGATTCGGTGGAAGACACATCGGTCACCACGGCGGAGATCCGGCAGGAATTTGGCGAGCAGGTAGCCCACATCGTCGAAGGCGTCACGAAGATCAGCAAGATCGATTTTTCCTCGCAAGAGGAGGCCCAGGCCGAGAGCCTGCGCAAGATGATGCTGGCCATGGTCGACGACATCCGCGTGGTGATGATCAAGCTGGCCGACCGGCTCCACAACATGCGCACGCTCGAGCATCTCGATCTCGAGCGCCAGCAAAAAATCGCCCGCGAGACGCTGGACATTTACGCTCCCATCGCCCACCGGCTGGGCATGGGCAAGATTCGCGGCGAACTCGAAGACCTTGGGTTCCGCTATGTCGACCCGATCGCCTACGAGCAGGTGCATGCGGCGGTGGAGTCGCGGCGCAAGTCAGGCGAAGCTTTCCTGGCCCGCATGGAAGGCGTGCTGCGCCACGCGCTGAAGGAAGCCGGAATCGCGGCGCGCGTGGAAAGCCGCATCAAGCGCCTGTCCAGCATTCACAGGAAGCTGGCGCGCCAACACATCAGCATTGACCAGGTGTACGACCTTTTCGCCATGCGCGTCATCACCGGCTCGGTGCAGGATTGCTATGCCGTGCTGGGCATCATTCACAACCTCTGGCGTCCTGTGCCCGGGCGGATCAAAGACTTTATTGCCATGCCGCGGCCCAATCTCTACCAGTCGCTGCACACGTCGGTGATCACGGACACCGGCGAAACCTTCGAGATTCAAATCCGCACCGAAGAGATGCACAAGATGTGTGAAGAGGGCATCGCCGCGCACTGGAAATACAAAGACGGCCCGGT
>Ga0335070_10011176_pt1 | contig 10490 bp, 11 predicted proteins | sample Lox_Sample_13_FD_206722 | JGI IMG/M metagenome (GOLD analysis project Ga0335070, IMG submission 206722) | Soil microbial communities from Loxahatchee National Wildlife Refuge, Florida, United States - Lox_Sample_1.3 | ecosystem: Environmental > Terrestrial > Soil > Wetlands | place: USA...
ATTGAGTTACTTTAGGCCACAGCAGGCCGACCAAGCTGGATCGCGGGCCATTCACCCGGTCGCGCCCTCAACTTATCGGCTGTCTCAAAACCCGGGGCAGGTCACCCGGTCGCGCCCTCAACTTATCGGCTGTCTCAAAACCCGGGGCAGGTCACTCCGGTCGCGCCCTCAACTTATCGGCTGTCTCAAAACCCGGGGCAGGTCACACCGGCGATAACCCCCTTAACTTCGTGTCTCACTCCAGGGGTTCACTTCAGGCTGCCCACTTCACTCGCAGCCCCCTCAGTTTTCCAAATAGTCCCCCGAAGCGGTACACTGATCGGAACTCAGGAGTGTTGTGCCTCTTTCCCCTCATACCAGACTTGGCCCTTACGAGATCGTCTCGGCGATCGGCGCTGGCGGAATGGGCGAAGTCTATCGCGCCCGCGACACCCGGCTCGACCGCACGGTCGCCATCAAGATCCTGCCGGAACACATCTCCGCCAAACCCCAGGCGCGTGAACGGTTCGAGCGGGAAGCACGTGCGGTTTCGAGCCTGAACCACCCCCACATCTGCACGCTGCACGATGTTGGTCACCAGGATGGCATCGAATACCTGGTGATGGAGTATCTAGAGGGTGAGACGCTGGCCCAGCGGCTCAAGAAAGGGCCGCTGCCGGCCGAGCAGGTGCTGCAGTACGCCATCCAGATCACCGACGCCCTCGACACCGCGCACCGCCACAACGTGACCCATCGGGATCTGAAGCCAGGCAACATTATGCTGACGAAAACCGGTGCCAAGTTGCTGGATTTCGGGCTGGCGAAGGTACGAGAGGCGGAGGCCGTAGCGGGCGTGACCGCCCTGGCTACACAAACCACACCCCTCACTGGTGAAGGAACGATCCTGGGGACGCTGCAGTACATGGCGCCAGAGCAGTTGGAAGGCCACGAAGCGGACGCGCGCACAGATATCTTTGCGCTGGGCACAGTGATCTACGAAATGATCACCGGCGAGTTCGCATTCAAAGGGAAGAGCCATGCCAGCCTGATTTCGGCAATCATGTCGTCGGAACCTGAGACGACTGCGAAGCCGGAAGGGAAGATGCCGGCTGGTCTGGATCACGTCGTGCGCGCGTGTCTAAGGAAAGAGCGAGAGGCAAGGTGGCAATCAGTACACGACATCGGAATCGAGCTGAAATGGCTGCAAGAACGGCGTGCGGAGCAGGTTGCACAGGCGACGTTTGCGCACAGGACCAGTATGCGGGAGAAGTTGGCATGGAGTGCGGCCGCGTTGATGCTGCTTATGGGGGCGGCTGGGGCCTGGATCTTTTTGCACCGGGAAGTGCGCCCCGCGCCGACGGTGCGCTCGTCGATTACTCCGCCGCCCAACTGGTCCTTCGTGCCCTACAATTTTGCCCTCTCACCGGACGGCAAGCGGCTGGCTTTTGTGGCAGTGAATCAGGACGGAACAAGTCTGCTGTGGATTCGCGTATTGTCTTCGGCTAGTGCGCAACAGATTAACGGAACAGAGGGAGCCATGTATCCGTTCTGGGCCCCAGACAGCCAGCGCGTTGGATTTTTTACGGACGCGGGAAAACTTAAGACCGCAGACATCGCGGGTGGGGGTGTTCGGATTTTGTGCGATGCGCCAGTAGGAAGGGGCGGCAGTTGGAACAGGGACGACACCATCATATTTGCGCCGACGCTGGCTGGGCCGTTGCTTCGCGTTTCCGCAAACGGAGGTACGGCTGAGCCAGTTACGCGGATCGTACCAGGGGGCAGCGGCCAGGCACACCGCTGGCCGTGTTTCCTGCCTGATGGAAAGCACTTCCTTTATTTCGTTGACTGGAGCGTGCCAGGTGACTCGCTCGGGCCGGGAGTCTACGCCGGATCGCTGGATGCCAGCGAAAGCAAGCTGGTGTCGGCGGATTTTGGAGGCAATGTCGTTTACGCTTCCGGCAAGCTACTGTACGTCCGCGACCGAACTCTCATGGCGCAGCCTTTCGCGCATGAGCGGCTGCAGACTGCAGGGCAGCCGGTTGCCATCACGGAACAGGAACTGGAACGCGACACCAGCTTCGGGCAGGCCGGTTTTTCGGCTTCGCTGACGGGAACGTTGATTTTTCAGTCGGCTACGGAAGCCGCTTCACATCTCACCTGGTTCGACAGGACCGGCAAGGAGCTGAGCGAATTACCGGAGCCGGGATACAAGGACCCGCGCTTATCGCCGGACGGCCGGTTGCTGGCCATCGATTCCGATGACTTTCACAACGGCAAACGCTACATCCGGTCGTATGACCTGACACGGGGTGTGACCACGCGGCTTACGGAGGTCGGAAATGAGGAGTTCCCGATCTGGTCACACGATGGAAAGACGATTACGTACGCGGCGAATACGTTTTCTATTTGCCGCTTGCCTGCCGACGGTTCCGCGCCGGCCGAGGTTCTGTTGAAGGGAAACAAGATGATACCGAACGATTGGTCGCCGGACGGGAAGCATCTGCTGTTTATGAATTTCGGAGGAGGACGCCCGGCTGTCTTCGTTTATTCGGCGGCGGATCATGGAGTCACGCGGTTTACGCCGGGCGCCGAGGCGCGGTTCTCGCCGGACGGGAGATGGGTCGCATACGTTGGATCATGGGGACCCACGGCTGCGGGCGTGATTTTGGTGCAGCCGTTTCCCGGGCCGGGTCCGCGGATCCAGATTTCGCCGGCACCCGCATCTCAGCCTCGCTGGAGCCGCGATGGGAAGACTCTGTACTACGTGCAATTCGACAAGAAGCTGATGGCAGCCAGCTTCGATGATCAAAAAGGGTCCGCCAGTGCCCCGCAGTTCGTTTTTCAAACCCGCATCGTGGCAGCGCGGTATGCGTTTTTCCAATACGATGTGGCCCCGGACGGGCGCATTCTGATTAATTCACTGCCATCGAATTATTCTTCGCCTCTGACACTCATCACAGGCTGGAATGGGGGCACGAATTGACGCGAATCACTGTGGCTCAGACAGAGCTGTTGATTTTGGTTCCACCATCGTCAGCGCCAGAACGAAACGCGCCTCTGCCCGCCGAATCGAGGAGATGTCAAGTCAGGCCTCCTTCGGTGACGCACTTTCTACCTACTTTCGCATCTGACGTGCGTCCCGTGCTCCCTGAGCACCACGAATCTCGCATGCCGCAAATATCCGTCCGGAGTCCACTCCACGAACTCCACCTGGCCGACCTGCACCGGCCTCACCCATCGGCACTCCTTCATCTTGTCCGCGGTGAGGCCCTCGCCCAGCGTCCGCTCCTCGCCTCGGGCAGGTCCGCGAACGGGCACTCCGCGGCCTCCAGTCCCCGGAACCGCTTGAAGAGTTGGTCGCGCAAAGCCGGCGTGAAACCACTCCGCGTCCGCGCGGCGTAGAGGAGCCGCTTCCCCTCGTAGTGACCGAAGATCAGCGCGTCGAAGGTCTTGCTGCCCAGCGTGTATCCTCCTATCACGAACCCCTGCCACCGGCTGATCCGCATCTTGGCCACGCGACCGGCGGCCGGCCTCATGGCGGCTGTCCAGGCGCCTGGCCAGTAGCCCCTCCAGGCCGTTGATTATTCGATGTGTTGAGTGGATACTGGTCGCGTGCGGTCGCTGTTTGCTCTCCTCTTAGTGCCCTTCCAGAGTATTCAAGCGAGACCTTTTGCAGATCCGCAGATCACCGCCGCTGAGTTTGCCGCCAAAGCGCTGCCCGTGTTGCCCATCGAGCAGCCGCACGATTTCCGTACAGTGCTTGAAAATTGGAGCGAGTTGCTGCGGCGCGACCCACAGGCACGGCCTACCCAGTTGGAAATGGCTCTGCCGGCCCAGGGTTGGACAATCGCGATTCCGGCGCAAGCCGGCCCGGTCCTGCGGGAAGCGGCAGAGGATTTCCGCGAATATCTTGAGCGCGCCATGCAGGTTCGCGCGGCGCTGGATACGAAGCCATCGTTGGAAAGCTGGCAAGGGATGACCCTGGCGATCCTCGCGGGGACCCGCGAGCAGATTCCGGGCTGCGGCACCAAGCTTGAAGGGCGCAAAGATTACCAGTTGATTGTCACGCCGGACCGGATCGTAGTGTGCGGTTTCGACGAACGCGGCGCCATGTACGGGCTGTACAACCTGGAGGCCAGGATGAACCTGCGCGAAGCGCCGTTCCTACCCCGCGACCTTAACACCGTGCGACGGAGCCTATTCGGTGCGCGCATGACGCTTTCCGGCCTCGGTTGGATGGAGTGGCCGGACCGGTACCTCTCGACGCTCGCCCACTATGGTTTCGACTCAATCTACGCTTCCGTTTATGCCAATCCAAACGGGGCTCCGGGGCAGTACACGGATAACGGAGTAATAAAAACGCAGGATCCGGCGGGCATGCACGATCTGATCCGGCGCGCCGCGCGCTACGGCCTCGATGTTTATTGCCCCATCGTGTACCACGTCGATGGGACAGCGGAGAACGAAGCGGGCCTCCGGAAGCTGGTCCGCAGTATCGTGACGGAGTTTCCCGAAATCCGCGGGTATGTTCTGCTGATCGAGGGCTTCATGTACGACGATTGGCCATCTGAAGAGCGAAAAGACCTGCGTGACTGGATAAACCACTGGACACGCGGCGTCTCTATTGCCGCCGAGGAGATTCACAGACTAAATCCAGCCATTGAAGTCTTGCCGTGGGATTACAACATAGATTTCCGGCCGAGCGCCGTGGAGCTGAAAAAGTACGTAGTGGGGCGATACCCCTCCGGCGTGGCTCCATTGATCACTTGGGAAAACGGCAAGGGCTTCGAACGCGATGGCGAGCACGGGTTCCTCAAGGATTACGCCATTAACGAGGTCGGGCCATCCGAAGTTGCCGCCGCGCAGATCGAGGTGGCCCGCAAGCGCGGTATGAGAGTCTACGCCAAGGCAGATACTTTTGCGAGCTGGCAGTACGGCACGTTCCCCTACCTTCCCTTCCCACAGCAGTGGTACGCGCGCTACGAAGCCCTGGAGAAATACCGGATCGATGGCACGATGGAAAGCTGGAGCTACGGTTTCAAGCCGAACTTCGTGGCGGAACTCCGTGCCTGGTACAGTTGGACCAACGCGCCACCACTGAACGAACTGCTGCGAACGGTCGCCCGCCGTGAGTTTGGGCCCGGCTCCGAAGACCTCGTCCTGACGGCATGGGACCATTTCAGTAGGGCGATCCGGCTGGTGCCGGATACCGGACCCAACATGGGAACCAATAACTCGATCGGCGCACCTTTGTTTTTCCAGAGACCGAAGGCGCGGGCGATCGTCGTGGAGCACTCCTGGTCGGTTCCCGGAATTCAGGCAGGCGGCGTCTCTGTCAGTGCGTACTGGCCGTATGCGCCGGACCGAGTGATTCTAGTGCCCGACTTCACCAACCGCAATAATGTTGCGGCCGTGTACTCCAGCCCGTTCAGCCTGCCAGTCTTCAATAAGTATCTATTGCTGGCTGCCGACGAAATGGAAAAGGGTCTCCAAAGCTACCGGCAGGCGGCGATCAACGCGCCGGCATATAAGCGGAAGAGTGCTTTCCGCGAGGTGCTGCTGGGCGAGCAGCTGCAACGCATGATGCGAAGTGACGAGGCGATCCTCGCTTTCGAGGACCTCCGCCTGGCGCTGGCCAAGGCTGCCGGCTCAGCGCAGCGGGCACGCATCGTGGAACGTATGGCGACGATCCTCAAGGAAGAGCTTGCCCGCACCCAGGCTGCGCGCGAGACCCAATTGCGTGACTCCCGCTTGGGCTACGAGTGGGAGCAGGATTACTTCTACACACCGGATATCCTGGAAGAGAAAATCCAGCAGATCCAGACGGCGCTGGACCGCGAGATTCCGGCCTATCGCAAGCAGCACGGATTGGAGTAGGGCCAGCGCATTGCCTGCCGGATTCATCTGGTGCCACCACCTCGCCGTCGATTACCGTCTCATCCGGGAGATGCGCGAGTGCCTTCACCACGTCGGGGTATCTGCGGTTGAAATCCTTGTTGTTCCGCGAACGGAGATGGACTCGGCCGTCCGTCTTGATGGCCAGTGCCCGGTAGCCATCCAGCTTCAGCTCTATCCGGCCATTTGCCGCCGAGCTTCCCGACTGGCCTATACTCGCTCGACTTCGGATGAGAACATCTGGCGCATTGAAATATCTTCTCCACGTGGAAAAGTCAACCCACCGACTAAGTTTATATCCTCGACTCGAGGCGAAGCTGACGCAAGGTACTCTCCGGATGGGAAAAAAATTGCTTTCGCTTCGAACCGTTCTGGGAGTATGGAGATTTGGGTCTGTGACGCGGATGGATCGAATGCCCGCCAATTGACCCACTTTGGCAGAGGACACGCGGTCGACGCTCGCTGGTCCCCTGACAGCGGTCATTTGGCTTTCGACTCCAACATTGAAGGGCACCCGGAAGTCTATGTCGTAGATGCCGGTGGGGGAAATCCCCGCCGCTTGACGTTCTCCTCCGGATCAGAGAATCCGAGTTGGTCAAAAGATGGGCGTTGGATTTACTTCAACTCGATGAAACGAGCCATCCAAAAAGTACCGGCTGAGGGAGGGCCGGTAGAGCTTGTCAGAAGCAATGCCCCTGGCTTTGCCCCTGTGGAGTCTGCAGATGGCGGATCCTTTTTCGTGACGGGAGCAGGATCTGACGTCTGCCTGTGGAGAGTTCCGGTCGAAGGAGGAGCGCCTACGCAAGTTCTCGCTTCGATTGTCCACTATGATGCAAAGGAGGACGGGATTTACTTCATACGTACCCCCGATCCTGCCACAAGCTATATCCTCCGATTTCTCGATTTTGCCACGGGGAGGACGAAGACTGTCGCAGAACTCGGAACCCAGCCCTGTGGAACATTCTCGATCTCCCCGGACCGCCGCTGGGCCCTATATTCGCAGGTCAATCAGTCCGGCAGTGGCCTGATGCTTGTTGAGAACTTCCGATGATGGGGCCGGCCTCTACTGCGCCCTGCGCGCAAATCGATGATCGCTCTGCGTGACAGTTTTCCCTTGCACATTTTCACGACCTGCTCCAATGGCGGCTTCTTCAGGGGCCGAGGCCTTGCCGCCCAGCGCGCCGAACTGGCGCGAGATCTCAGTGATCGCCGCTCGAACGCCTGCCGGGATTTTCACTCTCATCCCTTCGATGGTACACCTGACCGGGTATGGTGGCGACGTATCGGTTCTAACCGGGAACATTGCGGCTCCACCGATCCTTCTTCCCGCTTCTCGGTGGGATCGCGTGCGTGCTGTTGGTCTTACTGGGTGCTATTATTCTGACGGTGAGGTTCGGATTCGAGCCTGACGGCGGTCGAAAAGACCCAACGCCGGGGACCTTGTCGGGGCCGAACGTGTGACTTCAACCCCGGCGGTGGTATCGGTGTGACGCACTTCCAAGGCGATCAAGCCAGCGCCTCCGCTGGTGGAGAGACCGAAAGCGATATTGCCCACACGCAGACAATCCAGCTGAAACTGCGCGACATAGATCAGCTATTTAACTCCATGGACCCGTCACCTTTCATCGAGAAGGATCTTGATGATAAAGCGGAAGAATTCATCGTTGGCTGGGCTCTGGAGTTCCCTCGTGAAGCGCCATTGAAGTTGCGTGTCCAACTGGAGAAATGGCCAGGGGAGGAGGCCATGAACGTCATCCGGCAAGCTGTTCATAACCACTTCGCTCACCGGGCCGAACTCACCGAGTTGGAGTTTCGGAATCTCATGAGGCAGGGCCGGACCAGTCTCATTATCGGCCTATCTTGTTTGGCAGCCTGCCTGATTATCAGTCGGACTTTGTTACCTGCGCAGGCAGGCACGTGGGCCAGTGTCGTGCGGGAGGGTCTCACCATCGCAGGCTGGGTTGCCATGTGGCGACCAATGCAAATCTACCTTTACGATTGGTGGCCTCTGCGCCGGCGAGGCCGGATCTTCGCGAAACTGAGCGACATGCCGGTGGAAGTTGCTTCTAAAGAGAAGAACTGATTGCCCCGATGTCTTGATAGCTCGCAGTGGCGCATGACATCAAACTACACGCTGAAGAGTCTGGCGTCAGGAGAGTGCGCCTGGAAAAACCGGCCACGGTGAGGTTGTCGCGAAGGCTCACAGCACTTCCCGGAGCGGTCCTGCAGGCGATCGGAGCGGACCATGAGACAGGCGCAGTTCAGCGCCTATTACGTTTCCCGGCAACTTGACCGCGCGGCAAACCGACGCCCGTGACACAACTGGGCGGCGGCCACACCTACGGTGCTTCAAGCGTTAGGGAAAAATCAGCGCGCCCCAGGCTGGGCCATCATTCTGCAGCGAGGTCTCTTTCAAGCCTGTTGATTTCGTTACGAAGCCACTGCTTGATGGCCTCTTCGCCTTCACCGACCTTCAGATTAGCGATGGTTCTGCGCTCCGGATCGAGCGGAATATGGTGGCATGGGACATCTTCACCCCTACCGGACTCGGGCACGTACTGCCAGAGAACGCATTCACCGCACGGATGCGAACGCAACGGATCTCCAAAGTTCAGGCAGGTGAGCGAGTCCTGGAAAGGAGAGGTAGCTTTTTGTGGAGTGCGAACTGAGCGACCGTATCCCCCGTCCTCGATGAAGGCCAATTCAAATTTTAGCTTCTCTAAGAGTTCGCGTTTCGCTCCAGACATTGGCCGGTACCCCTCTACTTCCCGTACGCCCTCCGTGGGAGAGCGGGACTCCTGATAGCACGTCAATTGCCGGCCTAAGTCAAGGCTTACACGCTAGGGCCGGAGATGGTTGGGTATCTTGCCCCGGACGGAGTGCGTGGCTTGACAACCCTCAGGGCCAAATCACCCGAGACAGCGAGGGCAACAGGCCGTCCCCAGCATGATTCTTCTGCAAAAGCGAGGCTCCGCCTGGTTTAGCAGGCTGAGGGCTCGCGGCAAGCGATACAAGCAGTTCGACCAGCCTGCGGACATTAACCTGCGGCCTGGTGGAACAAAACGTGCACGGCAGGTCCCTGCCCCAAATGTCTCGTGCGCCGAGGATTCTCGTAATTGATGATGATCGGGCCGACCGGCGGTTATTCGAGAGGACTCTGTCGCAAGACGGCTACTACGTTGCATGCGCGAAAAGTGGTCGTGAGGCCCTCGTTCTGACTCGCACTACTGCCTTCGACCTCGTCGTTTTGGATCTGAGTCTGGGCGACATGGATGGGTTTCGACTGCTCAACGAGATTCGGTCTGAATCCCCTTTGGCGAGGGTTTTGGTTGTGTCCGGTGTCATGAAATCGTTCCTGCACGGCATTGTGAGAGACGCGGGAGCGCACGCCGCGCTCGCCAAACCCCTATCGCCACTCAACCTGCGAGAAGCGGTGTATCAACTGCTCGATCCGACCTGTTCCTGGCAAGGCGAGCGACCCGACGCATAGTTCTCTAATGGATTGGACCATTTTCCCGCTAGCGAGACCAGCACTAGAAGGAATCGTAGGGCGTGTTTCGGCAACTTGACGCGGTGCCAGCCCAACCTCCACTTGTCGTCGCTCGCTTGGAATCGCGCCGGTGTCGGCCACCTGTACGAGTGGGCAAACGGCCAGTCCAATTTCGTATCGAGGTTCGACATTTGCCTCGCCACATGACGACGAGCGAGCGTCCCATCCGTTAAACGCAGCGGCTTAGCACGGACATCGAAGTGCAGTTTCCCCGTGTTTCAAGCATCGATTGCGCCCACGTGGAGGACATAGTGCCGTCTGTTAACATCTTTGGTATGGCGATCTCGGACCCCGAGATCCACTCGGTCATCTTTGACCTGACGAAGTCCATCGCCGGTCACAGCGATTTGGAAACGCTGTGCCAGGCGCTGGCGACTTCGTTGAGGCGTGTGGTGAACTTCGACGACTTGGGCGTGGCGTTGCACGACCCCATTCGTAACGAATTCCGGTTGCACGCCCTTAGCACGAACAGGCCGCGTCCCCAGGAAATTCCGATTCCGGCGGACGGCAACCCTCTGGCTGAATGGGTGTGGCGGGAACAGAAACCCCTGGTGCTGGCATCCCTGGATGATGAAACACGCGGCGGAGAGGTCATCCGGATAGCACGCGAAGGGGGAGTTCGCGCGCTCATCGTGGTTCCGCTCTCCAATGGCGACAAACGATTGGGATTCCTGGGGTTCGGCTTCGTCCATCCGTACCAACCGGATGACCACGTTTTGGAGTTTCTGCAGCGGGTTGCGTCTGAGTTTGCCGTCGCTGTCGACGGCTACCTGGCCAGGAACGCGTTGCAAAAAGAACGGGACCGCATCCACGCCCTTTTCGAGATCACGACGGCTCTCGTTTCCAAGCTTCCGATGGACGAACTGCTCCACGAGATTTCCTCGCAGCTCTCGAAAGTAGTGGCTCACGATGCCGCCGTGCTAGTACGCCTGAACAAAACAACAGGAACAGTTCACCTGAGCGCTCTGGATTCCCCGGGCGGCGTTCCCTTCGAGCGGTAAGATAAATTCGGAAGCCCGGAGGGATTACCGGCTGGTGAAGCCAACGCGACCCGCCAGCCGGTTGT
>Ga0335070_10011177_pt1 | contig 10490 bp, 12 predicted proteins | sample Lox_Sample_13_FD_206722 | JGI IMG/M metagenome (GOLD analysis project Ga0335070, IMG submission 206722) | Soil microbial communities from Loxahatchee National Wildlife Refuge, Florida, United States - Lox_Sample_1.3 | ecosystem: Environmental > Terrestrial > Soil > Wetlands | place: USA...
GAAAAAGCTCGTCGAGGTGAGAACGATGGCCGCCCCCGACACGACGTTCAGGTAGTAGCTGGCGTACAGGCCGATGATCCCCGAAAGCCCTCCCACCACCGCGGCGAGCGCCATCATGCGCGGGAGCCGCCGGGTGAGCAGGAACGCCGTGGCGCCCGGGGTGACGAGCATGGATGCAACGAGCCCGATGCCGACGCTCTGCAGGGAGACGACCACGGTGAGGGCCAGCACCATGAGAAGCACCGTGCGCAGACGCTCCGCGGGCAGGCGCAGGGTCGCGGCGAGCACCGGGTCGAAGGACACCACGAGCAGCTCCTTGTAGAGGAAGAAGACCGTGGCGATCACCACGACGACCAGGCCGACGGTCACGAGGAGGTCGCTGTCACTCACGCCCAGCACGTTCCCGAAGAGGATGTGGCTCAGGTCCATCGCATACGTTCGGATGGAGCTGATGAGGATCACGCCCAGGGAGAAGGCCGCGGCAAAGAGGATCCCGATGGCGGAATCCTCCTTCAGCCTCCCCTGCCGGGAGAAGAAGCCGATGCCGAGCGCCACGACCATGGCAGCGGCCAGGGCGCCGAGGAGGAGGCTTCCCTTCAGGAGATACGCCACGGCGACGCCGGGCAGGATGGAGTGCGCCATGGCGTCCCCGATGAACGCCATGCCCCGCAGAACCACGTAGCACCCCACCACCGAACAGGCGATCCCGACGAGAACCGCGACGGCCATCCCGCGCTGCATGAACGCGTAGGCAAGCGGGGAGAGCAGCCAGGAGATCACCGGGATCCTCCGAGCGCGGATGCGATGATCTTTGCATCCTGTTCCATCATTGCGATGTAGGTGGGGGCGGGACCGTCCGCGCTGCTCAACGCGTGCGTGTACAGCTCCGTCACGACCTTGATACCGGCCTCCTGCGCGACCTGACGGGCGAGCTTCGGATTGGAGCCGGTCTCGAGAAACACCGCCTTCACGTTCGCGGACCGAAGCCTGTCCACGAGGCGCGCGAGCTGCCGGGCGCTGGGCTCGGCGTCCGAGCTGATACTCGGGATGATCGTGCCGAGAATTCGAAATCCGTAGCGGTCCGCGAAATACCCGAGACTCTCGTGGTTTGTGACGAGCCGCCTCTCGGCAGCCGGGATCGGCGCAAGCTCACGAGCGATCCGCGCGTCCAGCTCGTGGAGCTTCGCGATGTAGGTCTGCGCGTTGGACCGGTAGAACGGCGCGTTCGGCGGATCGAGGGAGATGACGGCGTCCCGGATATTCTCGACGTACGTCACGGCGAGGACCGGATCGAGCCAGAAGTGCGGGTCCGGCTCGGCCGGCGCTCCGGAAGGTCCTGCCACGCCTTCGGCGGCTTCTCCTTCCCGGGCCGTGCGGCTCACGAGACCCCGGGAGGCTTCCACCACGGGCCGGGTTCCCCCGGCGTTGGCGAGCAGCCGCGCCTGGAACGCCTCGAGGCCGGCCCCGTTGACCACGAGGAGGCGCGCGCCGGCCACGGCGGCGATGTCCCGCGGGGTCGGCTCGTAGCCGTGAGGCTCGACCCCGGCGGGAATAAGGGAGTGGACGTCGAAGCGGTCTCCCACAACCTGGCGGGTCATGTCCGCCAGGAAGTTCTCCGTGGCCACAATGACCGCGGCGCCTGAGGCGGACTGCGCGCGCTGGCACCCGGCCAGCCCCGCGAGGAGGAAGATGAGAACGCCGGCAGCCGCTTTGGTCTTCACGCTCACCGTTCGACTATACCGACCAGTTTCCGAAGCGGTCAAGGCGCGGCACTTCCGCGTTGCAAGCCTGTGCAGCCGGGTCCCCGACGTAGTATCTTCCTTGCCATGAACATCACCCCCGGAAAAACTCTTGTCCTCATTCTGCTCCTCGTCCTGCTCCTCGCCGTGGGGGCCGTCCCCCTGTTTGCTGATGATGCTCCGGCGTTCCGCGCCGGAACGTCCGAACCGCTCAGGCGGCCGGCGTCCGCCATGAGCATTCCCCAGGCGCTCGTCCTGGGAATCGTCGAGGGAGTGACCGAGTTCCTCCCCGTCAGCTCCACGGGGCATCTCACCGTCGTGCAGGGCCTCCTGGGCCTGTGGGCGACCCCCGAGGAGAAGGACGCCTCGGACGCGTATGCCATCTGCATCCAGGCCGGAGCGATCCTCGCCGTGCTGCTCGTGTCCTTCGGCCGCATCAGGGCCATGGTGCGCGGCATCTTCGGGCAGGACCGCGACGGGCTCCGGCTCTTCGGCAACGTGGTGGTGGCGTTCATTCCCGCGGCGGTCTTCGGGCTCCTTCTGGAAAAGACGATCAAGCACTACCTGTACGGCGTGTGGCCGGTGGCAGCGGCGTGGCTCGTCGGCGGCCTGTTCATCCTTCTCGTGCTCGTCCGCGTGCGGCGGTCCGGGGGTGCCGGCCTGGAGGGCCTCACGTGGCGGTGGGCGCTCATCATCGGGTGCGCGCAGGTCCTGGCGTTGTGGCCCGGGGTCAGCCGGAGCCTCGTGACCATTGCGGCCGGCATGCTCCTCGGCTTGTCAGTCGGCGCAGCCGTGGAGTTCAGCTTTCTTCTCGGTCTTGTCACTCTGGGCGCGGCAACGGTCTACGAGGCGCTGAAGCTCGGCTCGGTGATCGTGCGCAGCTTCGGCTGGATCTCGCCCCTGCTCGGGCTGATCGCGGCGGCCGTATCCGCGTTCGTGGCCGTGCGCTGGATGATTGAATACCTGCGCACGCGGAGCCTCGCCATCTTCGGCTGGTACCGGATTGCCATCGCCGTGGCGGCCGGGGTTCTTGTCCTCACCGGCGTGATCTGAGCGCTATTCAATGATGCTCATGATCCGCTCCCGCAGGGCCACGTAGGCGCAGGCGATGAGAACGATCAGCGCCCCGATCATCGTCGCGGGGCGCATGGTCTCTCCGAACACGACGATCCCCAGGATGCTGTTGAGCACGGGAACGAGGAACGCGAGGAGGCTCCCCTCCGTCGCGGGCACGTCGCGGTACGCGCGCGTCATGATGAGCTGCGCGACCGTCGCGAGGATCCCGATGCCGGCAAGCACCAGCCACAGCGGAAGCGCGAACGCGAAGGAACTGGTGGCCGTGGGATAGCCCACGACGAGGATCCCGAACACGCACTGCGCCAGGTAGATGACGTACGGCGAATCGGTCTGCTGGAGCTTGCGGATGGCGACCACGGCCACCGCGGAGCACACGCCCCCGAGAAGCGCCAGGAGATTCACCCCGAGCGGGAATCCGCCCGCGGCTCCCGTCCCGTGACCCAGCGGATTGACGACCAGCCAGATGCCGACAAAGGAGACCGCCACCGCCGCCAGGACGTCCGTGTGGACCTTCTCCCGGATCATGAGCGGCGCCAGGAGCGCGGCGAAAACCGGGTAGGTGTAGCTGAGGATGGTTCCCATGCCGAGGCCCAGCCGTACGATCCCGAAGTACATGAGGTAGACCGAGGCCGAACCGAAGAGCCCGCGCCCGATGAGCCACCTCCAGTTCACCGGCTTCACCTCGATGACCCGGAAGGCCCCGAGGCCCCCGATGACCAGGATGCCGGTGGCGAATCGGGCAGCGGTGACGAGGGACGTGCTGAGAGACCGGGTCAGCGGGACCAGGAGAGACATGGCGGAAAACACGACGCTGGATACTGCCATGAGCAGCATGCCGCGCGTGAGTGACGAGGTGCGGGGCCGGGAGGCGGGGGAGAGGCCTCCGGGTCGGGAACTGACTCCTGGCATGGCGGTGAGGGGACCCTACTTCCGCCGGGCCCGTTCCACGTAGTGCCGCTCGGAATGGCCGATGTAGATCTGGCGCGGCCGCATGATCCGGAAGTCCTCTCCGTGATACATCTCACGCCAATGGGCGAGCCACCCGGGAGTGCGCCCAATGGCGAAGAGCACGGTGAACATGTCGTAGGGAATCCCCGCGGCGCGCAGGATGAGACCGGAGTAGAAGTCCACGTTGGGATAGAGATTGCGGGAGATGAAGTACTCGTCCTTGAGCGCGATCTCCTCCAGCTTCAGGGCGATGTCGAACAGCGGATCGCTCACGCCGGGTTTCTTGAGAAGGCGATGGCAGGCTTCCTTCAGGATCTTGGCCCGCGGATCGAAGTTCTTGTAGACGCGGTGGCCGAACCCCATGAGACGGTCCGGGGCGTTGCGGTCCTTGGCCCGCTTCACGTACTCCGTTCCGTCTCCCCCCTCTTTGTGGATCCTTTCCAGCATGCGGATGACTTCCTGGTTTGCGCCGCCGTGGCGGGGGCCCCAGAGAGCCGAAATGCCGGCGGAGATGACGGCGTACACGTTCGCCAGGCTGGACCCGGTGAGCCGCACGGTGGAGGTGCTGCAGTTCTGCTCGTGGTCCGCGTGGAGGATGAGAAAAAGGTCGATGGCGTTGATGATGTCGTCATCAAGCCTGATCTCCCGAACGGGGGAGGAGAACATCATGTTGAGGAAGTTCGGGACGTACCGCAGCTTCCAGGAGGGATACACGATGGGCTCGCCGATGGACTCCTTGTACGAGATGGCGGCGATGGTGCGGACCTGGGAGATGAGGTTGGCCAGGATCTGCCGCTCCGACTTCTCGTCCATCACCTCGGGGATGGGATAGAACGTGGACAGGGAGGCCACGATGGTGGCGAGGATCCCCATGGGGTGGGAACCGCGGGGGAATCCCACGAAAAAGTGCAGCATGTCCTCATGGATGAGGGAGGACTCGTTGAGGAACGTGGAGAACTCCTCCAGCTGCCGCAGGTTCGGCAGGTCGCCGTAGAGGAGGAGGTAGGCGACCTCGGTGAACGTGGAACGGGCCGCAAGCTCCTCGATGGGGTACCCGCGGTAGCGGAGGATCCCCTTCTCCCCGTCGATGAACGTGATGGCGCTGCGGCAGGAGCCAGTGTTCTCATAGCCCTTGTCGAGGGTGATGTAGCCCGTCGCCTTGCGCAGGGAGGAGATGTCGAACGCCTTCTCCCCCTCCGTGCCGCGCACGATGGGCAGCTCATACTCCTTTCCGTCCAGGATCAGGCGCGCGGTATCGGGCTTCTGCACGTCCATGGTCCCGTTCGCCCCCGGACTTTCCGTGGCGGCTGGAGCTGAGCTCTTCGACTTGGCCATTGGTGTCCTCGTTGTCGTATGAACGCCGAAATCAGGCAAAAAGTCAACGGCGGAAAGGCCCGCTGACCGGGCTTTGGATGATACAGTGTCTCATTGACCGCGGGTCGTCGCGTCGCTATCTTTCTCATGATACAGAGTCTCAATACCGGAGGTGATTGATCCATGAGCCCATACCGGCGGCGGCCGCGTGGCATTCTCATATCGATTCTCGCTTTCCTTGTCTCATCCGCGGCGTCTCACGCCCGGGCGTCCGCTGTTCTGACGCTCGTCGCCGCGGAGAACTTCTGGGGTGACATCGCGCGGCAGGTCGGCGGCGACAAGGTCGCCGTGACGAGCATCATGTCCGACCCGAACGTCGATCCCCACGAATACGAGTCCAGCGTCGCGGACGCGAAGGCCGTGGCGGACGCCGACATCGTCATCGAGAACGGCGGGGGCTACGACGACTGGATGGACAAGCTCCTCTCTGCCTCTCCGCGGACCTCACGCGTCGTCCTGAAGGCATACGACCTCGCCGTGAAGAAACTCCCGGACAACGAGCACGTGTGGTACGGCGTCGAGAACGTCCAAGCGGTGGCATTGGCTCTCTCCCGGACGTTGCAGCAGATTCTTCCGCAAGACGCAGGCCAGTTCCGGCGGAGCGAGCAGGCGTTCCAGCAGTCCCTCGAGCTCATTCTTCGAAAGATGCAGCAGATCGCAGGCCGCTACTCCGGGACGCCGGTCGGGCTCACGGAAACGATCTACCTGTACCAAGCGATCCCTCTCGGTCTGAAGGTCCTCACGCCGTTCGAATTCCAGAAGGCAATTGCGGAAGGCAACGACCCTCCGGCGGATGCTCTCGTCGAAGCGCAGGACCAGATCCGGCAGAAGAGAGTCAGGGTCCTGATCTACAACGAGCAGACCGCCTCCCCGGTGACGACGAAAGTCCAGGATGAGGCGAAAGCCGCCGGCATCCCCATCGTCGCGGTGACGGAAACGATGCCGTCCGGGGAGGCCTACCAGACGTGGATGATTCGGCAGCTGGACGAGCTGCGGGCCGCCCTGGTCTTCAGTACCGGCCGATGAGCGGCGCAGCTCCAGCCCGGCAGCCGCGCACGAAGCCCGTCGTCTCTGTCGAAGCAGCTCGTGTCGATCTGGGCGGCCGGCCGATTCTGTCCAGGGTGAGCTTCGCCATCGACGACGGAGAGCTGGTCGCGATCCTCGGCCCGAACGGAGCAGGAAAGAGCACGCTGCTGAAGCTTCTCCTGGGTCTCGTGAGGCCTGTCTCCGGAATCGTCTCCGTCCTCGGACAGCCGCCGGCAGGGTAAACGGCCGCATCGGGTATGTCCCGCAGTTTCGCGCCCTTGAGGCCGAGACGACGCTGCGGGCCCGGGACGTCGTGCGCTTCGGCCTGGACGGAAACCGATGGGGGCCCGGATGGCCGAGCAAGCGACGGGAGAAGCTCGTGGACGCCGTACTGGACGAGGTCGATGGGCGCGGGCTCGCAGAGGCGGCAATGGGCGAGCTTTCCGGAGGGGAGAGGCAGCGCCTTCTCATCGCGCAGGCGCTGCTGTGCCATCCCCGGCTGCTGCTCCTCGACGAACCGCTCGCGAGCCTGGGCCTGGGACGCGAGCAGGAGGTCGTCGGGCTTATCCGCCGCACATGCCGGTCGCGCGGCGTGGCGGTCCTTTTCGTCACCCATGACGTCAACCCCCTCCTCGCCGACATCGACAGGGTGCTTTACCTCGCCGGGGGCAGAGGCGCAATCGGACGGCCGGAAGAGGTGATCACGAGCAATACGCTGAGCATGCTGTACGGCGCTCCCGTTGACGTCGTGAAGACCGGCGGGCGGATTTTCGTGGTCGGGGCCCGCACATGAAATCCGTGATCGATCTCTTTCACTATTCCTTTCTGGTGAACGCCCTGGTGACGGGATCCGCCGTAGCGCTTGCGGCAGCGGTCGTTGGGTATTTCATGATCTGCCGGAGGTCCACGTTCGCGGGGCATGCTCTTCCGAACATTGGGTTTTCCGGTGCCGCCGCCGCCGTGCTTCTCGGGATCGAGCCCGTCTACGGGCTGTGTGCCGTCACGATCTCGGCGGCCGTCGCCATGGGGCTGATGGGCCGGGACCTTCGCGAGCGTGACGTCACGGTCGGCGTCATCATCACGTTTGCGCTCGGACTGGGATTCCTCTTTCTCGCACTCTACGCGGGCTACGCCCGGAGGATCTACGGGATCCTGTTCGGGAGCATCGTCGGCATCAGCGCCGAGGCGACCCGGGTGGCGGTGAGCGCGTCGGCCGGAGCGCTCTGCATCCTGGGCGTCGTCTTCCGGCCCCTTCTGTACAGCACGTTCGATCCGGAGCTGGCGGCTGCTCGGGGGTGCCCGTCACGTTCCTGTCAGTCCTCTTTCTGGTGGTCCTCGCGCTCGTGGTCTCCGTCGCGGTCCAGGTCATGGGTGCGCTCCTCCTGTTCACGCTCATGGTCGGCCCGGCGGCAGCGGCGACTCGGCTCGTGAGGCATCCTCCAAGAGCCATCGCGCTCTCCGCGGGCCTGGGCCTCCTGTATGTCTGGGTCGGCATCCTTCTGGCCGCGCGCCTGGGGAACGTGCCGGTAAGCTTCTGCATTGCGGCCATTTCCTTCCTCGTGTACCTCCCTGCCCGCCTTCTCCTGCGCTCGCCCCGCTCACTGGATCGGAGGGCCGGCGCCGCGGCCGGGAGTTCCCTCTGACGCTCCAGCTGCTCGCCTTGGACATCTTTCGAAACGCGATGATCGCGGGAACTGTTGCGGCGGCAACCGCGTCGCTGATCGGGTACTTCGTCGTGCTGCGGGCGCAGGCCTTTGCGGCGGAGGCGCTCCTCGATGTGTGCTTTGCGGGAGCAACAGGGGCCGCCGTCATCGGAGTGACGCCGATCCTCGGCATGGCGCTCTTCGGCCTTGGCGCCGCCGTGGGCATCGGAGCGCTGGGAGAGAGGGCGCGCGAGCGGAGCATCGAGATCGGAATGGTCGTGTCCCTCGCCCTCGGGCTCGGCGTTCTCTTCCTGGGCATGTACGCGCGAGGCAGCGCGTCCCACGCCAACGCCGGGCTCGCCGTGCTTTTCGGATCACTCCTCAGCGTCGGGCCGAGAGACCTCATCCCCCTGTTCGCACTTTCCGGCGTCGCCGCTGCCGGCCTCGCCGCAGTGTTCCGTCTTCTTCTCTTCGCCACCGTGGACCCGCAGACTGCCCGCGCCCGGGGCGTCCCGGTCCGGCTGCTGGACGCCGTCTTCATGCTCATCATGGCGCTGGCGGCAGCGGCGGGAACCCCCGCGGTCGGGGTCCTCCTGGCAGCGTCGCTCCTCGTTGCGCCAGCCGCGGCAGCCGTCCGCGTGGCCCGGCGTCCGCCGACGGCGCTCCTCCTTTCCCTCTGCCTGGGCCTGGGAATCACCTGGGCGGGCATCCTCGTCTCGTTCCTGTGGCCCGGGCGCCGCCCGCCGGTGGGATTCTCCGTGTCCGCGCTGGCATCAGCGGTGTACTTCGTTGCGGCCTCGGTCGGCCGCAAAGGCTACCCACGCCGGGGGAAAACGATTATCATCGGAGACAGTGCGGAAACAGGACAATGGACATCGAAAAAAGAATCACCGAGGCGTTCCAGGAGATCGGCAGCAGAAGAACGGCACCGCGTCGGGCCATCGCCAGGAACCTGATCCGCCTCGGACAGACGGGAGCTGCCTTCACGGCTGAAGACCTTCTGAAGAAGCTGCGCCGTTCAAGCCCGGGCATTGGCCGGGCCACTGTCTACCGCTCCATCGAGAAGCTTGTGCGCATGAAGGTCCTCGACCGCATCGAATTCGCCGACGGAACGCATTCGTTCCGGCTCTGCGAAAGCGATCATCATCACCATCACCTCGCATGCACGAAGTGCCACCGCGTGATCGAGCTTGATTTCTGCCTGGACGACGGCGAAATCGCGGCTATCGGAAAGCGGGAGAGCTTCGCCGTGGACGACCATTCGATCACCCTCTATGGACTGTGCAAGGAATGCCGATCCTGACAATGATGCGTTCCCCCCGGATATCACCGCTTTTCGTGGCTGCGTCCCTGCTCGTGCTCCTTCTCGTCCCCGCCGCCGCAGGGGCCGCGCTGAGCTGGATCACGCCGGAGTTCGCCCTGTCCGCGGGCGACCTGCAGGACATGACGTCGTCCCTTCCTCCGGAAATCGCCCGCGGCATCCTGGCGCGGCCGCAGGACTTTCTGCACCTCATGACGAAGGTGCTGGACCAGCCCGCGGCGCTGTTCGTCCTGGTGGACAAGCGCCATTCCCTGCCGGCTGAGTACGTTCCACCGGACCTCGTCCCCCTGAAGAACTATCCCGTGCGGACGACCTGGCCCAACCTCCTCCTCCGCAAGTCCATCATGCCCGCCGTGATGGACATGGTCCACGCGGCCCGGAAGCAGGGCGTGACAATCACGTTCTCCTCCACCTACCGTTCATTCGAATACCAGCGGGGCGTCTATGAGCGGGAAGTGAAGATGTACGGAAAAGAAGGCGCGGACCGGGAGTCGGCTCTCCCGGGCATGTCGCAGCACCAGCTCGGGACAGCGATAGATTTCGGGACGATCAGCGACGGATACGAGAAGACGCGCGAGGGAGCGTGGGTCGCCGAGCACGCGTGGGAGTACGGGTTCACCCTCTCCTATCCGCCCGGCCTCGAGGACGTCACCGGATATCGCTACGAAAGCTGGCACTACCGCTACGTCAGCCGGCCCGGCGCTCTGATGCAGCGGGAGTTTTTCGGCGACGTCCAGCAATACTTCCTGGAGTTTCTCGACGCAAACCGTGCGACGCTCGAGCAGCTCCGTATGAAGACGGACTGAGGCCCATGGGGCTGCCAAGCGCGCGGTTCATCCTGCAGAACCAGGCCGAAGCCTCCGTGCTCCACGGCATCCTGGAGCAGGACGGCGTGCCGCACTACATCCGCTCCTTCAATGACAGGGCGTACGACAGCCTCTGGCAGTTCCAGGAGGGCTGGGGCTACGTGGAGACGGATGCCCGCTTTGCCTCCGGTGTGCGGGTTCTCCTTGACGTCCTGAGGAAAAACCGCCTACAGCTGGGCGAGGAAGAACAGGAGCCCGAAGAGGAAGAGGATCGCGGCGCCGGCGATCTCGACGATTCTCCGAAGAGTTGAATCCCGCCTCTCGTGTCCGGCGGCGATCGCGCTGATGGCGCCGCGCTTCACGAGGATGACGATCGCTCCCGTCGCGCTGATGGTCGTGCCCATACCGATGGAGATGGCAGAAACGGCCAGAACGCTCACGGCGAACATCTGAAGTGAAAGAGCGAACAGAATCACGGCGACGGCCCCGGGGCAGGGGATGACCCCGGCCGGCACGGCGATCCCCAGGAGGTTCCGCATCGTGATGCCCGCGCCCG
>Ga0335070_10011178_pt1 | contig 10489 bp, 8 predicted proteins | sample Lox_Sample_13_FD_206722 | JGI IMG/M metagenome (GOLD analysis project Ga0335070, IMG submission 206722) | Soil microbial communities from Loxahatchee National Wildlife Refuge, Florida, United States - Lox_Sample_1.3 | ecosystem: Environmental > Terrestrial > Soil > Wetlands | place: USA: Florida...
CTCGATCAGTTCTTTCAGCTCTTTCGGATTCATGCTTCCTGTAGGGCAACCGCTGATCGGCCGCCAATTTCAGATTTCGATCAACTCTTTGCTTACTGGGGTCAGCACTTCACATCCGGTCGCGGTCACCAGCACCATGTCTTCGATGCGGATTCCGCAACGTCCCGGGATGTAAATACCGGGTTCGATGGTAATCACCATTCCGGGCTCAAGCGCAGTCTGCTGCTTGGCGCCAATCCTTGGAATTTCGTGAATCTCCAGACCCACCCCGTGTCCGGTTGAGTGCGTAAAGTACTTCGCCAACTTGCTCTGCTGCAAAGTATTGCGCGCGGCGGCATCCACATCGCCCGCGCTCACCCCGGGTCTTACCGCGGAGATGGCGGCCAGTTGCGCCTCCAAGACCGCTTCATACAACGCCTTGAACTCTCGCGATGCGCGGCCCATGTGCACGGTGCGCGTCATGTCTGAGCAGTAACCATCGAGTATAACACCGTAATCCAGCACTACGAATCCGCGCGCCGGGAGTGGTGCTCGCGACGCAACACCATGTGGAAGTGCCGAACGCGCGCCACCCGCCACAATGGTTTCAAACGACATCGCGGAGGCTCCGCCCTTGCGCGCCGTGAACTCCAGGTGCGCAGCAACGTCGCTCTCCGCAACCCCCGGACGCATCACGCGCAGCAGAGGTTTGAAGCACCGCGATGCCAGATCAATCGCTGCTCGTATGCGTGCAATTTCGTCGGAGTCCTTCACGCAGCGCAGACCCTCCACAATCCCGCTGGTCTCAACCATGCGTACGCCACCAAGGTGCGGAGACAAACTCTTGCGCTGAGCAACCGTCACGTGCTCGGCCTCAAAGCCGAGTCGTTGCACTCCGCACGAGGCCGCGTGCTGCGGGGCTGCTGTAATTGCCGGGCCCTTCGCAACCACCACGCGTGCGCCCTTCACCTCGCGCCGAGCCTGCTCGCCGTAACGGCCATCGGTCCAAAACACGGGACGCGTTCCCGCCAGCAACACGCCTGCGCTGCCGGTGAACCCTGTCAGGTAGCGCACATTGGGCATGTGCGTCACCAGCAGCGCTTCCGCACGACCTCGCTGCAAAGCCTCATTCAATCGCTGCAACCTGCGCTTCGTATTCATCGCTTCGCATTGTAATCAATCACGCGCAGCAAGCACGCAAAGGATTCGCGCTGTCGACACACAGCACCGTGCCCACTTCTGCCCGTCTTTAGCAGAAGTGGGTCTGAAGCCAGCAACAAAGCGAGCTTCGCCACAAAACGCAAGCGGACCCCGTGGGGTCCGCTTGCTATACGGAGGGAGAAAACTAAGTGATCACGATCTTCGGGCTGATGAAGAAGATCAGCTCTTGCGTCGAGGTCTTAACCTGGCGTTCCTTGAACAGATTGCCAAGAATCGGGATGCTGCCCAGGAACGGCGTCTGATTCACGTTGACCGCGTTCGAAGTCTGGATGACGCCACCGATCACCACCGTACCGCCGTCGGTCACCAGCACCTGCGTGGTCGCCTGTTGCGTAATCAGTGTCGGTTGACCATTCACTTCGTTACCGAAGTCAGGCGTGGTGTTCTCGACGTCCACCGCCAGGAAGATAGTGTTCTCAGCCGTGATCTGCGGAGTCACCGTCAGGCGGAGGAACGCATCGACATACTGCGTCGTCGATGGGCCGCCCAACTGCGCCTGTGTCACGATGGGCAACTTCACGCCCTGTCGGACCACCGCGGTGATGTTGTTCTGAGTCACGATGCGTGGGCGCGACAACACCTTCAATAGACCGCGCGATTCTGCCATCGTCAGAATGGAGTCGATGGCGTAGTTCTTGGTCGCGTTCACAATGCTCAAACCGCTGTTGATAGTGGTTGCCGGCAGGTTGGAGAACAACGGAATACTGCCCGAGTTCGAACCGGAACCGGAACTTGAACTTGAACTCGAACTGGAACTCGAGCCGGAACTGCCGGTAGTAGGGGCGCCGATAGTAGGCAGCTTGTTGTAGTAATTGCCGCCGGTACCGTTGGTCGCCGTTCCGACCGAGTTCGCGCCACCAATTGCACTTGGTCCGTTACCCCACGCAAACCCAAGCTGCACGCCGAGATCGCGCGCAAAGTTGCGCGTCGCGGCCACCACGCGAGCTTCGATTTCAACCTGCTGCGTCTTGCGGTCGAGTTGTGTCACCAGTCTGTCGATAGTGGGCAACACGGTCGGGATGTCGCGAATGATGAGAGCATTCGTGCGCTCATCGGAAATCACGTCGCCGCGCTCGCTCAGGAAGCGTTTCACAACCACCATCACGTCCTTAGAGTGTGCGTAGCTCAGGAATCGCGTAACCGTCTGCGTTTCTACCGCCTTTGCGAGCGCCTGCTGGTGTTGCACGCGCAGATCGGCTTCCCTCTTCAACGTCTCCACCGAGGCGATGCGCAGAACGTTGCCTTCCATCTGGCGATCGAGTGAGTGGTTCTGGAGCACGAGATCCAGCGCCTGGTCCCAGGGAACGTCATTGAGCACCAGGGTTTCGTGGCCGGAAACCGTCGGGTCCAGGACGACGTTTAGACCGCTGATTTCGCTGATCAGGCGAAAGAAGTCCTTCAAGTCCACATCGCGCAGGTTCACCGAAATCGGTTCGCCGCTGTACTTCGGCTTATTCGGCGAATTGATGTTCGTCATGCGCAGTTGTTCCGCCGCCATGTTCACAGCCGGTCCCGGCTTGCCCACCTGGGCGGTGCTGGGCGCTTCCGGCTGCTGCGGCGGTGCCGAGGAACTCATTGTCTGCGCTGCGGCTTCCGCCATCAGTGCCGGGTCTTTTTTCTTGTAGGTCGGTTCCACATATGCGAACTGCTGCGCAGGTTGCTGACTTGCAGCCGCCAATGTCGGGGTGGGCGCGGGACGTGGCTCGGCGATCGGAGCCGTTGCGAACAACGCACCCGGTTCGGTCACATGCTTCTTTGGGGCTGCTGCTGCCCTGCTGGATGCGGGCTTCGCGGCAACCGTCTTCTTTTCAGGTTGAGGCGCAGGAGCGACTGCGGCTTGAACCGGTGCAGGAGCAGCCGCAGGTGCGGCGCTGGCTTGCGACGGTGCGGCTGCGGGTTTCGCTTCGGCAACTGCCGGTTTTGAATCCGCAACAGACGCCGTCGAAACAGCGCTCTGCACTTTCACCACAACCTTACCCTGGAGTTGGTTCAACGAATACTCGCGATGTCCCTTCAAATCCACAACAACGCGCGTGACTGGCGGGTCCTGCTGAAAGCGTCCCACGCGGATCGTTTTCACGTCGTCAGTGTTCACGGAAATGCTGCGGTTCCGCACTGCCGGAACGGCGTCGGGAATATCAATGACGAGGCGATCAGGATTAGCAAGCAGAAGAGGCTTGGCTTCGTTCGCGCCCATGATCGCGATTTCCAAACCGTCCTTCGCACGCGAAACGAGGATCTCGTTGACCGTGAAACCAGCTACTGGAGCGGCAGCGGGCTTGGTGGTCTTCATCGCGGCGGGTTTCAACTTCGGCGCAGCGGCATTGGGACTTTCGACAGAGGGCTGTGCCTTGGCAACGGTCGGTTGCGGAGCCGTCTTGACGCTTGCCGCAGGAGCGGCCTGTGTGGCTGTCTTGACGGCGGCCGGTGTGGACTGAGCTGCGCTCTTCGTGTCCGCCGGTTGCGGCGCGCTAGCCTTTGCGGCGGTGTCCAGATGAATCTCAAGTCCATCGTGCGCCGCGGCCACCTTGGCGTTTACCCCCGCAGGCATCTTGATCTCGACGCGCGCTGTTTCCGTACCGTTCGCGCTCTTGTAAGACAGCACCTTGTACGATTTCAGCACAGGCAGATCGAAGTTCTTCTGGCTGCCAAGCAACGTCGCTGCCGACGTCCCCACAAGATCGACCTCGAGGGTGTAATCGTCTGCATGGTACTCGCTGTGCTGAATGGATCCCGACGTGCGCAATGCGATCACTGCCGAGTTCGCACCCGGTGTCACCGTGACGCCCGTCAACTGCGACCCATTTGTCGTCGCTACCGCCCCTACGGCGCCGCACAACAGCAGGAACAGAATACCCGCCAAATACTTGAGCCTCATCGCAATCTCCTCGCAGGCTGCCTTGCGCCCTGCGCGGCCCCGGCCTCTGAATGCCAGGTGCCTATCGCTTCCAAAAACTCACCATCGCCCGAATCCAGCCGTTTACGCCGGACCTTGAATTTTCTTCACAACCTCGCGCGTTAATGCACGCCCCATGGCGTCCGAGTACGTTTCGCGGAAGACAATCGAATTCCGTGAAATGCTCAGAACAACTCCGTCGAAGACCGGGTCGTTTACGCGCAAAAAGTACGCTTTATCTTCCGGGTTCACGACAACTGCAACGTCACCCTGTCGGGTGTGAATAACACCTTTGAGAGTCGCGTCCGCAACCGGCAAGCACTTCTTTCCCGCCGAGCAGGGCGCCTTGTTCACTTTCTCCACAATCGGGCTTACAAACGGATCGCGCTTCTTGCCGGGAGCGCCTGCATCCGTCTTCTGCGCATCCTTCATCTCGGGAGCGGCCGCCGCTTGCGGCTTCACTTCCGGTTGGGCAACCTTCTTCGAAATGACCGCCGTCCGGCGTATGTGCCGAGCGTGTTTCTTGCGCTTTGTCACTGCCGGCTTGACTTGCGGTACTGGAGCGTTCGCAGCAGGCGCCTGAACCTTATCCGAAGCCACTGCCGGCCTCGCCGGTGCCGACGCCGTTGGCTGCGTTCCGGCTGTGTTCAGCATGTCGCGAACTCGATTCACCGTCGCCGGACTGGTGTTGACCTGCGCCCATGCGGGGAGAGCGAGAACCATTACGGCAAGCATGCATTTAACAGTCATCGCCATCCTCCTATTTCTTCACCGGCTTCGGAGCAGAAACGCCCGGAGTGCTGTAGAAAGTCGTCGCGGTGCAACTCATGGTTACGGTCTCGTCCGGCTGGTACGGATATCTGCCCCCCTTGCCGCCCTTCAGACCGCCGATCGAACAATTCGAGAAGTTCACCACCCGATCCACCTGCGCAATACGTTCAAAGAAATTCACAACGTTAAAGAACGAACCATCGAGTTCCACATCGAACGGCTCTTCCACGTAGTAGTTCTGCTGCACCGTCGGCTTGGTCTTGTAGTGCCGAATGCTCACCCCAGACCTGATCGCCTCGTCTTGCACAACCGTGATGAACGCGGGAACTTCCTTTTGTTCCGGCACGATTCGTTTCTGCTGCTCCAATTTGTCGCGCAAAGTCGAAATCTGACCGTTCAGCTCGGTAAGCTTGTTCCGATAGGGCGCAAGCTGCGCGACTTCGGCCTGCTTGATCCGCAGCGTTTCCAGTTGCTGCCTATTCTCCTGTTCCATGGGACGCAGCTTCCAGAAGTAGAAGCCCACCGAAAGCACAAGGCCTACTCCGGCCACAATGCCGATCTTTGCGAGTGCTGGTAGTTCTTTCCAAGTCGTCGCCATAGCTACGCCTTCGGTTTCTCGCCCGCTGGGGCAACTTGCTTTGCGTTTTCGCCCAATGGAGCCATTTGCTTCAAATCGAACTTGTCGCCTGACTTCTCAACTGTCAGCTTGAAAGTGAACGCCGGAACGCCTTTGTAGTCCTGCTGAACTGTCTCTTCCAACTCCACGTTCTTGAACCCGTCCGTCTTCCTCAGGTTCGTCATGAAGTTGGCAACGGCAACATGGCTTAGTGCGTAGCCTTCCATCTTTACGTTCGCGCCCTGATCGTTCATCGACGTGAGCCACACTGTGTCGGACGTATTCACGCCTTCGCTCACCAGCGAGAGCAACCGAACCGGCGTCGCCTGGTTATTGCGAAGCTGTTCAATCACGTCGAAGCGACGCTTAATCTCGTCAGCTTCCTTCTGTCGCTGCATGAACTTTTGCTTGATGAACGCCAACTGCTGGGCTTGCTGGTTGGATTCCTGGATTTCTGCCATCAACTTCTCGTGCGTGCTTGAGAGCTGCCGGTAGTGCAGGAAGTTTCCACCCACGCCTATGGTGAATACCACCAGCGCGATTACGTAAATCGAAGGGCCTTCGGCAGGAATCACCGGCATGTTCAGCGACAGGCGCTTCTTCGACTTTTTCTTTGGAGTTCCGAGAAGATTAATCCGGATCATAGGTCGTCAAAGCTCCTCAGTGCGAGTCCAACCGCAACCGCCATTCGTGCCGCGTTCTTCTCCACCAACTCGTCTTCCCCGACCGGAGGCACAACCCGCAAAAACGGGTTGAGGACTTCCACCGGAATTGAGAATTCCTGCCGCAGCGCCTCCAGCAGGCCGGGCACCAGCGATGAACCACCTGCGAGGTAGATCCGCTCAATGTGCTCGCCCGCCGCAGTCGCGCGGAAGAAGTCGAACGTCTTCTGAATTTCCAGAACGATGATTTCCGTGACCTGTTGCAGGATCGGCAGCTTGGCGTCCTGACTCACGGTGCCGACCTTGCGACCGAGTTTCAGCGATTCGGCATCTTCAAAGTTCAGGTCGAGCTCTTTCTGCAAGGAATCCGTGTATTGATTGCCGCCGACACTCACGTCGCGTGTGAATAGCGGAGTCTTGCCCTTCACGATGTTGATGTTCATCACGCTCGCCCCCAGGTTCAGCAGTGCGACCGTGGTGTTCTCCGCGGGCATGTAGTTGTACTCGTAGCAGTTCTGGAGAGCGAAAGCGTCGATGTCGACGATTTCAGGCTTGCGTCCCGCTAGCTGCAGAGCGTTCGTGTAGTTGACGACCTTGTCTTTCTTGACCGCCACCAGCAGCACATCCATCGTCGGACTGCCGGGGCTTTCGGTCAAAACCTGGTAGTCAACATTCACTTCTGAAATGTCGAACTGGATATGCTGAGCCGCCTCGGTGGGAATCGCGGCTGCCAGTTCGGCCTCGTTGAGCGACTTCATCGTCACGCGCTTCACGATCACCGCGTGTCCGCTGACCGAGGTCGCCACCAGCTTGGACTTGATGCCCGTGTCGGCGAACACTTTGCTCACCGCGCTGGCCACCGTGCCGCTATCCACAATCATCGAGTCCACGACGATATCGGGCGGCAGCGGTTCCATTCCCAGCTGCGTAACGGCAACTTCGCCGCGACTGCGGCGTAATGCGATTGCTTTCACACTGCTGGACCCGATGTCCAACCCGACGATCGTTTTGCCTGAACCAAGTCCGAACATGATCTCTGCCCCTTACCGGCTGCCAACCGCACGCGCCGAACGCGGGTGCTTCTTGCCACGATCTTCCGCAGTCGAGCTCTGCCGCTCCATCCACGCGTCGAGAATCGTTTTCTTGAACTTCCAGCGGTTCCCCAGCTTGAAAGCCGGAATCTTTTCTTCCGCGACGTACTTGTACAAGGTGTCCGCGCTCACACCCAGGTACTCTGCCGCTTGGCGAATATTCATGACCTCTGGTGACTCAGCCATATCTCCGCACACCTTTCCACTGTGTCGCACCCGCAACAACTTTTCGGCACGGAAAGCCGTCGCGTGCACTTTCCTGCGCAACGGGTGATGAAGCCGCCGCGTGCCCGGGACAACTCCCGGACGAACGCACCTGGTTCTCGGGGGGAACTTGCTGGGCTCGTTATAGCAGGGTAGCTGGATGGAGTGTCAACCATAACTTCCGGAGATATCCGTAAATCTCGGTATCTTCTCCCCCTGTTTCCCGGCAATTCCCTCCAAATGAGCGCGAGGGTTTGTACCGGAAGCCACCTTACACCACAATCTGCAGTGGTAGTGACGCAAACGATTCACTTTGCGGAATCAACTAATTACGAAGGTCACGGCTTTTTCGCAGTCAGGTCACTGCACCGCCGGAAGTGCTTGGCACTTGTGCGTCTAAAACTAGGAGTTATCACTAGGGAACCCGGTACTACAGTACCTGTCCGGACGAAAAGGATTCAACCACCCCGACCACAACAGGTTGTGTGCCCGAGAGCAAAGTTGCCTGTGGATGGAAACCAGGCGGCTGCTGGCCCATAAAAGCTTCCTTCGCTTGCATGGGGTCGCGGCAATGCAAAAGGCCGGACTCGCGTCCGGCCTTCCGTTTCCCCCGATTTCTGGACTCTCTAGAAGTTGATGTCGAACTTCTCCTGATGTAGCAACGGGTCGGGCTTGATGAGCACCGGGTGCTGGACCAGTTCTTCCATCTCCGTCAGCCAGCGTCCGTTATTGCCCTTCAGTTCCTTCGCGACATCCGGATGCACGCGCAGCGTGACCACGTCGGCATCGATGTGGCGGCGCACCTTGCGCATCTCCACGTAGATCTCGTTGCACACGGTCGTTACCGATTTCACAAAACCTGTGGCTTCGCAGTACGGACAGGCCGCACCCAGCGTGCGCTCCAATGACTGCTTGACGCGCTTGCGGGTAATCGCCACCAAGCCGAAATCGTTGAACTGCAGAACCTTCGATGGTGCGCGGTCGCTCTTCAGTGCTTCTTCGAGCGTCTGCATCACCTTCTGCCGGTTCTTGCGTTCATCCATGTCGATGAAGTCGATAACGATAATGCCGCCGAGATCGCGCAGGCGTATCTGCCGCACAATCTCCTTCACGGCGTCGCAATTGATCTTGACGATCGTGTCCTCGAGTCGCGCCGTCTTTCCGACGTACTTGCCGGTGTTGATGTCAATCGCCACCAGCGCTTCGGTCTGGTTGATGACGATCGAGCCGCCGCTCTTAAGCCACACCTTCGACTTCAGAGACTTGTTGATCTCGTCCGAGATGCCGAACTCTTCATAGAGTGGCACGTCCTTGGTGTAGAGCTTGATGCGGCGTACGAGGCTCGGCTGGAAGCGCGAAGCGAAACGCACCACGCGCTCGTATTCCTGCTCGTTATCCACCCAGATCTGTGAGAAATCGCTCGTCACCTGGTCGCGCAGAACGCGCTCCACCAGGTTCAGGTCGTGATAGATGAGCGATGGAGCCTTGCTCTTTTCCGCGCGTGTGCGAATCTCGTGCCACAGGTGCTTCAGGAAGCGAATGTCAGCCCTCAGCTCATCTTCTTTGATGTTGGCCGCAGCCGTGCGCACGATGAAGCCGCCGTGGCCGTTCTCGCGCTCACTGCCCACGATGCGCTTCAACCGCTGACGCTCTTCCTCGCTGCTGATTTTTCGCGACACGCCGATGTGGTTCACGGTCGGCATGTAAACCAGGAAGCGTCCCGGCAATGCGATGTGGCTGGTGATGCGCGCACCCTTCTTGCCAATCGGTTCCTTGGCGATCTGGATGAGGACTTCCTGCCCTTCTTTCAGAAGATCGCTGATGAGTGGAATGTGACGCGGTGCCTGGCGACGCATACGTCCCCGCTGCATTGGGCGGCCACGACGCTCGCGCCGTTCGTACCGCTCCCGCTGGGGAGCAGGTTGAGGTGCAGCAGCCGCTTCTTCTTCGGCTTCCTCGCCGTCTTCCTCGGGCTCCGCGACCAACTCAGATTCTTCGAACTCATCGCCGTTGAACTCGTACTCGGATTCGTCCAGTTCGCGTTCTTCATCGGTTTCGCGAACCGTTTCACCGAGCAGTTCTCCGTTTTCGCCGTTCCCGTTCTCTTCGTCCTCGTGATAGCTGCGAATACGCTCGCGGTACGAAGGTTCTTCAACCTCCTCGGCGTCGAGTTCCTCGTGCTCCACGTGCCCGCCTTCGATCACGTAGCTTCCTGCCACGTGCGTTGGCTCGTTTTCCGATTCCTCTGTGGCAACAACCTCTTTCTCTTCGGCGGCCACTTCGGAAACGCCAGTCGGCGCAGGTTCGTTCGCCGGTTCAATCATTGGCTCTGGTTCAACAACTGGCTCCGCAGCGCGCTCTGTTTCCGCGGCTACAGGCTCTTGCGCGACTTCCTCGGCTGCTGATGGCGAGGGCGACTCATGCAGTGTTGTTTCGCTGGCCGGCTCCGGCTCGCTGACACGCTCAATCACCGGCTCGGCAGCAAGGGCCGCTTCAACTGGCCGCGAAGGTGGAGGCCAAGTGCCACCGCCGGTGGGACCGCCGGGAACAGAATCCGGCTCCGGAACTTCTTCTGTGGTCGGCTTTTCTGGAACCGGCTCGGGGGCGGGCGCGACCAATCGCGCACTCAACTCCGGACCGCGGACCGACGCGCTGGCCTCTTCTGGTTCAACCTCTTCCTGTGGTGTCGGCAAAGCGGAGAGCGTTTCGCTATGCTCGAGCACTTGCTCGGTCTCGGTCTCGACCGGAACCGTTATCCGCTCCTGCCCGCGATACTTCGAGATCGACTCGCCGGGCAGAACGATGGGCGTGTAGTTGTCAGGCAACGGCTCGTAGGCTTCGCGCGGCGGACGTTCGCTGCGATCTCCACGACCGCCACGGTCACGATCAAAGCGTCCGCGACCACGACGTCCGCGATCGCGATCACGTCCTCCGCGAAATTCGCGCTGCTCGCGCGGCGTGCTGGTGCTGGCTTCCGCCGCTGGCTCTTCCTCTTCCGTGCCTGCCGCACCGCGGTTGTAGCGTGCAATCGATTCTCCGGGCAGGACGA
>Ga0335070_10011179_pt1 | contig 10489 bp, 7 predicted proteins | sample Lox_Sample_13_FD_206722 | JGI IMG/M metagenome (GOLD analysis project Ga0335070, IMG submission 206722) | Soil microbial communities from Loxahatchee National Wildlife Refuge, Florida, United States - Lox_Sample_1.3 | ecosystem: Environmental > Terrestrial > Soil > Wetlands | place: USA: Florida...
GCGCCTCGGTCCTTCGTCGCTGCATACCGGACGTTACTTCCACGAGCAGGATGCGGCCGCGGTGACGCGCGGCGGCAACGTCGCGTGATACGCGCGCAAGCGTCATAAGGAAACACGCCATGGACTACGCAACTCTCAAGGTGATCTGGTGGGTGCTGATCGGCGTGCTGCTGATCGGCTTTGCCATCACCGACGGCTTCGACATGGGCGCGGCCATCCTGCTGCCCTTCATCGCCAAGACCGATGAAGAGCGCCGCATCGTCATCAACACGGTGGGCGCCACGTGGGAAGGCAACCAGGTCTGGTTCATCACGGCGGGTGGCGCGATGTTCGCTGCCTGGCCGCTCGCCTATGCGGCGTCGTTCTCGGGCTTCTATTTCGCGATGCTGCTCGTGCTGTTCTCGCTGTTCTTCCGGCCCGTGGGCTTCGACTATCGCGGCAAGCGCGTGAACGTGAGATGGCGCCAGGGCTGGGACTGGGGCCTTTTCCTCGGCGGTTGCGTGCCCGCGCTCGTGTTCGGCGTGGCGTTCGGCAACCTGCTCCAGGGCGTGCCGTTCTCGTACGATTCGGATCTGCGCGTGACGTATCACGGCAGTTTCTTTGCACTCCTCAATCCGTTCGCGCTGCTCTGCGGGCTCGTGAGCGTTTCCATGCTCAGCGCGCACGGCGCGGCGTTCGTGAAGACGAAGACCGAAGGCATCGTCGCCGAACGCGCGTCGAAGGCGTTGCGGCTCTTCGCGGGTCTCACCATCGTCTTCTTCCTGATCTCGGGTGCGCTGGTGGCAACGCTGATCGGCGGCTATACGATCACGTCCCCCGCGCCCCTCGACACCGTGGCCAACCCGCTCCTGAAGAGCGTCGAAGCGGGGCCAAGCCTCTGGCTCACTAACTACGGGCTCTATCCCTGGACCGCGCTCGCGCCCGCCGCGGGCCTGCTCGGCGGCGCGCTCGCGTTCGTGCTCGCGACTTCGCGCTTCGAGCGGCTCGCGTTCCTGAGCACGTCGCTGCAGATCGTCGGCGTGATTCTCACGGCGGGCTTCTCGATGTTCCCGTTCATCATGCCCTCGTCGCTCGACCCGCGTTCGAGCCTCACTGTCTGGGACGCGACCTCCAGCAAGATGACGCTTCAGATCATGCTGATCGCCGTCATCATCTTCCTGCCGATCGTGCTCGCCTACACCGCATGGGTCTATCGCGTCATGCGCGGCAAAATCACTTCCAGCGCGATCAAGGAAAACGAACATACGCTTTACTAAGCATCCAGGCACGCCTCGGCGGCCCCAAAACGAAAAACGCCGCGGCATGTGCCGCGGCGTTTTTCATTGGCCCGGAAAAGCCGGTCAGGCGGGCTGGAGCGCCAGCTCGCGGGCATAACGCGCCGCGGCTTCGCCTACGACGATGTGCAGCGTATCCGCCGAGACCCAGGCCACGTCGAGCGCGCCGAGCTTCTCGCGATCGACCGCCGCCTGGTCACGCACGATCACGCGCAGACGCGTGGCCGCCACCGCATCGAGCGACACGATGTTGGACGCGCCGCCGAGCACGGCCAGCCAGCGCGACGGATTCGGATCGAGCGGGCCCGCATGCGGCGCGGCCTCCGTGCTCGCGGTCCCGGCCGCCTGAACAGGCTGAGCCGCGGTTTGTGCCGCCGGTGCCGCCGGTGCCGAACCCGCAGCAGCCGCAGCCCCAGCCGCGCCCGCCGTACCGCCGCGCGCGATTTCGGTGCGGATCTCATCGGCGATGATGTCCGCTTCCGGTCCGATGATGACCTGCACGCTTTCGCCGCCGCGCTTGAGCACGCCGCGCGCGCCGATCGCCTTCAGCGCGGGCTCCGAGACATGCGCCGGATCGGCTACGGTGAGACGCAGACGCGTCGTGCAGGCATCGACCACCTTCAGGTTGGCCGCACCGCCGAGCGCATCGATATAGCGCGCCGCGCGCGAGAGCGCAGTAGCCGGTTGCGCCACGCCCGGCATCGACGAAGCGATCGCGGTGTCGCCGGCCGAGGCTTCACGGCCCGGCGTGGGCAGATTGAAGCGGCGAATGAAGAAGCGGAACAGCACGTAGTACACGACCGCGTAGGCCACGCCGAGCGGAATCGCTTCCCAGCCGTGCGTCGAGAGCCCGAAGTTCAGCACGTAGTCGATGAAGCCCGCCGAGAACGTGAAGCCGAGCTTGATGCCGAGCAACGAGCAGATCGCCAGCGACAGCCCCGTGAGCACCGCGTGAATCCCGTAGAGCACCGGCGCGAGGAACATGAACGTGAACTCGATCGGCTCGGTCACGCCCGTGAGGAACGAGGTGAGCGCCATTGAGAGCAGCAGGCCGCCCACCATCGCGCGGCGCTCCTTCGGCGCCTCGTGCAGCATGGCGAGGCAGGCCGCCGGCAAGCCGAACATCATCACCGGGAAAAAGCCGGCCATGAAGCTGCCCGCCGTGGGGTCGCCCGCGAAGAAGCGGTGCAGGTCGCCACTCACGGCCGCGCCGCCGCCTGGCGGCGTGAACGAGCCGAACACGAACCACACGAGCGAGTTGAGGATGTGGTGCAGCCCCGTGACGAGCAGCAAGCGGTTGAGCAAGCCATAGACGAAGGTGCCGATCGCGCCTGCCGTGGTGAGCCAGTGGCCGGCGCTGTCGATCACGGCCTGCACGGGTCCCCACGCATAGCCGAACACCACGCCAAGCACGAGGCACGCGAGCCCGGTGACGATGGGCACGAAGCGCTTGCCGCCGAAGAACGCAAGGAACTCGGGCAGCTTGATGTCCTTGTAGCGGTTGTACAGCATGCCCGCGACGACACCGGCCACCACCCCCGACAGCACGCCCATGTTGAGCTTGTCGTTGATGTCCTTCATCACGGCGGTCTGCACCAGATAGCCGAGCGCGCCGGCGAGCGCGGCCACGCCGTTGTTTTCCTTCGCGAACCCTACCGCGATGCCGATCGCAAACAAGAGCGGCAGGTTATCGAAGATCGCGCCGCCCGCGTCGGCGATGATCTTGATGTTGAGCATATCGGCCTGGCCGAAACGAAGCAGGATGCCGGCGACCGGCAGCACTGCGATCGGGAGCATCAGCGCGCGGCCGAGGCTTTGAATCTTGAGAAACAACCAGCCCTTCAACCAGCCCTTCAACCGGGCCATCAATCGAGCGGCCAGCTTTCGCGACTCGCCGCGCGCACGGCTTGCGCCGACTCGAGCGCGAGCGCCGCCTGTGCGCGTTGACGACATGCGGCGTAGTCGAGCTTGCGCACGCGCGCCTTGATCGACGGGACGGAAACCGGATCGACGGAAAGCTCGGTCACGCCAAGGCCGACCAGCAGCGGCACCGCCAGCGGATCGCCCGCCAGCGCGCCGCACACGCCCACCCACTTGCCGTGCTTGTCCGCGCCCTGCACCGTCGCGGCGACGAGGCGCAGCACGGCCGGGTGCAGCCCGTCGGCTTGGGCTGCGAGATCGGGCTGGCAGCGGTCCATCGCGAGCGTGTACTGCGTGAGATCGTTGGTGCCGATCGAGAGGAAATCGGCATGACGCGCAAGCTGGTCCGCGAGCAGCGCCGCCGAAGGCACCTCGATCATCACGCCCACCTCGATCGGCTCAGTGCGGCCTGCCTCGCGTGCAAGCGTATCGATGCGCTCGCGCAGACGCACGAGCTCGCCCACGTCGGTGACCATCGGCAGCAGGATGCGCACCTTGCCCGCCGGCTGCACGGCAACGAGGCCGCGCAGCTGGTCGTCGAGCAGATCGGGACGCACCTGCGCGAGGCGAATGCCGCGCAGGCCCAGCGCCGGGTTCGGCTCGGGCGGAAGTGTCAAATAGTCGACTTCCTTGTCGGCGCCCACGTCGAGCGTGCGGATGATCGCGGTGCGGCCTGCGAGCGCATCCGTAATCGCCTGGTAGCTCTGACGATGCTCCTCCACCGTCGGCGCGGCCTGGCGGTGGATGAACAGCAGTTCCGTGCGCAGCAGGCCCACGGCGTCCGCGCCGTTTTCGACCGCCGTCACGGCATCCTCCAGCGTCGCGATGTTCGCCGCGACTTCGACGGCGTGGCCGTCACGCGTGGCCGCGGCCTCGTGCGAGGTGCGGCGGTTCGCTTCGCGCACGCCCGCAAGGCGCGCTTTCTCGCCGCGCGCACGTTCGACGTCGAGCGCGCTCGGCTGCCAGGCGAAGCGGCCTGCGCTCGCATCGATGACGACCTCGGTGCCTTCGGGCACCGTATGCAGCGCGTCGCCGAGCGCGACGAGCGCGGGAATGCCGGCCTGGCGCGCGATGATCGCAGCGTGCGAGGTCGCGCCGCCGCGCGCCATCACGAGCGCCGTCACGCGTGTGCGATCGAGCGTCGCGAGATCGGACGGCGTGAATTCGTCGGCGGCCAGCACCGCTTCTTCGGGCAGCGTGCGCGACGCCGTGTTCGAAAGCCCGAGCGCGCGCAACACACGCTTTTCGAGGTCGCGCAGGTCGGCGGCGCGCTCCGCGAGCAGCGGGTCGTCCACCTTGCCAAGCACCGCGATCTGCGCGCGGATGGCCTCGCGCCAGGCATAGCCCGCGCTCTTGCCGAGGCTGATCGCATCGCGCGCGGCGTCGACGAACGTGGGGTCTTCGAGCAGCACGCGGTGCATCGTGAAGATGCCCGCCTCGCCGATCGCTCCACGCTGCGAAGCCGTGCGCACGCTCTGGTTCAGTTCGGCGTCCACGACGGCGATGGCCTTGTCGAGCAGACGGCTCTCGGCCGCCGAGGTGCCGCTCGCAAGCTCGGGAGGCGTGAGCTCGGCTTCGTCCCAGCGCACCAGCTTGCCGACCGCGACGCCGGGCGCCGCGCACACACCCGCGAGCACGCCGGGCTCGTCGGACGGCACGATGCTGGCCGTAGCGGCTTGCATCACGGGCGCGGGCGACTGCTGCCGCGCCGGCGCTTCGCCGCCCTCGCCGGGCGCTTCACGCAGGAGTTCGTCCGCAACGGCGTCCACGGCGCGCTGCGCCTCCTTGCCGATGCCGACGAGTTCGATGGTCGCCCCCTCGCCCGCGCCGAGAGCGAGCAGCCCCACGACGCTCTCGATGGCGGCCTTGCGCTCGCCAAAGCGAACCTCGACGCGCGCCTCGATGCCGCGCACGGCCTCCCGCGCCCGCGCGGCAGGCCGCGCATGGAGGCCGCCTGCATGCGTGAGCTTGATGCTGCGGCGCGCTTCGTTCGCGACCACCTCGGTGGTGGCAACGGCAATCGCCCCACCATCACGCGCGCGCAGCACGAGCAGCGAAGTCACGCCCGCTTCGACGTGACCTGCGCCCGCGCGCTCGATCACTTCGAACGCGTCCGAGTTCGCGATCGCCACGACCGAGACGAGACTCGGGGCATTGCACGCCACCACGTCGAGATCGAACTCGATCAGCGCTTCGCCGCGGCGCACCTGCGCGCCCTGCGCGACCTTTGGCGTAAAACCCTTGCCGCTCAGCTCGACCGTGTCGATGCCGATATGCACGAGCACCTGTGCGCCTTCCGCCGTCTGCAGCGTGACTGCGTGGCCGGTGCGCGCCAGATGCATGACGATGCCGTCGCACGGCGCGACGAGCTGACCGACGAGCGGATCGATGCCGATGCCGTCGCCGAACAACCCTTCCGAGAACACCGGATCGGGCACTGACGCGAGCGGCACGACCGGCCCGGTGAGCGGCGCAACCAGCACGATATGGCCCTCGGCGCGATTTAACGGATCCATCAGGCGAGACTCCTCGATGCGTTCCATCAGCTTTCCAATCTAGTGGGTTTCAGTGACTTTGTTCAGGTAGCGCGGCTCGTCGGGATTGCGGCCGCGCGCAGCGGCGAGGCTCGCCGCCATTACGTAGAACGAAAGAATGGCTGCGATCGGATCGAGCGCCGGGTCGGCAGTCGCTTCGAGCGGCAGCGTCGCACCGGGCACGTCCGCGGGAGCGGCGAGCAGCACGCGCGCGCCGCGCTTTTGCATGTCGCGCGCGAACTCGATCAGGCCCGCCTGCTCCGGCCCGCGCGGCGCGAACACGAGCAGCGGGTAGTCGCGATCGATCAGCTCCATCGGACCGTGCCGCACTTCGGCGCTCGAAAACGCCTCGGCCTGGATGCCCGAGGTTTCCTTGAGCTTGAGCGCCGCCTCCTGCGCGACGGCGAGGCCCGGCCCACGGCCGATCACGATCATCTGCGTGACCTCGCGCAACTCGTCCACGGCCTTCGACCAGTCGAGCGCGCCCGCGCGATTGAGCGCGGCGGGCAGTGCGCGCACGGCGTCGAGGAACGCAGCGTCGCGCTGCCAGAAGCCGACGAGCTGCGCCGACATGGCGAGCATCGCGATATAGCTCTTGGTGGCCGCCACGCTGATCTCGGGACCGGCGAGGAGCGGCAGTTCGGCGCCGGCGGCGGCGGCGAGCGGCGAGCCCGCGACATTGACCATCGCCGCCGTCAACGCGCCCGCTTCGCGCAGCGCCTTGATCGTCGCGACGAGATCAGGACTCCTACCCGATTGGGAAAAAGCAAGGGCAAACTGGCCGCGCACACGTAAGGGCGCCTGTTGCAGCGTGGCGATCGACATGGGAATCGAGGCCACCGGCACGCCGATGCGGCTCATGGTGAGCGCGGCGAAGTAGCTCGCCGCGTGGTCCGAGCTGCCGCGCGCGACGGTGAGCGCGACATGGCGCGGCTCGGCCTCGAGCGCGCGGGCGAGCGCCTCGACGCGCGAAGTGTCCGCGAGTTGCGCGGCGACGACGCTGGACGAGGCCAGCGCTTCCTTAAGCATATTCGACAATCGATTCTCCTTCGACATAGGTCGCGGTGAGCGCCAGCTCGCGGTCGAACACGTTGACATCGGCCCATGCGCCGCGCACGAGGCGGCCACGGTCTTCGATGCCGAGATAGTCGGCGGCGTAGCGCGACAGGCGCGCGGACACGTCCGCGATCGGCAGGCCGATCGAGACGAGATTGCGCAACGCCTGGTCCATGGTGAGGGTGCTGCCCGCGAGCGTGCCGTCGGCGAGGCGCACGCCGCCGAGGCACTTCGTCACGCGCTGGCTGCCGAGGCGGTATTCGCCGTCGGGCATGCCGGTGGCCGAGGTGCTGTCGGTCACCACATAGAGACGCGGAATGGCGCGCAACGCGGCGCGGATCGCGCCCGGATGCACGTGCAGCAGGTCGGGAATGATCTCCGCGTACTCGGCATGCGCGAGCGCCGCGCCAACTACGCCCGGATTGCGATGATGCAGCGGCGACATCGCGTTGAAGAGGTGCGTGAAACCACAGGCGCCGTGCTTGAGCGCGGCCACGGCGTCGTCGTAGGTCGCGAGCGAATGGCCAAGCTGCACGCGCACGCCGCGCGCCGCCATCTCGCCGATGATCTCGATATGGCCCGCGATCTCGGGCGCCACGGTCACGACGCGGATGGGCGCGATCGAGAGGTACTTGAGCACTTCGTCGAGCACGGCGGAGACGGCCGCGTCGGGCTGCGCACCGAGCTTGCCCGGGTTGATGTACGGGCCTTCGAGGTGCACGCCGAGCACGCGCGCACCGCCCTGCGTGCGATTGCGCGCCACATCGCCCAGGCCCGCGACGACGCTCATCAACTCGTTGCGCGGCGCGGTCATGGTCGTGGCGAGCAGGCTCGTGGTGCCGTAACGGGCGTGCGTACGCGCGATGGTTTCGATCGCGTCGCCCGCTTCCATCACGTCGGCCCCGCCGCCGCCGTGCACATGCAGATCGATGAAGCCCGGCAGGATGTAGGGCGCGTCGTTCTTCGCCGGATCGGCGGCCTCGCCTGTGATCGCGGTGATGCGTCCGTTCTCGAAGGACAGTGAGCCGTAAATCCAGCCATTAGGGGTGAGTATGTTTCCGCTCAGCATGAGATTCTTCCGATAAGGCGCATCCAGGCGCGGTAGGACGTTTCGGTGACGTGCATGAGAGAGACAGCGGCGGCGCTCATTGGCGCAACTCCGCAACGAAGTCGTAATAGCCGTCGCGGCAATAGGTGTCGGTCAGCTCGATCGCACGCTGATCGGCGGAAAAGCCCACGCGCGTGATGACGAGCAGCGCCGCGCGCGGCTCGACGCCCATCAGCGTGGCGATCTCGCCCGTGGCGTTGACGGCGCGAAAGTGTTGCAAGGCGCGCACCACGGGCACGCGGCGCTGCTCGAGATACGTATAGAGCGAGCCGTCGATGGCCTGCGGGTCCGGCACGATCGAAACGGGCAACGCCGAATGCTCGACGGCCATCACGATGCCGTCGGCGCGGCGCAGCCGGCGCAGGCTCGCGACCGAGGCGCCTGGCGAAAGCCCGAGCTGCACGATCTCCTCGCGCCGCGCGGGGCGCACCTCGCGCTCGAGCCACACCGAATCGGGCGTGAAGCCGCGCTGCTCCATCTTCTTCGTGAAGCCGGTGAGGCGCGAGAGCGGATCCTCGACGCGCGGCGTGATGAAGCTGCCCGCACCGCGTGCGCGCCGGATCAGACCTTGCTCGACGAGCAGTTCGATCGCCTTGCGCGCCGTGATACGCGATACGCCGATGGCGTCCGAAAGCGTGCGCTCCGAGGGCAATGCCTCGCCGGCCGACCATACGCCACAGTGAATGGCCGTGGCAAGGTTGCGCGCGAGCTGCAAATAGAGCGGCGTCACATTGCGCGCATCGGGCGTCAGGGCAGACCAACGGGTTTCCATGGACTTTGCGCCAGCGGTTGGAGAGATCGTGAGACGGCCGGACATCCGAATGAGAGGACAGTGGATCCGGTGCGAAAGCGAGCCCATTATATAACCACAATAATACCAGTCAACAGATAGCGATCCGCTCGAGCAAGATGGAAAATATTGTTTAAATTCAATCGATTGCACAACATCATAAGGCCCAGCGCGACGTGCTCGCGGGATCAGGATTTACCCTGGAAGGGGTCCATCTGGGCTCTTCATTGGGCTCAATTCGAGCAGATTCGGGCTATCTGGACCAGCCCAGCGCGATACCACCATAGAACCAGCGCGTGCTCCATTTTGAGTGAATCCGGCACAAGCCCCTTCGGACAAACGCAACGGGCAGTGAATGGGCATAAAAAAACGCCGCGGCTTTCGCCACGGCGTTCTTGCGTACTGCCCGGATTACGCGCGCCGATCGGGCGCTCGCTGTGATTCGGTCGATCAGAACGACGGAACCATCGAACCCTTGAATTCGTTCTTGATGAACTGGCGCACATCTTCCGACTGATAAGCGGCAACCAGCTTCTTCACCCACGGCTTGTCCTTGTCCTGGGTGCGCACGGCGATCAGGTTCGCGTACGGGCTGTGGATGTCCTCGAGCGCGATCGCGTCCTTGGTCGGCTGCAGGCCGGCGGCCAGTGCGTAGTTCGTGTTGATCACGGCAGCGTCCACGTCGCCGAGCGCGCGCGGCAGCTGCGCAGCATCCAGTTCGACGAGCTTCACCTTCTTCGGGTTCTCGGCCACGTCGAGCGGCGTCGCGTTGTTGCCGTTGGCGCCCACGCCCGGGCGCAGCTTGATCACGCCCTTGTTCTGCAAAAGCAGCAGCGCGCGGTTCTCGTTCGACGGATCGTTCGGCACCGCGACCTTCGCACCTTGCGGCAGATCGTTCAGCGACTTGAGCTTCTTCGAGTACACGCCGATCGGCGAGATGTACGTGAGACCAGCGTTCACGAGCTTATAGCCGCGCTGCTTGATCTGGCTGTCGAGATACGGCCCGGTCTGGAAGCTGTTCGCGTCGAGTTCGCCGGCGTCGAGCGCGGCGTTCGGTTGCACGTAATCGTTGAATTCGATGACCTTCACGTTCAGGCCTTCGCGCTTCGCGACCTTCTGGACGACGGCCCAGACCTGCGCGTCCGGACCGGAAACGGTGCCGACCTTGATGACCTGGTCGTCGGCGCGGGCGCCGAAGCTGGCTGCGAGCGTGGTGGCGGCAATGCCGGCGAGGAGGGCTTTAATCAGATTTCTGCGCTGCATGTACAAGATGTTCCTGCGTGGTTCCGTTGTTTCCCCGGCCCGACGGTATTGTGTGCCGTCTACCGGGCGATATAAATGCTCTCATATGGCGCCAGCTGCGGGAAATAAAGAATTCGCATACTGGTATGCCGGCGCGGCGCCCCAACTGGCGCACCGCAGCGAACGCCCGCGTTAGCCGGGGTTCGCGCCGAGCAGGATCTTCAGGTCGTGCAGCCAGGGCGTGACGCCCTGCCCGTCGCGCGCGAAGAGGCGCAGCTTGCCGGTCGTGTCGAAGACGTAGCTCGCGGCGGTGTGGTCCATCGTGTAGCTGTCAGGCGTATTGCCGGGCACCTTCGCGTAGTAGACGCGGAAGTCCTTCGTCACCTGCTTGAGCTGCTCTTCGTTGGCGGGACGCAGCGCAACGAAGGTCGGATTGAACGCGGCCACGTACTGGCTCAGGACCTGCGCCGTGTCTCGCTCGGGATCGACGGAAACGAACAGCACCTGAACGCGCTTCGCGGCATCGGGCCCCAGTTGCTGGAGCGCCTGCGAAAGCTCGGCCATG
>Ga0335070_10011182_pt1 | contig 10488 bp, 9 predicted proteins | sample Lox_Sample_13_FD_206722 | JGI IMG/M metagenome (GOLD analysis project Ga0335070, IMG submission 206722) | Soil microbial communities from Loxahatchee National Wildlife Refuge, Florida, United States - Lox_Sample_1.3 | ecosystem: Environmental > Terrestrial > Soil > Wetlands | place: USA: Florida...
GGCGGTGATGAAGGGCAGATTGATCTCGGTCTCCATGGTGGTGGAGAGCTCGATCTTGGCGCGCTCTGCGGCGTCGCGCAGCCGTTGCAACGCCATCTCGTTGCCCTTGTCGCGCAGGTTGAGGCCTTCGTCCTTCTTGAACTCGTCGATCAGCCAGTCCACGATGCGTTGGTCGATGTTGTCGCCGCCCAGGTGGGTGTCGCCGTTGGTGGACTTCACCTCGATGACCCCCTCGCCCACCTCCAGGATGGAGATGTCGAAGGTGCCGCCGCCGAAGTCGTACACCGCGATGGTCTCGTCCTTCTTCTTGTCCAGCCCGTAGGCCAGCGCCGCCGCCGTGGGCTCGTTGATGATGCGCTTGACGTCGAGCCCGGCGATGCGGCCGGCGTCCTTGGTGGCCTGGCGCTGGGCGTCGTTGAAATACGCCGGGACGGTGATGACCGCCTCGGTCACCTTCTCGCCCAGGTAGTCTTCCGCCGCCTTCTTCAGCTTCATCAGGATGAACGCGGAGATCTCCGGCGGGGTATATTTCTTGCCCTGCGCCAGCACCGCGACGTGGTCGCCCTCGCGCTCCACCTTGTAGGGGACCATCTTCATCTCTTCGTTGACTTCATCGAAGCGTCGCCCCATGAAGCGCTTGATGGAGTAAATCGTGTTCTCGGGATTGGTGATGGCCTGGCGTTTGGCCACCTGCCCCACCAGCCGTTCGCCGGTCTTGGTGAACCCGACGACCGACGGAGTGGTCCGGCCACCCTCTTCGTTGGCGATCACCTTAGGCTCCGCGCCCTCCATGACCGCTACCACGGAGTTCGTTGTGCCCAGGTCGATTCCGATAATCTTCGCCATGTTCTTACCTCAGCCTCCTGCTTATAAGTGCTTGATTCTTATGATGATTTAACCAAAACCGTTCTCTAACAACGCACTTAGAATAAGACTTGAGTGACTTATTGTCAAGATGTTAGATGCAGGGCGCTGGACCGGGTTGCAGGAGATTGCTCGCCTCCGCCAGGAAAATCGGCGCTGGACTGGGAGCAGAATCAGGCTAAACTGCGCCCACGGGTCGCGGAGGAGCTTATGCAATTGGAGCAGGAAGCTCGTATATGGCAGACCATCGGCATCGTCGCCTGGGCAGCAGGCGCCGGCATGTTATTGGTTCTCATGAAACAGAATGGAGTGGTGCGGGTCACCGATACGGCCACTCTGAGCACCGGGATTGCGGCGTCGTTCATGATGCTGGCGGGCATCGCCGGCACCGTATTCGGGCGGGTGATGCAAGCGCTGACAGCGGGATATGATGCCGTCGAGGCCAGGCTGTGGCATCTGCTTGCCACCCTGTGCTGCGCCTGCGGCGCCTTCGCAGTGCTTTACGAGGCTGTCGACAAGTGGAACAGCCCCGTATCGCTGACTGCCCTGACCGTGGGATTGGCCGGCGCGTTCCTGATCATGGCGGGAGTCGTCTGCCTGCTGGGCAATCGCGTCATGCACCGTGCCACGGAGAAACATTCCCACCCAGAGGCGGCCAAGACCGCCAGCGCCTAAGCAAAGCAAAAGGCCGGGCAGGCAGCCCGGCCTGAATTCTTTGCCTTGAAAGATCTATTCCACCGTCACTGACTTCGCCAGATTGCGTGGCTGGTCCACGTCGCAGCCGCGGCGGACGGCGATATGGTACGCCAGCAGCTGCAAGGGCACGACCTCCAGGATGGGCGACAGCAACTCGGGCGCCGGCGGGATGTAGACCACGTTGTCCACCGACTCGCGGATCTCTTCGTCGCCGTCGGTGGCCAGAGCGATCACCTTGCCGGACCGCGCCTTCACTTCCTTGATGTTGGAGAGCGTCTTCTCGTAGCGGGTCACCGATTCCGGGGTTTCGCCATCGCGCGTGGCGATGACCACCACCGGCAAGTTCTCGTCGATGAGCGCGTTGGGACCGTGCTTCATCTCGCCCGCGGGATAGCCTTCGGCGTGGATGTAGGAGATCTCCTTCAGCTTGAGCGCGCCTTCCAGGGCGATGGGATAGTGGATGCCGCGGCCCAGGAAGAGGAAATCCTGCGCCCGCGAGTACTCCTTGGCCAGGTCCTCCGTCTCCTCATCGCGGGTGAGGAGCATTTCCAGCTTGCCCGGGATGCGTGTCAGTTCGGTGATCAGCTTCTTGGCGCAGTCGGCGGTGACGGTGTTCCGCTTCTCCGCCATATGCAGCGCCAGCAGGAAGAGGGCGGTGAGCTGGGCGGTGAAGGCCTTGGTGGAGGCCACGCCGATCTCCGGCCCGGCGTGGGTGTAGATGGTGCCGGCGGCCTCGCGCGGGATCATGCTGCCCACCACGTTGCAGATGGCCAGGGTCTTCGAGCCCTTGGCTTTGGCCTCGCGCTGGGCGGCGATGGTGTCGGCGGTCTCGCCCGATTGCGAGATCAGCACGGTGAGGTGGTCGGGATCGACCAGCGGGTCGCGATAGCGCCACTCGCTGGCGTAATCCACCTCCACCGGGACGCGCGCCAGGCGCTCGATCATGAACTTGCCCGCCTGGCCGGCGTGCCAGCTGGTGCCGCAGGCCGCGATGTTGACTTTCCCGCAGTTCTGGAAATCGGCGTCACTGATTTCCATCTCCTCCAGGAAGATCCTGCCGCTGTCCAGGGAGACGCGTCCCAGGGTGGTATCGCGCACGGCCCGGGGCTGCTCGTAGATCTCCTTGAGCATGAAATGCTTGAAGCCGCCCTTCTCCGCCATGATGGGGTCCCAGGTGACGTGCTGCACCTGGCGCTGCACCGGCTTGCCGTCGAAGTCGGTGAGCTGCACTCCGCCGGGCGTGATCACCGCCAGGTCGCCGTCGGCCAGGAAGAACAGGTCGCGGGTGTGGTAGAGGATGGCGGGCACGTCGGAGGCCACGAAGTACTCGTCCTTGCCCAGCCCGATGACCGCGGGGGGCCCATTGCGCGCGGCCACGATCTTGTCGCGCTCGTCGGAGGCGATGATGGCCATGGCGAAGACGCCGGTGAGCAGCTTTGCCGTCCGGCGCACCGCCTCTTCCAGGGAGACCTGCTTGCTCCCGTCCGGGGCATAGTGGTGCTTCTCGACCAGGTGGGCGATCACCTCGGTGTCGGTCTCGGTGGTGAACTTGTGGCCTTCGGCGATGAGCTGCTTCTTGAGCTGGAGGTAGTTCTCGATGATCCCGTTGTGCACCACCACGATGCGGCCACTGCAATCGCGGTGGGGGTGGGCGTTCTCCTCGGTCGGACGCCCGTGGGTCGCCCAGCGGGTGTGCCCGATGCCGTAGGTGCCGTCGAGCGGCTTCAGACGGATGGCCTCTTCCAGGTTGCGCAGCTTGCCTTCGGCGCGGCGCACCTGCAGGCCGTCGCCGTTGCCGGCCACCGCGATGCCCGCCGAGTCGTAGCCGCGGTACTCCAGCCGCCGCAGCCCGTCCACGATCACCGGCACCACCCGTTTCTTACCTACATAGCCAACGATTCCACACACAAAACACCGCCTTGGGAAAGCTCCGGAGACTCACGATATCCGCTCATTATGCTTCAAAATGCCAGTTTAATGGATGGCTGCACCCATTACCTCGGTGCAAGAAGAGGGTTACCGCAGGTCGGCCGATCCGGCCGGGCACGCTGGACCTACTCTTCCAGCGAGTAGCGGAACTCCTCGATCACCGGGTTGGTGAGCACCTCGCGGGCGATGCGCTCCACCTCGTTCTTGGCCGCCTCCCGGTCGCCGTTGGCCAGCGTGATCTCGAAAAACTTGCCCTGGCGGACGTCATTGACGTCTCCATAGCCCATCTTCTTGAGCGCGCCGTGGATGGTCTTGCCCTGCGGATCGAGCACGGTCTTCTTGAGAGAGACGTAAACGTAGGCTTTCATCGGAATGGTTGATTATAGACGGAAAGCACATGGCCCGGCGTGACCGCCGGGCCATGGATGCGAGCGCCCAACCGGGCGGAGTTATCTCTTGCGGCCGAGCAGGAATCCGACCAGAGTGCCGATGGCGAAGGCGCCCGCGGCCGCGATTCCGACGCTGGTCAGGGGGTGGTGGCGGACATTGGCCTCGGCGTCGTCGATCACGTCTTCGGCGATGTTCCGGCCGCGTTTCGCCAGGCGGCGGGCGTCCTCGATCCCGTCCTCGATGGCGTGGATCACGGCGTTGCGCAGGCGGGCGGCCTCCTCTGCCGTTTCCGCGATCTGCTCATTCACCATTTTCTTCACGTTGGTGGTTTCCATAAGTGGCCTCCTCGGGGTGGCGTGCAACAGCGGACTGAAGTGGCAGGGGCCGAACGAGCACCGATTACATCACATGGCCGGCGGGACGGACAGTGACCGGGGTCACCCCCATTGGGTCATCGCCCAAACGGCCAACGACCCTCACAGCCCGAACAGCTCCCGCAGGCGCTTGGTCTGGGCCCGGCTCACCGGGATCTCCGATTGCTTCTTGTCGTCCATGCGCAGCTGGTACGAACTCTTGAACCAGGGCACGACTTCTTTGATGCGGTTGATGTTCACCAGGTACGACCGGTGTGCCCGCCAGAAATGGTTGGGATCGAGCGAATCCAGCAGTTCCTCCAGCGTCCGGCAGTTCGACTGCCCTTCCATCTGCGCGGTGAAGACGGTGATCACGCCGTCCTCGATCGAGGCGTAGCAGATGTCCTTCTGGTCCACCAGGAACAGCCGCCCCGCGGCCTTGAGCAACACCTTGGAGGCGCTGGGCCTCTGCTGCTCCAGCATCCTAACTAGGGTTTCCAGCTTGTCGGTAGGCGTGGCCGGGCTCTGGATGCGCTGCCTGGCCTTCTGCACCGACTGCGCCACCCGCTTCTTGTCGAATGGCTTGAGCAGGTAATCGACGGCATTGACCTCGAAGGCCTTCACCGCATATTGGTCGAAGGCGGTGGCGAAGATGATCTGCGGCATCGAGACCTTCTTGTCCAGCAGCTTCTTGATGACGCCGAAGCCGTCCAGCCCCGGCATCTGCACGTCCAGGAAGACCAGGTCGGGCGCGTGCTCCTTGATCAGGTTCACCGCCTCCACCCCGTTCTTGCCCTGGGCGACAATATCCACGCCGTCCACCGACTTCAGCAGGTAGGCGAGCTCGTCCCGCGCCAGCTGCTCATCATCCACGATCACTGCGGAAAGCGACATCCACACTCCTCACGAACCCTAGAAGTATATTTACTCGACCCGCTCCAGCGCCAGCGCCATGCCCATCCCGCCGCTCACGCACAGCGTCGCCAGGCCACGCTGCGCTTTGCGCTTCATCATCTCGTGCAGCAACGTCACGGTGATACGGGTGCCCGTGCAGCCGATGGGATGCCCCAGCGCGACCGCCCCGCCATTTACGTTCAGCTTGGTATGGTCGAAATGCAGTTCGCGGTCGCAGGCCAGCACCTGAGCGGCGAAGGCCTCGTTCAATTCGACCACGTCGAACTGCTCCAACTTCAACCCCGTTTGCTTCTCCAGTTTCCTGACCGCGGGCACCGGCCCGATGCCCATGGTCTTCGGGTCCACGCCGACCGAGGTCGCGCCCAGGATCCGGGCCAGCGGCTTCAGGTTGTGCTGCTTCACGAACGCCTCTCCCGCCACCACTACCGCCGCCGCCCCGTCGGTGATGCCCGAGGCGTTGCCCGCGGTGATGGTTCCGGTCTTCTTGTCGAAGGCGGGCGGCAGCTTCGCCATCTTCTCCAGCGACGCGCCCAGGAACGGGTGCTCGTCCTTGGCGAAGGTGGTTGCCCCCTTCTTGCTCTCCATCACCACCGGCACGATCTCATCGTCGAAGCGCCCGGAGTTGATGGCGCGCTCGGCCCGCTGCTGCGAGCACAGCGCGTACTGGTCCTGTTCCTCGCGGCCGATCTTGTACTGCTGGGCCAGGATCTCGGCGGTCTCGCCCATCACCATCTTGGCCATGGGGCAGAAGAAGCCGTCGCGATACATGCCGTCCACCAGCTCGCTGTTGCCCAGCCGGTACCCCCAGCGCGCGCCCTCCAGGTAGTAGGGAAGCCGCGACATGGATTCGGTGCCCCCGGCCAGCACGCACTCCATGTTGCCGTGCAGGATCTCCTGGTAGCCGAGGACGATGGTCTTCATGCCCGAGGCGCACGCCTGGTTCACGGTGTAGGCCGGGACCTCCTGCGGCACGCCGCTACGGACGGAGATCTGCCGGGCCACGTTGGGCCCGCCGCCCGCCTGCCGCGCGTTGCCGAAGATGGTCTCTTCGACCTGGCCGGGCTCGACCCCGGCGCGCTCCATCGCTGCCTTGGCGGCGACCACGCCCATGTCCGCCGCAGTCTGCGACAGCAGCGAGCCGCCGAACTTCCCGATCGCCGTACGCACCGCCGAAAGGATGTACACGCCCTGCAAATCGGCACCTCCGAACCGCTTAGTCTAACAAAGCGCCGGGCGAGGACGCCCGGCCTACGCAAGCTGGGCTTGCTACACTGTCTCCATGGACGTCATCTACGGCATTCACGCCGTCGCCGAGGCGCTGAAGTCGCGCGGCCGCGCCTTCGAGTACGTGGCCGTCTCCCGCGACCGCCGTGACGCCAAATTGCAGAAGATCGTGGAGGATTGCCGCTCCTCCCGCGTTCCAGTGCGATTCGTCGAGCGCCAGGAGCTCGACCGCCTGGCCAACCGTGCCACGCACCAGGGCGTGGTCGCGGTCACCGCCGCTAAGCAGTACGGCGACCTTGAAGATCTGCTTGCCCGCCGCCGCGGCCAACACGCGTTCCTGATCGTTCTGGACGGCGTCGAAGACCCCCACAACCTGGGCGCCATCATCCGCACCGCCGACGCCGCCGGCGCCGACGGCATCATCCTGCCCGAACGGCGCGCCGTGGGCGTCACCGGCACGGTCGCCAAGGCTTCCGCCGGGGCCAGCGAGCACCTGCCCATCGCCAAGGTCACCAACATCTCCCGCGCCATCGAGGAGTTGAAGAAAGAGAACGTCTGGACCGTGGGTCTCGACGAGCGCGGCGCCCAGAGCTACGACCAGCTCGATTACCAGATGGACTGCGCGCTGGTGCTTGGCGCCGAGGGCAAGGGCCTGCACGAGCAGGTGCGCAAGCACTGCGACTTCGTGGTGTCCATCCCCATGCTCGGCCAGATGCCGTCGCTGAACGTGTCGGTCGCCGCCGGCGTGGTCATGTACGAGATTGCCCGCCAGCGCAGGGCAGGAAAGAAGTAAGGAATGAAAAGGCTTCTCTGCGTTCTCTGCGTGCTCTGCGGTTTGTCTTTTTCTTCCTACGCCCTCGACCGCCACGCCTTCACCTTTACCGATTACAACCTGACCGTCACCCTCACGCCGGCATCTTCAGGATTCGAAGTTGCGGGGAAGATCACGTTACGCAACGATTCGTCCGAGCCGCAGAAACTCGCCGTTCTCCAGATCTCATCGAGCCTTGACTGGAAGTCGGTCACCGTCGCCGGGAAGCCTGTGCAGTACGTCTCGCAGCCGTACAGCTCCGATATCGATCACACCGGTGCCCTTACTGAAGCAATAGTTACGCTACCCGTGCCGGTGGCGCCCAGTGCTACGGTGGAGCTCCAGGTCGTCTACGCCGGCACCATCACCCAGGACGCCACCCGGCTGACACGCATTGGGGTGCCAGAAAAAACCGCGCTCGCGAGCGATTGGGACCGCATCGGCGAGCCGTTCTCGGCGGTGCGCGGCGTGGGCTACGTGACCTGGTATCCGATCTCGACCGAAGCGGCAAGCCTCACGTTCGAGAATCAGTTGTTCGACGAGATCGGGGCGTGGAAGCGGAGGGAGATCGAATCGCAGATGCAGATGCATCTCGCGCTGAAGAACGTGTCCGGCGAGGTTGTGCCGAATGTGAGTTCCGTGTGGCAATGTTTTCACCCGGATTCTGCCCCTACGCCGTCAGGATGCATTTGGCATCAACGGGACGACTGGAAATCCCCAGCCTTTACCCTTGGGAACTACGAGGGCCTGTCGCGAGCAGGGCTGCAGATCGACTACCTCGCGGGCCGCCAGCCGCTTGCCGAAGACCACGCCCGCGTCATCACTGCGCTTACCCCGTTCGTCACCCAGTGGTTTGGGGAACCCAAGCAGCCTATCCACATCGTCGAGCTCGCGTGGCCGGACGCCAATCCCTGGGAGAGCGGCGCCCTGTTCCTGACGCCGCTGAAGCAGGTCCTTTCCGAGCCGCTGCAGCTTCAGTTGGTGCACCAGCTCACGCATACGGCCTTGCCCTCACCGCGGCCGTGGATCTTCGAAGGTGTCGCCCAGTTCGCCCAGGCGCTGGAGCGCGAGCGCCAGGCCGGGCGCCGTGCCGCCATCGAGTTCATGGAGGCACAGTCGGCGCTGCTCGTCGCCCTCCAGCAGCCGAACCTCCCCGACGCTCCCGGCCGCAAAGACACCACGCCTCCGCGCCGGCTGGAGCCGCTGGCCACCACCTCCGACGAGATCTTCTATCGTCTGAAGGCCATGCGCGTCTGGTGGATGCTGCGCGACCTGGTCGGCGACGCCGCCCTCCAGCGCGCCCTGCACAACTACAAGGCGCAGGACGATGGCGAGCCTTCCTACCTGCAGCGTCTGCTCGAAGCCGAGACCCAGCGCAAGCTGGAGTGGTTCTTCGACGACTGGGTCTACCGCGACCGCGGGCTGCCCGACTTCCGCATCGATGCCGTGTACCCGCGCGCCATTCTGGCCGGCGGCTACACCCTGACCATCACGGTGGAGAACTCCGGCGAAGCCGGCGCCGAGGTGCCGGTCACGGTCGAGACCGCGCACGGGCAGATCACTCGCCGGCTGGAGGTCCGCGGCCGCCAGAAGGCGGTCATCCGCATCGAGGTCCCCGAAGCCCCCAGGCGCGTGATCGTCAACGACGGCAGCGTACCGGAGCTCGACCGGACTAATAACTCTTTTGATGTCCAGATACCCGCGAAGCAATAATAGGCACTGGGCACTGAGTACTTGGTACTGAGTACAATCTTCCGCCAATGGCCTACATCCAATTCCTCGGCGCCGCCGGCACCGTCACCGGCTCCAAGCACCTCATCAACGTCTCCGGCGACACCACTGGCAAGCACGGCCTGCAGGTCCTGATCGATTGCGGTCTCTTCCAGGGGCAGAAGGAATGGCGCGAGCGCAACTGGCAGGACACGCCGGTGCCCGCCCGCGAGATCGATTACGTCATCCTCACCCATGCCCACCTCGACCACACCGGCTGGGTGCCACGGCTGGTGAAGGAAGGCTTTACCGGGCAGATCTTCTGTACCCCGGCGACCCTCGACCTCTGCTCCATCCTCCTGCCCGATTCCGGCCACCTGCAGGAAGAAGACGCGGAGTTCGCCAACCGCAAGAAGACCTCGAAGCACACGCCCGCGCTGCCGCTCTACACCGAAGAGGAGGCGCAGGACTGCCTGCGCCTCTTCGAACCCGTGGATTTCGGCGAGACCAAACAGCTCGGAGCTGAGTTGTCCTTCCGCTTCGTGCGCAGCGCCCACATCCTGGGGGCCTCGATGGTGGAAGTGACGGTCAACGCCGACGGCGCCTCGCGCCGCATGCTGTTCACCGGCGACATCGGGCGGGTGCGCAACGTGCGCGCCAATCCCGGCAAAGTGGTGCACGCCGGCCCCACCGAAGGCGAGCAGGCCGACATCCTGGTGATGGAGTCCACCTACGGCAACCGTCTCCACCCTACAACAGACCCGCGCCCGGAACTCGCTCGCCTGATCCGCGAGACCGCGCAGCGCGGCGGCTCGGTCGTCGTCCCAGCTTTCGCCGTCGAGCGTACTCAGAAGTTTCTCTTTCTGGTGAAAGAGCTGATTGAATCCGGCGAGATCCCCCGCCTGCCGATCTATACCGACAGCCCCATGGCCTGCAAAGCGGTGGACATCTTCCTGAGGCACACCGAGGAGTTCAGCCAGGACACCAGGAACCTGATCGCGAAATACGGCTCGCCGCTCGTGTGGCCCGGCTTCAAGTTCGCCACCACCGCCGAGGAGTCAAAGAAGATCAACGACTCGCGCTATCCCTGCGTGATCGTTTCGTCCAGCGGCATGGTGACCGGCGGGCGCATCCAGCACCATCTCATCCAGCGCCTGCCCGACCCGCGCAACCTGGTGCTGTTCATCGGATTCCAGGCGCCAGGCACGCGCGGCTTCACCATCAAGAGCGGGGCATCAGACGTCAAGATCTTCGGCCAGATCGTTCCCATCCGCGCCCAGATCGCGGCGCTGGAACAGTTCTCCGACCACGCCGACACTCCGGAACTGCTCTCCTGGCTGCGCACTTTCCCGCGCCCGCCCCGTACCACCTACCTGGTCCATGGCGAACCCCAGGCTGCTTCCCAGTTGCGCGAGGCGATGAAGAAGGAATTGGGCTGGAACATCGAGGTCGCCGAGTACATGCAGAAGGTGCAGGCTTGAAAAAAATCCCCAGCGAAGCGAAAGAGCCCTATCGCTGAAGAATCGCCCAGGGTATAGGGTTCCCTCACTTCGTTCGGGATGTTAGAGAAGATCAGTGCTGGTTGGTGAACCGCAC
>Ga0335070_10011183_pt1 | contig 10488 bp, 6 predicted proteins | sample Lox_Sample_13_FD_206722 | JGI IMG/M metagenome (GOLD analysis project Ga0335070, IMG submission 206722) | Soil microbial communities from Loxahatchee National Wildlife Refuge, Florida, United States - Lox_Sample_1.3 | ecosystem: Environmental > Terrestrial > Soil > Wetlands | place: USA: Florida...
ACCAGGCGTAGAGAGCGTCGTACACCTCAAACTGCTTTTCCAGATTTTTCCTATCATCAGGGAATCTCAACCCATAGCCCACGGCAATGGCTTCAAACCCTGCGGCCAGGGGATCCTTTTCCAGCCTCCTCGTGTCCGCCGCGTTGACGATTCCGGCGAGCCTCAGGAGTGCCTTGTCCGTAAGCCCGTATTCGCGGATCAGCACGTCAAAGGTGCACAGATCTCCTTCGTGGTCGAAGTCCGCGCCCGGGGCGTCAAAGGAGAGAGCCCCTTCCCGTTCGGCAGCAGCTTTTACCTGGCTCCTGGGGACGAAGAGGAACTCCGCCTCCGAGTCGATGAATCGTTTGATCAACCAGGGACAGGCCACTCTGTCCACATGAACATGTGAGCGTGTTACCCATTTCATCGCAAAAATCTCCCTGTTCGTTGCGTCGTGAATCATTTGCATCCGAAATAGTTCAGGTAGTCGCCGACCAGCCTTTCCACATCTTCGAGCAAATGCTTGAACCGTGCCTTCAGATCATCCTGGAGGTGCCGAACGTATTCATTCGCCCCTTCATCGCCATATTTCTCCTGGAACATATTCCCGAACTCCAAGACCCGGCTCAAGTCGTGCCGCTCTATTTTTCTCTCCGAGTCATCGATCCATTCATGAATTTCCCGGTAATCCTTTCCTGTACTTTCGCTGCTCTTTTGTATGTGTTTGTCGATAGGGGGCATGGCTTCCCTCCCTTTTCTCCTGCGTTTGCTTGGAGAAACTTGCGTACATTTCATCCAGGATGACGAATCCTCTCTCGAGACGTTCGCCATCTCCAATCGAGGCCGCCGTGATTCCATCAAAAAGGAGCCTGACTCCGTCGACCTCTGGCCGGTGAAACTTCCTGTCCTTCAAATCCATGTCATGAATGATCTGCGCCACCTGCGAGAGCCCGTAGTCATCAAGGCCCAATCGGTCCATCATGACCTCAAAGGAGCATCGGTCTCCCTCGTGGGTATACTCCGCCTCGAACATGTCGAACCTAATCTCGTTGGATTTCCCCTGGTACGGTTTCCCCGAGATGAATCTGAACCTGGCACCCGGGTCGACAAAGCGTCGGACCAACCAGGCGCAGGCGATCCTGTCGACATATACGCCTTTACGGGTTACCCAAGTGCGCCCCTTGAGCTCGGGAATGGCCGGGACCGCCTGCCTGGGTCGTTGCTCTACTCCGGCGATCCGAGCCTCCACATCCGCCAGAGCACCCCTTGCAGCCCCGGCTCCGGGAGCGCCGAAGAAGTCTAGAGCCACAATCTCCTCGAACCTTCGCTTCAGACGTGAAAAGTGTGGTCTCACCTTCGCGGTGCCATCATTCCCTCCCGAAGAATCTCCGGAGAGATTATCAGCCAGGGCCCGGGCGTCCTCGATGATTTTCTCGTAATCCGCGCCTCGTACCGCCTGGAAGAGACCAACCACCTGATCATCGGTCAATCCCTCCAGAAAAACCGCTTCCGAAATGGAGCCATCCCCGCCCCCTTCTATGATCTCTTTGAGTATCCAGCTGAAATCTTCGAAGGCCTGGTCACTCTGGGGGAGTACATACACCGACTGTTTGACCGCGACTGCGCCAACCTGGTGAAGCCTACGCCAGATCTTGACCCGCAGGTAATCCGGCTTTGGCGGAATCTGATGGATGAGCAGCAACCACGTTTTTTTCCCCTCCGCCATGAGATCTCCTGTATCAGTTGTGACAATAAAATATAACAGATGTATCATTTTTTGTCAAAAAATCAAGCCCTCCTTGGCAGAGTCATGGAGGGGGCCGCCGGCTGACCGATGACCGCAGAATGTCTGTTCGCAGCTCTGACGAGTTCGTAAAAAGTCGGCAAGGTAGACGACACAGTAAAAGGCTCCAGATGCACGGCGCGCGAATCTTGAGGAATGAGGCGTACAGAGAAGTACGCTGCAATGACGAAAGATGAAGCGCAACGCCGCAGATGGACTTTTTACGAAGCCGTCAGCCGTCGGATTCTTACGAGTCAACAAGGGGAGAGCGACTGAGTGGCGCTAAAAACCGGGCAGGGCTTTACCATATGGGGGGATAGACGAGAGGTGAAACGGGGTCAATCGCGACCGACACCGCTCTCGGGCATCGGGGGTATAGCAGGTTGCTGAAAAACCCTTGTCCTGTTCACAATGGAGACTGCAAAGCGAGGCGGGGTGATCTGCGAGGCAAGGCGCATCTGGAGCCACCTCTTAATCCTTGTCAACCTGGAACGCTTCCCGAATATTGCACCACCGCTCTGCACGAGGGCCGGACCGCCCCGACCTTATTCATGGTGCGACTATGCAGACTTGCCGAGGAGATTGCCCGGTCTCGTGCCTTCGCGGGCTAGATCAGGGTAAGCACAAGGCGTGCTCCGGGTTTTTCAGCAACCTGACAGTGTGTCACTCCTCGTCGAGCACGTTTCGAACTCTCCGGACGAGCTCGTTCATTTCGTAAGGCTTCTGGAGAAAATCCCTGGCCCCGGCGTCAAGGACCTCCTGCCTGTATCCATCCGCAACCAGGCCACTGGCGACGATCACCCTGACTTCGGGGTTCATGCGCACGAGCTCCTCCAGGCAGCGGCTCCCGCCCATTCCCGGCATGATGAGATCCAGGATCACGAGAGCAATACGTTCCCCCTCGTTCTCGTAGATCTGAAGCGCCGTTTCTCCGTCCGGAGCGGCGAGGACCGTGTATCCTGACTTCTTCAGGATCTCGATCGCGAGCCACGCGACCGATGCCTCGTCGTCGACGACGAGGATGGTCTCACTACCCCATCCTACCGGCACCTCCGTATCTCTGACATCAGGGACCGCCTCTTCTTCCTCGTCTGCCACCGGCAGGTAGATCTCAAATCGTGTCCCTGCCCCGGGCTCACTGGTACACGTCACATGGCCCCCGTGGCCCTTGACTATCCCGTAGACCGTGGCGAGCCCCAGCCCCGTTCCCCTGCCCACCCCCTTGGTGGTGAAAAAGGGCTCGAAAACATGCTCCAGGGTCTCCTGGTCCATGCCGTGGCCCGTGTCCGTCACCACAAGAAGGCAATATCTTCCGGGCTCCACACCTGGATACCGGCGGGAATGTCTCCGATCCAGGCGCACATTCCTGGTCTCGATGGTGAGATTGCCGCCCGCGGCCATGGCATCCTTGGCGTTGATCGCCAGATTCATGATCACCTGCTCGATCTGAACCGGGTCGGCACGGACGGTCTTGAGATCTTCGGCGAGATGCAACTGGATTTCAATCATCTTCGGAATAGTTCGCGTCAGGAGTTTGTATATCTCCTGGACCTCGCGGTTCAAATCCACCGGCCTGAGCCTGCTCTCTAACTTTCGACTGAACGTGAGGAGCTGCCGGGTCAGTTCCCCACCCCGCTTAGCGGCTCGGACGATTTCGTGGAGTTCCCGGTACCCGGGCTCCTCTCTCCGTTTTTCCAGAAGGAGCAGCTCGGCATAGCCCTGGACCGCCTGAAGCAGATTGTTGAAATCATGGGCCACCCCGCCGGCGAGAGTACCGATGGCCTCCATCTTCTGAGCCTGGAGGAGCTGGGCCCGCAACGTTTTCTCTGCGCTCGTGTCGACAACGAAACTGAGGACTGCCGGGTCTCCCTGGTAGTCGATCACCGCGATCCAGATGGCGATGTCGAAACACTCTCCACCCTTCTTGATCCCTCGCGCCTCATAAAAGGCGGGGACCCGTTCGCCCGCAAGGCGCTCCCGCCGCCGCTGCCGAACGACCTCCCGGTATTCGGGGGCGTACAGAGCTTCAACGGGCACCCCGAGGATCTCCTCGGCGCTGTCGTACTCGTACATGGTGACACATGCCGGGTTGACGTAGACATACCGGTCGTGCTGGGCGATACGGATGCCGATGGGAGAGGCTTCGATGATGAGTCGCATCTTCTCTTCAGAGCTCCGCCGCTCCTCCTCGGCCTTCTTCCGGTCGGTGATGTCCTGATAAATGGCGTAGATCCCTGACGGCTCGTGCTCCCCCAGGATGGGGGTTCCCAGGATCGCAACATGGACAAGGGTGCCGTCTTGGCGGCGGCGGACGCTCTCGGCCTTCACCGTTCCACCGCCCATGGCGATACCGCTGAAGCGCTCCGCCTCATCCAGAAGGTGCAACGGCGCCACCAGATCGTTGATCGGTCGGCCTCTGGCCTCCTCGGGCCTGTACCCGAAAAGCTCGGTGAACCCCCGGTTGACTCTCACCACATGATCGCCGGGATCCAGGACCGCGATGGCCTCGGGGGCACTCTCGATCAGCTTTTCAAGGTATGCCTTCTGGACCTTCAGTTCATCCGCCGCCCGTTTGCGCGCGGTGATGTCGTAGTAGTGCTCGATGCGACCACCAGCATAGAAACCGGTTTGGATCGGCTGGCTCCAGTGCTCGAGCCAACGGTCTTCCCGGTCGCCATTGGGGAGAATGCGGCATTCAAAGCCTTCGACCAAGGACTTGCCTCTGTAGGCGGAGAGCAATCTGTCAGCGAAGGCATCCGGTTCGGCGACTATGTGCATGATCCGATCAGCTATGAGGACCCGTTTATCCCGGCCGAGGAGTTCCTCCCGTCGGAAGCCAAAGAAGCGCTCGAGTGCTCGGTTCACCCACGTCACCCGGAAGTGGTTGTCGAGAATGATGACGCCGACCGGCGAGGCATCAAGAACGTCGCTAAGGAGCGTGTGATACCGGTGCTCATCTTCCAGCTCCCCCCGCCCGAGGTTGTTCGCCGATCCTTCGAGGTCGCTCTGGCGCTCATTCAGACTGACCTGCTCCGACACGCGGTGCTCTCCTTTCTTCGACTCATCCTTCATGGTTCGAACCCCGTTGTCGCCATTCAATCGCAGTTCCCTTGTCCCGACACCATCGCCGCTGGACGCCGCTCCCACGAGGCGGCGATATTAAGCGAGCCTTGAACAGCGCCGGCAATGCGCCCTTTCGCGCTCTCCCTTTTACGTCGAGCGATGCTCCACCGCCGCGTCGTGACCGTCCGCCGCCGGGAGGTAAATCCGGACAACAGTGCCCTTTCCCAGCTCGGAATCCACGCCGATCCAGCCGTTGTGGTTCCTGACGATCCCGTAGACGGCCGCCATGCCAAGGCCCCGGCCGTGAAACTTGGTGGTGAAGAAAGGCTCGAACATCCGCGCCCGTGTCTCCTCATCCATCCCAATGCCGTCGTCATCGACGCGAAGGCAGACGTATGAGCCCGACGTGAGCTCAGGGTACTGTTGCGCAGTCTCCTCGCTGATCTCTTCGTTGCCGGTACTGATCCGGATGCGACCTCGTCCCTCGATCGCCTCCGCGGCGTTCGCCACAACAGCGGAGAGAACCATCTGCATCTGGGTCGGATCGGCCTCAACCGGGGAGACGTGGAGCGGCAGATCGGTCTCCAAGCGAATCGCGGAATCTATACCATGTCGCAGGACGGGAAGGATGTCCTCGACAAAGTCACTCAGAGACAAGGTCCGCGTCTGGTACTTCCCTTCGCGGGCGTATGCGAGTAACTGGCTGGTAAGCTTGGCCATCCGAAACGCCGAGCTCTTTATGGGTTTCAGGTAGTTTCCTGCCTGGTCGTTGCCCGGCAGTACCAGCTCGAGCAGGTCAAGGTTGCCGAGAACTCCGGTCAGGGCGTTGTTGAACTCATGGGCGATCCCAGCGGCGAGAGTGGCGATGGCCTCCATCTTGCGAGCCTGTTCGAGCTGAGCCCGAAGCCGCCTCCTCTCTGTCAAGTCGACGAACACGGTCAGCACATAGGGATTTCCCTTGATCTGAATCAGGCGGGCGAACAGGAGTCCGGTGAGCATTGTCCCGTCTTTGGCCTTGATACGGGACTGAAAGTCCCGTACCTCCCCCGAGGATTCCAGCTCCCTGACGATTTGCTCCCGTCGCTCGCCGGAGATGAACCCGACCTCGTTTGTTGTACGCCCGATAAGTTCCTCCCGGGTAAACCGGCTCAACTCGCAGAGCTTGTCGTTGACATCTACCAGCCTTCCCGTTTGCATCTCAGTGATGGCGATAGCCTGAGGAGACAGGTGAAACTGGGTGCGGAACTTCACCTCGCTCTCCCTGAGAGCCTCTTCCACCCCCTTCCTCTCCGTGATTTCAACCCAGAATCCCACGATCTCGACCGGGCTCCCTTCGGGGTCACGAATGAGCCTCATTTCGTCGCGCATCCACCGGTAGGTACCGTCCTTGTGACGGAACCGGTATTCGTGAGCATGGTAGCCCTGCTCGAAGAGTCGAGGGAGCTCAGTCAGGATGCGATGCGCGTCCTCTGGGTGGACGTGGTCGAGCCAGAATCTGGGATCCTGGATGAACTCATGGTCCTCGTGTCCAAGTTGCGAAATGACGTTTTCGCTGACGAAGGTGGTGCCGTAGTCACCGAAGGGCTTGGCGGTGTAAATCACGGCGGGACTCGAGGAGAGGAGGTAGTGCAGGCGAAGCTGCGTCTGGATGAGAGCCTCCTCCACCCTGTTCCGCTCCGCCTCCACCACCTGCAGTCTGGCAAGACGATTCCTCACCTCCCGTATTTCGTCAACAAGCTGCTCTCTAGTTTTCTCTCCATTCTCCATCTGCGCCTGCCCCCTGAAAAGATGACCTTTCACGCAATCACACCTACGGTGAACCCAGGAGAAAGAATGTTGAGCATAAGCTAATTCCACCAACAGAGCAAGGACAGGTTAGGGTAAGGATCGGATGCTGCAGCGGCTGGAGTGGAAAGACGGTCGCTGTGGGGAGGGAAAATAATTGCCAACAGGTTGCTGAAAAACCCTTGTGTTGGCAAGCGAAAAAGGGCGGGAGTCTGGTCCCGCCCTCTTCCGCACTCTCACTCAGCTACTCGTAAATACCTGCATCCACCAAGAGAGTCTTTCCAGGAACACGGTAGTAGGTAAGCTTTTTTGAGGGGACTCAGTGAGGGAGCAAAGTCCCTCCTCCGGCCAACGTCAGTCAGAGAGCCTGAACCGCTACCCGGCAGTTTTCCTTTCGCCGTTCGTGACTAAAGCGCCGGCTTGACGCGCCACTTGGTGCCATCGGGGCCATCTTCCAGCGTGATCGACATACGCGTCAGCATCTCCCGGACCTCGTCCGCTCGCGCCCAGTTCTTTTCTTTTCGGGCCCTGGCACGCTCGGCGACGAGACGTTCCACCTCCTTTTCATCGATCCCCGCGGCCGCGAGGTGGAGGCGCTGCTGCTCACCAAAGAAAGCGCCAGGCGGCGTCTGGAGCAACCCGAGGATCCCGGCCTGCTCCCTGAGTCGCCGGGCGCCCTCCACAAGAAGGGCGGCTGTCTGCCCGTCCGGTCTCCCGCCACAGGCATCATGGACACGGTTCAGGGCCCGGCTCAGGTCGAAGAGATGTCCTATTGCAGCCGCCGTGTTGAAGTCGTTGTCCATTTCCTCCCGAAATCGAGGGGCGAGCTGATCAATCTTTTCTCGCAGTTCAGCCGTTTCCTGGCTATCCGTCGGGAGAGAGGCCGCGCCCCCCACCGTCGCCGGCTCCACCTGATCCAATGTCTGATAGAGCCGCCCCAGGCGCCGTTCTGCTTCCCCCATGGCGTCCTGGGAGAAGTCCACGGGACTCCGGTAGTGGGTGGAAAGGAGGAAGAGGCGAAGCACCTCCGGCTGGTGCCGCTCGAGGACCTGCCGGATGGTAAAGAAGTTTCCCAGGGACTTGGACATCTTTTCCTGGTTGACGTTCACGAATCCATTGTGAACCCAGTACCTGGCAAAAGTGGTGCCGTAGGCCGCCTCGGATTGGGCAATCTCGTTCTCGTGGTGCGGAAAGATCAGATCCATCCCGCCGCCGTGGATGTCGAAGCTCCGTCCCAGATAGCCGGCGCTCATGGCAGAGCACTCGATATGCCAACCGGGCCGTCCCGGCCCCCAAGGACTGGGCCAGGATGGCTCCCCCGGTTTGCTCGCCTTCCAGAGGGCAAAGTCCATGGGGTCTCGTTTGTTAGGGTCGACGGCCACGCGGGCTCCCGCCATCATTTCATCAAGGCTTCGTTTGGAGAGCTTGCCGTAGTCGGAAAAGGTATTCACGGCGAAATAGACGTCACCTCCCGCCGGATACGCATGGCCCGTCTCGATGAGCCTCTGGACCAACTCGATCATCTGGGTGATGAACTCGGTAGCCCTGGGTTCATGGGTGGGTCGCTCCACTCCAAGCCGATCCATGTCCTCGTAGAAGGTTTTGATGTAACGCTCGGCAATGGTCTCGGAATCGGTGCCTTCGTCCTGCGCCCGCTTAATGATCTTGTCGTCCACATCGGTGAAGTTTCGGACGAAGACCACCTCGTAGCCACGGTGTCGCAGGTACCGATAGATTGCATCGAAAACAAGGGCCGAGCGGGCGTGACCCACATGGCAGACGTCGTAGGCGGTGATTCCGCAGACGTACATGTGCACGACGCCCGGCCGGAGAGGAGTGAAGACCTCTTTCTGATTCGTAAAGGTGTTGTGAATCCGGAGCTCATCCATGCGCATCACCCACTTTGGTTATTTCGCTGAGGGTCACCACCGCGTACGCGGCCATTCCCTCCCCGCTTCCAGTGAACCCCATTCGCTCCGTGGTCTTCGCCTTGACGCTCACCTGCTTCGCCCCGACTCCCAGAACCTTGGCTATGGTGTCAGTCATGTGGGCGATGTGCGGGGCCAGTCGGGGCGCCTGGGCCACGATGGTCGAGTCCACATTGTACACCTCGAACCCCGCCTCTTTAACCAGGCCCTTTACGGTGCGGAGGAGAACAAGACTGGACACACCCTGCCAACGGGAATCTGTGTCGGGAAAATGCCTCCCGATGTCGCCGAGGGCGGCGGCGCCCAGAAGGGCGTCGCAGATGGCGTGAAGCAGCACATCGGCATCCGAGTGCCCCAGCAGGCCTCGGTCAAAGGGGATCTCCACCCCGCCGAGGATCAGAGGTTTTTCGGGGACCAGCCTGTGGGCATCGTAGCCGAAGCCAACGCGAATCATCAGGTCACGTACCTCCGGAGAGAGGGTTATACGTTATACCTTATGCGTTACACGAGACCAGTCGTACGTCAGGCGAACATCGCTCCCTCGTGTCCGAAAACTATCTGTGTTCATCTGTGTACATCCGTGTCCTATTGCGTCTGCTCCTTCGAGAATATCTGCGTGCACCTGCGAAAATCTGCGTCCTATATGACTCCCGCCGCTCGCGCCGCAAGGACCGCCTCAGCAAGAATCAGGTCCGCCGCCGTGGTCACCTTCATGTTCTCCTCGGACCCGGGCACGATCTCAACCGACACCCCCAGCCTTTCAACGAGGGCGGCGTCGTCAGTGCCTTGAATCCCTTCCCTTGCCGCCGCCTCGTGGGCACGCCTGATGAGATCCGCGAGGAAGGCCTGGGGGGTCTGGGCCAGCCAGATGCGACTGCGGTCAAGGGTCGCCCGAACCAGGCGCCCCTCCACCTCCTTCACCGTATCCCGTGCCGGGACCGCAGCCATGGCCGCACCGGACCGTCGCGCCGCCTCAATCACCGCGGTCAGGAGCTCCTGGCTGAGGAGCGGCCTCACCCCGTCGTGGATCACCACCACCTCACACCCGGGAGAAACCGCCTCCAAGGCTCGGGCCACACTCTCCTGCCGTTCGGCGCCGCCGGGGACCACCTCAAGGAGCTTGCGACAGGGATAGGAGCGGAGAACCCTTTCCTCCAGAGCCTCCCGTTGGTCTACCCCCACCGCGAGAACGATTCCTTCCACCAGAGGGTTCTCGTCAAAGACCCTCAAGGTTCGAGCGAGGATGGGCATTCCCCCTACGGAGAGATATTGCTTGGCCATGGCCGCCGCCAGACGTCGCCCCTGACCGGCAGCCGGGATAAGAGCCACGATGCGCATCTTGGAAAATCAAGGTCCGACAAAGTGTTGAAAAAGTCTTCTCATTCGGATGAAAGCGGGTGTCCTGTCCGATTCGATCGCGGCGGGAAGCCGCTCCCACAGGGGGAAACACTCATCGCCTGTGGGGCTGAAGGCAGGGTGGTCTGCGAAACAACGTGTATGCCCTCGCTGCGCTCAGAGCTGGAAACGCGAGAAAGGTGAGAAATGTAAGCAGTTCGGCAAGTCTTTATCCTTTCCCGCTTGACCTGCTTTCCCGCCGGTCTCGCCGCAGGCCCTGCCTGCGTGTTGCCGCGACTATCGGGCCTCGCAGAGCAGCCCTGCCACGAACCACCTAATCGCGGCCAAGCCCGGTTGGATGATGTCCAAGGAAGACCGCTGAGGGGTCAGGGAACACAAAAAAAGAGGAGAATAGAGCAGGTCATAAGCCGAGTTCTGTTTCCCCGGGACGAGTTTCCCCGGGGACAGTGATCATTCCTCTAGGGACCCCGATTGCTCGGGGCCTCAAGCGACCTACCCGAGAGCTTGGGCGGGCCACCCTCGACGCTCTCCTATTTGGTCTTGCTCCGGGTGGGGTTTACCGAGCCCCGATGTCACCACCGGGACCAGTGAGCT
>Ga0335070_10011184_pt1 | contig 10487 bp, 9 predicted proteins | sample Lox_Sample_13_FD_206722 | JGI IMG/M metagenome (GOLD analysis project Ga0335070, IMG submission 206722) | Soil microbial communities from Loxahatchee National Wildlife Refuge, Florida, United States - Lox_Sample_1.3 | ecosystem: Environmental > Terrestrial > Soil > Wetlands | place: USA: Florida...
CAGCGCCCGCCTCCTTGAGTCTCCTACCGCCCGCCGAGGTTCGACAGGATCCTTCGGTACAGCTTGGTGAAGCGCTCGATACGGCGGAGCTTGGCCCCCGCATCCGCTGCCCACACGCTGTCCGGGTGATCATCCACGACCCGTGAGAAATATCCGTGCGCCGCGCGGAGGAACTCGAGGCTGCTGGCGATGTCCTCCTTCGCCGTGTAGCGCCGCGTGAACCGGGGAACCCGCCCCGCCGCGATCTTCCGGTTGATTTCCGCGATCCCGTGGACGGCGAGAGAGAAGTTGATGAATCCCTGCTTGTAGTACGCGTAGGACGGATCTCCGTGCGGCGCCAGGGAGGAGCCGGGCCGGGCCGGGCCGGCTTGCCGGGGCCGGCCGCGGGCCGTCCGCTCCGCGGTTCCGCGCGCCGGAGGATCCCTTCCCGCGTTCTCCCTCCGCGCCGGATCTTCCGCCGGCGCAGCGCCCATGAGCGCGGAGTACGCCTCCGTGAGCGTGATCATGACAAGCTCCTGGAGCGGCTTCTTCTCCGCGGGGAACCTGTCGGGGTGGTTTTCCATCACGCGCCGGCGGTACGCCTGGCGGATCACGTCACGCGTCGCGTCCGGGGGAACGCCCAGGACCTCGTGAAACCAGTTTCCGTCCAATGCCGATTCCCGCCGATCAGACGGGTGACCGCTCCGCCGGCGCGCCGGCGCTCGAGGGCTCTCCCTCTCTCTCTTCCCGCGCGCCGTATTCGTGCCGTCTCTGGTTCGCCTTGACGAGCGCGTTGCGCAGCGCCAGCAGCTCCAGCTTGATGCCGCGGACCGTCTTCCCCATCTGGGCGGCCCGCGCCTGGAAGAACGTGTTGAAGCTCGTGAGCCTGCGGTGGATGAGGAGCAGCTCGTTGAGCTGCTTCTCCAGGAACGCCACGAGCTGGCCCTCCGCGGTGTTCTCCAGCTTGCGGTACGCCGGCCCCCCGCCCGTTGCGATGGCGGCGAGCAGGGAGGCCTTCCTGCGCGTTTCATCCGCGAACTGCGGGAAATTGACGGTCTCCGTCCGGGTGACCGCAAGAGCGGGCTCCATGTACTGGATCTTGTACGCGTGCGCGTCCGCTTTTTCCCGCGGCGCCCGGCGGAACAGCCGGCGCAGGGCGGACCCGAAGCCGGACTCCTTCACCTGGAGCAGGCGCTCCGTCTCCACGAGGGATTCCACGGCGCCGGCGAGCTCCTCGTGCGGCCGGCAGAGGATGCGAAGCGCCTCCAGGAGGACGGTCCGGCCCTCCACCGGCGGTGTCTCCTTTTTCAGGACCGGCAGATCCGGCACGGCGAGGGAGACCAGGAGCGCGTCCCGGCGGGCCGCGGCGTCGGGTTCCAGCTCCTCCGCGATCACCTCCTGGGCGAGCGCCGGGTACCAGGGCCTGCCGTCCGGCTCCTGGCCGAAGGCCTTGCGCAGGGCCCGCAGCGCTTCTTCCCGTCTCGACGGCCCCGCCCCCGGCTCCAGGCCGATGCGCGGAAGCGCGGTGCGGCGCAGCTCCGCCTTCCACGCCTCGCGGTGGTACGAAACAATCTCCGCGATGAGCGAGCGGCCCTCGTGAAAGAGCTTCTCGATCTGCGTCTCGTTGTCCTTGAGGATCTGCGCGGTCATGGAGTCCGTTCCCATGCGGACCTTCATGAACACGCGCGCGAAGATCCGGGTGGTCGGGCTGCTCGATCCGTCGCCGAACTCCTGCCAGTTGATGTACGTGAACAGGGCGGAGATCTTCTTCAGCTTCCCGAGCTTGAGCGCGGCCAGGCTGTATTCCTGCTCCGTGGTGAGGAACTTGAGCTGCCGGCGGAACCCGGCAAGCCGGTAGCTCACCTCGTCGGCGTTTTCGAAATCCGGCAGCGGCTTGTCACTGGGAACGACAATGTCGTTGGTGGCCTGGTCGTAATTGTACGGGTCCTCGCGAAGGAGACCTTTCCTGATGAGGATCCCCATGACGCTTTCGAAGTGAGTGGCGTACGCGTTCAAGGTTTCCCTGAGGCGCGGCATCTCCGTGGACTGCAGCCATCTGGCCCGCTTCTCGAGTGCTTCGCTGAGCTGCTGGAGAAAATCGCCCGATCCTTCCACTAGTACCGAGTATACGGTAAACTGGGGGCGGACGCAATCGAAGCAGCGGTTGCCGAAAGGACCGAAAGTATGGGGCAGGCAGGGGAGTTCCCGCCGGAGAAGCTCGTCATGGCCGTTCTCACGTCCCGACCCGAGCGCATCGCGGAAATCCGGGGCGCCCTGGAAGGCCGGTGGGGCCCCGTGGATCTTCAGAGCGGCCTGATTCCCTTCACGTATACGGACTATTACGCCGCGGAGATGGGCCCGACCATCAGCCGCTTCTTCGTATCCTTCAGCACGCTCGTGGACCCCTCCACGATCGCCGGCATCAAAATTGCCACCAACGCCGTGGAGGAGCAATTCCGCGAGCAGGGCGGGCGGAAGGTCAATCTCGATCCCGGGCTTGTCTGCCTGAGCCGGTTCACCCTCGTCACCACCAAGGAGAACGCTCACCGGATCCCCCTGTCCCACGGCATCTACGCGGAGGTGACGCTTCTCTACCACAAGGGAAGCTTCCAGCCACTCGAGTGGACGTACCCCGATTTCCGCTCGGGTGAGTACCTCGCCGTCCTCAACAGGATACGCTCCCTGTACAAGGCTCAGATCCACCCGGCAGCCTGACAAGCGCCTGGCATTCGCGGCGGTCCTTCCGGTCATGAGGTTCCCGGCCCTGGCCGCGCTCGCGGCTTGCTGCCTCGGCTCCTGCGCCCCGTTCGGCGGCGATGCGGAGCTGGAGGCGCTCCTGCCGCGGGTACCCGCACATTGGGCCGCGGCATTCCCTGACCTGCACTTCCGGCTGGTTTTGCGCGGCGCCGCGGGAGATGAGCAGGCGCTCGAGATCCCTTCTCCACCGGCCAGGATCACATGCTCCAAGGCGACGAACACGGCGATCCTTGCGTATCCGGTGTCAGCTCGGGCCGCCGGTTTTCTCCGGCCCGCCGGGGCAGTCTATCCGCTTGACCTGCGTCGCGAGGATGGGAGAGACACGCTTCGCTTTTCCTGGGAGGCAGGGGCTGCAGCGTGGGTCCTTTCGCGCCTGCGCACCCTCGGCTTCGAAACGTCGCTGGTGAACGCGCCGAGGCTCCGGGCGGAGCTGGCGCGCCACCCGGACCCCTGGGCCCTTGATCTGGAGAAGATCGCCGAGAAACTCGCGGACGGAACATTCATTTTCTATGACATCGACCTTCTTCCGTCACGAGACGTTCAGCTCCGGCCCGGGGTGGGCAGCTGGTTCCTGGAAGACCCGGAAAGCAGCGTCACACCATGCCGGGATGAAGACACCCTCCTGCTGCCGGCTCTCAGTGTCGGAGATCACGCCCTCTTTTCAATCGAAGGCCGGAGGATCCGGATTTCCGTCGGCGCGAAGGAGACTGTGATCGCCCCTCGGGAATAGGCGCTCGGACGATCCCGCGGTAGATTAGGCACCATGAGTCTGCTCGTCATCGCCAATCCCCATGCGGGACGGGGCCGGGGGGCGCGGGTTCTCGAGCGAGTGGAGGAGTTTCTGGCGGCGCACGGAACCGAGCATGAGACGGCCGTCACCGACCGGGCCGGGCGCACCGTGGAGCTCGCGGCCCAGGCGTCACGGGAGGGGCGGCCGGCCGTCGTGCTCGTGGGAGGGGACGGGACCCTCTTCGAGGCGCTGAACGGCATGATGCGGGAGGGAAGGCTCCTGCCGGTCGCCCAGATCCCCGTGGGCACGGGCAACTCTTTCATCAAGGATCTCGGCATCGAGACGCTGGAGCACGGCCTGGCGGCCCTCGCCGGCGGCAGAAGACGCCGGGTGGACATCGGCCGGGTGACCTCCAGCTCAGGCCAGTACCATTTCGTCAACCTCATCGGCGCCGGTTTCGTGGCAGGGGTGGCTGCACGCGCGTCCGCGTTCAAGCTGTTCGGAGACGCGAGCTACCGCATCGGCGTGTTCATCGAGCTCGCGCTCCTGCGCTCCTGTCCGTGCCGCCTCCGGATCGACGGCCGCGAGATCCGCCGGGAGGCGATCTTCGTTGAAGTCTGCAACTCCCGAAAAACCGGCGGGGACATGATCATGGCGCCAGGAGCCGTCATCGACGACGGCCTTTTCGACGTTGTCATAGCCAATGCCATGAACCGGCGGACTCTCCTGCGGCTCTTTCCCCTGATCTTCACAGGCGAGCACGTGAAGGACCCCCACGTGGAAGTCCTCACCGGCGCCCGCGTGGAGCTGGACTTCCAGCCCCCGCAGCCGGTGACACCGGACGGGGAGCTTCTGGGCACGACACCGATTGCCATCGAGGTCGTTCCGCGGGCCCTGGAGATGTACACGCGGTGATCGGGATCCTGAGCGCGGTCTCCTGGATATCCGGCGTCATCGTGTTCTGCCTGATGGCGCTTCTCCTCCTGGTCCTCGCCGGTGCCGCCTCTCCACGCAGCTACGACGGCGTGCTCAAGGCGATGTGCCGGCTCCTGGTTCTCTGTTTCCCCATCCGCGTCCAGGTGGAGGGCCTGTCCCGGCTGGACCGGCGCAAGCCCTACCTGTTCATCGCCAATCACGTGAATCTGCTGGACGGCTTTCTCCTCTACGGCCACCTGCCGTGGATGTTCCGCGGCGTGGAGCTGGAATCACACTTCTCATGGCCGATCTACGGCTGGTTCATTCGCAGGTTCGGGAACTTTCCCGTGAGCCCGGGGAGCGCCGCAAGGACCGCGGCCGGCATGCGCCGGGCGGACCGCGCGCTGGCAGCAGGGCAGTCGATCCTCGTCCTGCCTGAGGGCAGGCGCACGCGGACCGGTGCCCTGGGCGCCTTCGGTCGCGGCGCCTTCCGGCTTGCCCAGCGGACCGGGGCCTGCATCGTTCCCATCGTCATGGCAGGGGCGTACTCCGTGATGAGGAAGGGACGCTGGACAGTGCATCCGGGGAGCGTGCGGATGGTGATCGGAGACCCCATCGATCCGGCGAAGCATCGAGGGGACGCCTCGGGGCTGCGCGACCTGGCGCGCGCAAAGATGCTGCGGATGCTGCGGGATGCGGGAGACCGCGGAGACCGGCCGTTGGGGCCGGCGACCCCGGGGGCGCCGGGGCTACAGCCGAATGATCTTCGCGTTCGTGAGGACGCGCGGCCCTGACTCCGTCATGAGGACGTCGTTCTCCCACCGCACGCCGCCGAGCTCCGGGTGGTAGAGGCCGGGCTCGAGCGTGAAGACCATCCCGGGGAGAAGGGACTGGTCGCCGCCGCTTCCCTGGACGTGGAGCAGGGGCCGCTCATGGGCGTCCAGCCCGATGCCGTGCCCCAGGGCGTGGGGCATGCGCAGGCCGGCGGAGGAAAAAAGGTCGTCGACGGCCCGGGCTGGATCTCTCGGAGAGCCGCCGGGCGTGAGCGTTTGCAGGGACGCCTCGTAGGCCTGCTCTACGAGCGCGATCATGCGCTCCTGCTCCGCGGACAGCTTCCCGCGCGCCACCGTCAGGGTCACGTCGCTCGTGTAGCCTTCCACTTTGACGCCGAAGTCCAGGATGGACAGTCCGGCGCCGCCGAACGGTCCCGCCGACGCCGACGGGTAGGGGTGGATGCCCCAGCTTCGTGTCGGTCCGGCGGCAAGGGTGTCGAATCCCATGCCCTCCGCTCCCCGGGACAGCGCCTCTCGTTCCAGCAGCTGCGCAAGGTCGATTTCGCTCAGCCCTCCGGCGGAGGAGCTGCCCAGCAGGGACTCCACCATGCGCGAGATCGCGTCCGTGATGGTCGCCGCCTTTTTCAGGGCGGCCATTTCCAGCTCATCCTTGATTGCGCGCGCGGAACCCAGCCAGCCGTCGCAGCCTTCGGCCCGGATGACGATCTCCATCCCGGGCAGATCTTCCAGGAGCTCGCGGTGGCGCAGGTACGTGGTGCGGCTGCCGAACTCCACCCGCCTCTGCCCGCCGTCTCCGGCGGCGTTGTCGCGGAGCACCGTGATGACGGCCTCCCGGAAGGAGCGCTTGAAGTCGGTGTACGGAATGATGCGGTCCACGGTGCTCCGCTCGCGCGCCATGTTCAGGTCCCACGGCACGAGCACGGTCGATCCGCCGGCAAACACGAAGAGGAGGGCATCCATGGGATGGCCGGAGAGCCAGCGCACGGAGCTCGACCTCTGGCTCTCGAAATCGTCCAGAACACAGGCGGAAACGCCGGACTCAGCCAGCCATGCGGCAAAGCGGGCCTGCCGGGCCCGGATGGCAGCGGCCGCGGCGTCAGACGGAGGCAACGACGTTCACCAGCTTTCCGGGAACGACGATCACCTTGTGGATCTCCTTGCCGTCCAGGAGCTGGCGGATGCGCTCGTGGGAGAGGGCTTTCTCCCGGGTCTCCGCCTCGCTGAGCCCGGCCGGCAGGCTCTCCTTTGCCCGGATCTTCCCGTTGATCTGGAAGACGACTTCCACGAGCTCCTCGACGGTGAGCTCCTCAATCCACTCCGGCCACGGCTGGGCGCTCACCGAGGGGGTGTTGCCCAGCTTCTGCCACAGCTCCTCCGCGAGGTGCGGGGCATAGGGGGCCAGGAGGAGGACGAACGGCTGCCAGAGCTTCCGGGGCATCTGCTCCATGCCGGAAAGCTCGTTGATGAAAATCATCATCTGGGCGATGGCCGTGTTGTATTCCAGCTTCGACGTGCCGCCGCTCACCTTCTTGATGGTTTTCATGAGAAGACGCGTCAGCGCTTCCGGGGGTTCCGCCTCCACGAGGGGCAGCTCCGCGATCCTCCAGATCTTCTCCATAAACCGCTTCACGCCGATGATCCCGCGGGTGGACCACGGCTTGGTCACCTCCAGCGGCCCCATGAACATCTCGTACACGCGCATGGCGTCCGCGCCGTACTCGCTGACGATGTCATCCGGATTGATGACGTTCCCCAGGCTCTTGGACATCTTGGCGCCGCCTTCGCCCAGGATCATGCCCTGGTTGATGAGGCGCATGAACGGCTCGTCCGTGTTCACCACGCCGATGTCGTAGAGGAACTTGTGCCAGAACCGGGCATACAGGAGGTGGAGCACGGCGTGCTCCGCCCCGCCGACGTACAGGTCCACCGGCATCCAGTAGTCGATCTTCTGCCGGGACGCGAGCTCCTTCCCGTTGTGCGGGTCCAGGAAGCGCAGGAAGTACCAGCACGAGCCGGCCCATTGAGGCATGGTGTTCGTTTCCCGCTTCGCCGGTCCGCCGCACTTCGGACAGCGCGTGTTCACCCAGTCCGTGATGGCTGCGAGCGGGCTCTCCCCGGTGCCGGTGGGCTTGTAGCTCGCCACCTCGGGAAGCTCCAGGGGCAGCGCGTCATAGGGAACAGCCACCGTTCCGTCCTTGGGGCAATGCACCAGAGGGATCGGTTCCCCCCAGTACCTCTGGCGGGAAAAGATCCAGTCGCGGATCTTGTAGTTCACCGCGCTCGTGCCAATTCCCCGGGCCTGGAGCCACGCGATGATCTTCTTCTTGAACTCCGCTGTTCTGAGGCCGTCGAACTCCCCGGAGTTGACAGCCACGCCGTCCTCCGGCTCCGCGGCCTCCAGTGTGTACTTCGTCCCGTCCTTCGACACCACCTGGATGATGGGAAGGTCGAACTTCTTCGCGAACTCGAAGTCCCGCTCGTCGTGGCCCGGCACGGCCATGATGGCGCCGGTTCCGTAGGAGATGAGGATGTAATCCGAGATCCAGACCGGGACCTTCTTCCCGTTCACCGGGTTGATGGCGTACGTGCCGGTGAACACACCGGTCTTTTCCTTGGCGAGCTCGGTGCGCTCCATGTCGGACTTCATGGCTGCCGCGGCGATGTACTCCTCCACGGCCGCCTTCTGCGGCCTTGTCGTGATCCGGGCAACCAGGGGATGCTCGGGGGCCAGGACCATATACGTCGCGCCGAACAGGGTGTCGGGCCGGGTCGTGTAGACTTCGATTTCCCCGCCGCCGCTCTCCAGCGCGAACCGGACATTCGCCCCTTCGCTGCGGCCGATCCAGTTCGTCTGCATCAGCTTGAGGGAATCCGACCAGTCCAGCTTGTCCAGGTCTGCCAGGAGCCGCTCGGCATACGCGGTGATTCTGAGAATCCACTGGCGCAGGTTGCGCCGGGTCACGGGAGTGCCGCAGCGCTCGCACAGGCCGTCCTTCACTTCCTCATTGGCAAGGCCGGTGAGGCAGGAGGGGCACCAGTTGATGGGCACCTCGGCCTCGTAGGCGAGGCCCTTCTCCCACAGCTTGAGGAAGATCCACTGCGTCCAGTGGTAGTACTCCGGCTCGCACGTCGAGAGCCGGCGTTCCCAGTCATAGGAGAACCCCAGCGCCTTGATCTGCTGCGTGAAGCGCTCGATGTTCTGCTCCGTGGACACCCGGGGATGCGTCCCGGTCTTGATGGCGTAGTTCTCCGCCGGGAGGCCGAAGGAGTCGAAGCCCATGGGGTGGAGGACCTGGTATCCCTTCATGCGGAGGTAGCGGCTGTAGATGTCCGTGGCGAAATAGCCCTCGGGATGCCCGACGTGCAGCCCGGCGGCCGAGGGATAGGGGAACATGTCCAGGATGTACTTGCGCTTCTCCCGGGGAACCGCGGGGTCTTCCACCGCGCGGAACGTCCCGCTCTTCGCCCAGTATGCCTGCCACTTCTTTTCGATCGCACTGAATGGGTAACCGGTCATGGCGGGATGATACTGACAGGGGAGAGGGAGGGTCAAGGAAGGAGCACTCCCACCGCTTCCCCGAAAAGGCTATAGTCGTGCGAATGACGGCGCGCTCCCCTTTCGTCTACCTGGACAACGCGGCCACGAGCTGGCCCAAGGCGCCCGGGGTCGCGGAGGCCGTTGCGCGGTCCTTGGCGCAGCCGTTCGGGAGCCCCGGCCGCGGGTCGCACGCGGGCGCGTTATCCGCGGACCGGGTGGTCTTTGAAACTCGAGGCGCTGCCGCCGCCCTGTTCGGCTTCGCGGACCCTGCACGGCTCATCTTCACGCCCGGCACCACGGCATCCCTCAACATGATCCTGCGCGGCGCCGTGGAGGCGGGGTCTCTCGTCGTCGTGTCCGCCTCGGAGCACAACTCGGTCATGCGTCCCCTGCGGGCCCTCGAGAGGGAGCGCGGTATGCGCTCGCGAATCTTTGCCGTGGATGCCCGCGGCCTGCCGGACCTGGCCGCGTTCGAAGAGACGCTGTCAGAGAAGCCTGCCCTTGTGCTCTTCACGGCCGCAAGCAACGTCACGGGCGCGCTTTTTCCCTTTGCGCAGATGGCAGAGCGCACGGCCCGGCTCTCTCCGTCCACGGTCATCGGGATCGACGCGGCACAGGCAGCCGGAGAGCTCCCCATCGACCTCTCTTCCTTCCCCTTCGACTACGTCTGCGTCTCCGCGCACAAGGGGCTGCTCGCGCCGGCCGGCCTCGGCCTTCTGTTCCTTGGTCCGCGCGCCTCGCCGGCCCCGCTTCTGTTCGGCGGGACGGGAAGCGACTCGGCCTCGGAGGCGCAGCCGGAGGTCCTCCCGGACCGGTTTGAGAGCGGAACGCTCAACCTGCCGGGGATCGCCGGCCTCCTTGCTGCCGCGCGTTTCCTGGCCGCGGAAGGGGTGGCTGCCCTGGCCGCCCGGCGAAAGCAGGCAGCGGAGAGAATCCGTGACGGTCTTGCCGGCATGCGCGGCTTCGTCGTTCACGGCCCGGACCGGCCGCAACAACGGCTCTCTCTCCTTTCCGTCTCTCACCGGGCGCTGCCGCTGGACGAGCTTGCGCGGATGCTCGACGAGCGGGGCATCGCCTGCCGGCATGGCCTGCACTGCGCGCCTTCAGCGCACCGCGCCATCGGCACCCTTGCTGACGGAGGGACCATCCGAATTTCTCCCGGGCCCTTTACGACCGGGGAGGAGGTCGAGCGGGCGCTCGCCGCGTTTCGTGAGATCGGAGATCAGGCATGAAGCTGACGTCGTTTTCCCGGTTCGCCGGCTGCGGGGCCAAGCTCGGGCCCGGCCTCCTGGACAAGGCCCTCTGCGGGCTGGGACAGAAGGCGTACCCGGATCTCATTGCCGACTTCCACCGCAGTGAGGACGCCGGAGTCCTGCGCCTCAGCGATGACATCGCGCTCATCCACACGGTGGACTTCTTTCCGCCGATCGTGGACGACCCTTTCCTCTTCGGGCGGATCGCCGCCGCGAACGCGCTGTCGGACGTCTACGCCATGGGCGGCCGGCCTTCCACCGCCGTGTGCATGGCCGGCTTTCCTTCGGACGCCCTGGAGGTCGGCGTGCTTCAGAAGATGATGGAGGGCGGCCTCGAGGCGCTGGAGGAGGCGGACTGCCCGCTCGTCGGCGGCCATACCGTGGAGGACCGGGAGCTGAAGCTCGGCTACGCGGTCACCGGTATCGTACGGCCGGACAAGGTGTGGCTGAACAACTCCGTTCGCGGCGGGGAGCGGCTCATTCTCACCAAGCCCATCGGTACCGGCCTCGTCACCACGGCA
>Ga0335070_10011186_pt1 | contig 10487 bp, 9 predicted proteins | sample Lox_Sample_13_FD_206722 | JGI IMG/M metagenome (GOLD analysis project Ga0335070, IMG submission 206722) | Soil microbial communities from Loxahatchee National Wildlife Refuge, Florida, United States - Lox_Sample_1.3 | ecosystem: Environmental > Terrestrial > Soil > Wetlands | place: USA: Florida...
GAGCAGGTGGCGGGCGGCGCCCAGGCGCACGCCGAGCGTGTAGACCGGCTCATGTTCGGTGAAAACCAGCGTGTCGCCGATTTCGCCCGCCAGCCGCCGCGCGACCAACTCCTCCTGCCGGCGCCAGGCCGGCGCATAGGCGGTGCGGCCCCAATCCTCCGTGGCGGGGGCCCGCACGGGCGAGGCAGCAGAGGGGGCGGCGGTGGCCATGACGCCGGGGATTATTGCCGGCCGGGCGGGGGCGCGCAACTCCGGCTTGCAGAGCGCTGCCGGGCCGGCCGCGCGAATCAGCGCACCAGTTGGAGGGCGGCCAGACCGACGACGATGGTCAGCCCCAGCACGAGCGCGACCTGGCGGCGCAGCGCCGGCGATCCCAGGGCCACGGCAAATCCGCCCTTCAGCACCGAGTTGCCGACGGCGGCCACGATCACGCACTGGGCGGCGAGCGCGGGGGCGACCGAGGCGTCGTTGCGGCTGTTGGCCATGAGCAGCGCGATGGCATCCATGTCGGTCAGGCCGGAAACGAAGCTCAGCGGCAGCAGACTGCTCTGCAATCCCAGGCTGGTCGCCGCTTTGACCAGGAACGCGACCACGGCGTAGATGAGGCCGAATTTGATCGCCACGCTCAGGCTCAAGGGATTGTGGAGGGTGGGCGGGGCGACGTCGCTGCGCTCCCGCCGGTTGCGGAACCAGACCCACAGCGCGAACCCGGCCCCGGGGACCGCCATGAGCAGGAAGGGCAGCAACAGCGACACCGCCAGATCGCGGTTGAGCAGGCTGACCACGACGAGGATGCGGGCGAGCATCACGGTGCAGGCGACGACCACGGCCAGCGCGTAGCTGGAGGAGAGCTCCGGTTCGTCCTTGCTGCGCCGGCTGAAGGCGAGCGCGGTGGCGGTGCTGGAAGCCAGGCCGCCGACGAGCCCGGTGATGGAGATGCCCGCCTTGGCGCCGAGCAGGCGCATCATGATGTAGCCGACGAAGCCCACGCCGGAGATCAGCACGACCATGAGCCAGGTGGCGGTGGGATTGAACGCGGCGAACGGCCCGTAATTCCGGTCGGGCACCAGCGGCAGCACTACGCCGGTGATGGCGATGAACTGGAGCGTGGCCCGGATGTCCTCGACCGTGAACGTGCGCGTCCAGGCGTGGATCGGTTGTTTGAGGCCGATCATCACTGCGGTGGTGGCGGCGATGAGGATGGCGGCCTGGGTCTGGCCCCACCACACGAGCGCGCCCAGCAGGCAGGTGAGCAGGGAGGCCGCGAAAGTCGTGCTCCCGGGATGGCCGTTGACCGCGTCGCGGAAATGCAGCGCCGTGAGGTGCAGCGCCACCGCTGCCAGCAGGACGGGCAGGACCGCCACGGCGCCCTGGTCGGCGAGAAACGCGCCGGTGCAACCGAGGATGGCCAGGAACGTGTAGGTGCGGACTCCGCCGAAATCCACGGCGCGCTCGGGCGAATCCTTCTGATCGCTCCACTGGCGAATCAGCCCGACGAGCGCGCCCAAGCAGGCGCCCACCACGATCGAGGTGACGAGATTGGGCACGGATTGGGCCGCAGCGTAGGGCGGACGCGCCGCGGCGGCAAGCGCGGAGCGGCTCCCCGGCCGGTGGCAGCACGGCCCCGGTGGGCGCGTCGCGCCATTTGACCGCCGCGTGATTCTGCATTCCGTCGGACGTTGCCCCCCGCGGACGCGCATCCCGGCGCCAGACCGGCCGCCCCGGCGGGCGCGACCGCAGACGCGGACGGAACGATCATCATGCCCGGCCAACCGACGCGCTACGAGCGGCTGATCCGCCGTGTCCAGAACCACCGGCTCGCCGCCGGGCTGATCCTGGTGGGAACCATCATCGTCGCCCTTTCCACCTTCACCGACGCGGCGAAGAACCTGCTCGGCCTCCTCCACCGCGACGGTCCGGCCGAGGCGCGCGCGCAACTGGCGCGGCTGGCGGTGCCCTTCACGGCCGCGGCGCTGGTGGAGGCTGCCGGCCGGGGCGACGGCGCGGCGGTCGAGTTGTTGCTGGCCGCGGGCATGAATCCGAACGAGGCGGCGGACACCGCGGCCGGCCGGCTCAGCCCGCTGTACGCGGCCGCCTGGGAAGACCGCGCGGGCATCGTCGAGCGGCTCCTCCGGGCCGGCGCCGACGCGAACAATGACGCGGGGGGATACGGCCTGCTCGCCGCCGTCCACTCCGGCAATCCGGCGATCCTGCGGATGCTCCTGGCCCGCGGGGCGCCGGCGGAAGTCCTGGACTACGCCGTGGCCGCCGCCGCGCGGCAGGGGCACCTGGCGTTGCTGGAGATTCTGGCCGACTACGGGGCCTACGCGGGCAAGGTGAGCCCGGCGGTGCTGGGCACCGTCCCCGATCAGAAGGTGGCGGCGTTCCTGCTGGCGCGCGGAGCCGATGTCAAGGCGAAGGACGAGAAGGGTTGGACGGCGCTGCATCATGCGGCTTACGACGCGAAAAACCCTGCGCTGGTGCGCGCGCTGCTCGAACGCGGCGCCGCGCCGGACGCGCGCGATCGCGAAGGCTGCACTGCGCTGTGGTGGGTCGCGGGCATCGGCGGCGGCGAGGCGGCGGCCGTGCTGGTGGAGCAGGGCGCCGATGTCAACGCCAGGGCCAATGACGGCACGTCGGTGCTCGGCCGCGCCCGCTTCAACCATGATGAGACCATGATCCAGTGGTTGCGCCAGCATGGTGCGCGTGACGAGGGGTCGTGAGTCTTCGGCCACCCGGCGCACCGCGCGGCGCGAAGTTTCCCATTGCCCACGGCGCGGCCGCATGCGACATCATCGCGGGTCCGATGAGCGACATTCCGAACGAGATCACCCACGACCAGTACGCGGTGCGGCTGAAGAAGCTGCAGGACTTGCGGGCCGCGGGCCGCGATCCCTTCCGCGCCACGTTCGCGCCGACCCATTTCTCGGCCGAGGCGCTCAGGCGGTACGTCGACGGCCAGGACAACGCGGTCACCGTGAAAGTCGCGGGCCGGCTGCTGGTCATGCGCGACATGGGCAAGAGCCAGTTCGTCAAGATCCTCGACCAGCAGGGGCTGATCCAGCTCTACGTGAAGAAGGACGTAGTGGGCGACGAGGCCTACGCGGCGTTCCGGAAACTCGACCTGGGCGACATCATCGGGGCGGAGGGCACGCTCTTCAAGACCAAGACCGGCGAGATCACGGTGCGCGTCGTGCGCTATGTCCTGCTGGCGAAGGCGCTGCGCCCGCTGCCGGAGAAATGGCACGGCCTCACCGACCCGGAGCAGGTTTACCGGCAACGTTATCTGGACCTGATCGTGAACCCGGAGTCGCGCGCCCGCCTGCTGCTGCGCAGCCGCGTAGTGGCGCACATCCGGCGCTTCCTGGAGGCGCGGCAGTTCATCGAGGTCGAAACGCCGGTGCTCGAGGCGACCGCGGGCGGGGCGGCGGCCAAGCCGTTCGTCACCCATCACAACGCGCTCGGCGCGGACTTCTACCTGCGCATCGCGACGGAACTCCGGCTGAAGCGCCTGCTCGTCGGCGGCGTCGACCGCGTGTTCGAGATCGGGCGCATTTTCCGCAACGAGGGCGTGTCGCGGAAGCACAATCCCGAGTTTACCATGCTCGAGGTCTACCAGGCCTACAGCGACCACCGCGGCATGATGGAGTTGATCAAGTCCCTGCTCGAATCGGTCTGCCGCGACGTGCTGGGCACCTCCGAGATCAAGCATGCGCCCAGCGGCCAGGTGATCAACTTCGGCGGGGCGTGGCGCGAGGTCGAGTACAAGGACCTGGTGCGCGCGGCCACCGGGGACCCCGGCTGGTTCGAGCGGGCCAAGGCGGAACACGCGGCGGTGGCGGACAAGATGGGCCTGTACGTCGATCCGAAGTGGGAGGACTTCGAGATCACGAACGAGATCTTCGCGAAGAAGATCGAGCCGACGATCCGTCAACGCTCGACGTGTTCGAGCTGACGATCGGCGGCATGGAGATCGCGCCGGCGTATTCGGAGCAGAACGATCCGTTCATCCAGCGCGAGATGTTCGAGCACCAGGCGGGCGGCGAAAAGCAGAACATCGATGAGGATTTCCTGCTCGCACTGGAGCACGGCATGCCGCCCGCCGGCGGCATGGGCGTCGGCATCGACCGACTCTGCATTCTGCTCACGGGGGCGGAGAGCATCCGCGACGTGATCCTGTTCCCGCAACTGCGACCGGGCGGCAGTGCGTAATGGTGATTCGCAGAATTCTCGGGGATGACTTCGGGGAGTTTGTCGAACGCCATACTGTGCCGCACATTCGTTAGGTTAGGAGCATTCGGCTTCCCCATGCGCACCCTCATCTCCAGCGGCAGCCCGTATGAGCCGAAGGTCGGCATTTCGCGCGCGGTGCGGGTCGGGAACATCATTACGGTCTCGGGCACGGCGCCGCTGGGGCCGGACGGCCGCACGGTCGCGGCGGGCGACGCGGGCGCGCAGGCGCGGCGTTGTTTGGAGATCATTGTGACGGCGTTGGGCAGGGCCGGCGCGTCGCTGAAGGACGTGGTCCGGACCCGCACGCTCCTGGTGCGGATCGAGGACTGGCAGGCGGTCGCTGCCGTGCACGGCGAGTTTTTCGGCGAGATTCGCCCGGCCAACACGATCATGCAGGTGTCGCGGTTCATCGATCCCGAGTGGCTGGTCGAACTCGAGGCCGACGCCGTCGTCGACGACGAGCCCCGCGCCTGATCAGCCGTTTTGGGCGACGCCCGCCGTGCGGGCGCTGGGCGATACCGTTACTTCCGATAGGCGAGCACCATTTCCTCGTTATTCATGGTGAAGGTAGCGCCCTCGACCGTGCCTTCGGTGATCCCGGCTCCTTCCCATTGCATGGTGAGTTTCGTTCCCTGACGGGTGTAGGTCGCCCTCACCTCGCGCGTGACTTCCTGGCCGGGCGGGGGCACGAACACCATCTTGCTCACACAGGTCCCGTCGGCGTTGATCGTGAACGCGCCGGACCGGATCACGAGCTTCGCGCCCTCGTGCTCGAGGGTCATGGGAACCGCGGAGCCGTTGACCGACACGAGGGTGTAGGCGCCGGCGATGTCGCCGTTGGCGGCGGCCGGAGCGGCGTGGGCGCGGGCGGGCAGGAACGGGATCGCGGCCAGAAGCAAGGCGCCGAGCAGCGCGGCGGCGGCGCGGCGAAGGAGAACTGCAGAGCTGGAAGATGCGTTCGCTTTCATGCCGCGATTCTAGACCACCGGGGCGGGAAAGCCCTAATCGATAAAAACAATCGCCGCGATTAACGGGATCGATGTGCGAACGATTCGATCCTATTCACCGCGAAGGACGCGCAGGCCCGCCAGCCGACGTTGGTGGAGCCCGCACTCCGTGCGGGCTTCTGACGATCATCCGATTGCTCGATGCGGCCCGGACACAAGGTCCGGCCCTCCAGCTTGACTTGAACCACTGTAGACCGCCCCGGGGACCGCGAAGTGGAGCTCGCCCTTCCGGCGAGCTGCAGGGTTCAACTCTGGTTCCGCCGGAGATCATCGCCTGCAAGCCGCGCCGCCGCGGCGCGGGCAAGCAGGCTCCTGCACTCAGGCAGAACCTTCCCCGGGCACGCTGGCGGAGACGCGTCGTAGATTCATGGCGTGTTGTTCTTCCAGGGCCGCGGTTCCCGGCAGCTCAACGGCTGGACTTGAAAGCTGCAGGAATTGTTCCCACGCTCGGGGGTCCTGCGCAGCGGCGCGCGCGCAAGTTCAATGAGCCGTGGAACATCGGCGGAAATTCGAACCGGAGACGCTCCGAAGGGTCCAACGGCCGACGGCCAACTCTTCCCGGGGTCGCCGGGGCGCGCTGACTCCCGTGTCGCCGCAGAAGGCACACCGCGAAAGGAGAACGCCATGAAAACGACAACGCGTGTGAACATTAACGCCGGTCTGGGGCTGAGCCTCGCGGTGGCGGGACTATTGGCAGCCTGTGTGGTCGGCAATCAGGCGAGATACGGCGGGCCGGCGGGCGCCGGCATCGTCATCCGGAACGTCGGCGATTTCTATGGACCGCTGGGCGCCTATGGGCGCTGGGAGACGGTGGGCTCGTACGGGCGCTGCTGGATCCCGGCCGGGGTAGGTTCGGACTGGGAACCGTACGAAGACGGATCGTGGGTCGCGACCGATGGCGGCTGGTATTGGGACACCGAGGAGCCCTGGGGTTGGGCGACCTATCACTATGGGCGTTGGTTCGAGGACGCGCATGTCGGCTGGTGCTGGATTCCCGCCACCCAATGGGCGCCGGCGTGGGTGGCGTGGTGCGAGGGGGATAATGACTATGTGGGCTGGGCGCCGCTGCCGCCGGGCGGCGGAGGCCTGTCCGGCGGTCGCGCAAAAGCGATCCCGCCCGAAAGGTACATGTTCGTTCGCCAGCGCGCGTTCACGGACAATGTCCGTCCCGCCGCGGTGACCCGCTATCACCCGGCGGCGGCCGGCCGGGCCCCGGCGGTCACGAACGTGCGGACGATCGGCGCGGGCCCCAGCTTTGCGGCGATCGAACAGGCCAGCGGCCGCCAGATCCGGCAGGCGCCGGCCCGCGAAGTGCGGCAGAACCGTGAGACCGCCGCCTCGCGGACCATGCCGAGGCCAAGCACGCCCGCGGCGCCGCCAGTGCCACGCGTCACGGCGCCCGAGAACGCCCCGCACACGGTGAACGAACCGCCGCGGGTTCATCAACCGGAGGAGCAGCGGCGGGTGTACAGCAACGAACCGCACCCGGCGCCGGGCGACGGTTCGCGGCCGGCATCGGCGGCGGTGGGCGCACCGCAGTCCAACGAATCAAGAGCGCGGGGCCCCGCGGAGAAGGAAAAGGAAAAGACGCCGACGCATGAGGACCACCGCGACGACCGCGGTGGCAGCCATGACCGCGAGCCGGGTGCGCACGACCACGGCAACGGCAACGACAACGACAAAGACAACCGGGAGCATCAATGAGCCGGGCCGCGCTGTTGCGCGAGCCACAGACGGGCGCCGAAGTTTCAGGGCGTGCCGGAAACCTGCGTGGTGACGGTGACTCGAATGTCGGCGCTGCCCGCGGTCGACCCGTTGAGCGCCATCGTTGCTGATCGCGACGCGTTCTGCCAGGTCGTCGAGATCTGGTCGCTCTTCGACTGGTCGTCGACGGTTTCATAGCGCGTGATCTCATCCCAGCCGGCACCGGGGAGGCTCTGCGTATAGAAGGCGTCGGCGGCGGCGGGCGAGCACCTGGCGGTGTAGGTGGCGATCTCCTGCGACGAGGTCTTCTGGCTGGTGGCGGTGAAGGAGGTGCGGATCGAGCCGGGAAGCCGGGGAAAATCGGCGGGATCGCGGACACCACGGTCGGAGGCCGCTGCCGTTGCGCCGGTGGCCGGCGCCGCGGTCGAGCCTGTGCCCAGCGCCGGCGCGCTGCTCCCCGGGAACAGCGAGGTCAGCCTCACGTCGAGATTCGTGCCCTGCTTCTGATTCTGCGCGAGGATGACATGGGCCGTGGTCTGGCCATTTCGGTAGTCCAGCGTGAATTGATGGGTTCCGGCGGCTGCGTCACCCGTCTCACTGCGTCCGGTTTCATCCCAGCCGGCGGCAGCAAGCTGCGGGGCATAGCTAGCGAGGGCGCTGTTCGGCGCCACCGCCGCGGTGTAGGTCGCGCGCTCCTGCCAGGTGGATTTCCCGCGGCTGGAGCTAAACCACGTGCGCGTCGCGCCGCTCAGGACGGGGAAGTTCGCGAGAGCGGCTGGCGTCTGGTCAGCGGCAGCGGTCGGTAGGGCCGGAGCTGTCGTTGCGAGGGCTCCGGTCAAGGGGCGCGGCGGTGCCGCGCCCGGTGCGACCGAAGCCAGCGCGGCCGGCGCTGCAGTGGGCGCACCCATTCCCGGAACCGTGATCGTCGGCGATGTCGTGGCTCCGGGCGCGGCGGGAGCCGGGGCAGGCGAACCCGGGGCGGTCGGTGCGGAGGTGAAAATGGCGGGCGAGGCGGAGGATGGAATCGGTGTGCCGGACGGTGCGGCGGCCGGGGAAGGCGGCAGGCTCGTCAAAGTGGGAGTCGAGCCCGCGACGGTGGAAGCGGGCGGCGCGACCGCCGCGGCCCCGGGGGCAGGAATCGAAAGTTGCGGGGTCCCGGCGCCGCCGGCAGTTGTCGAAGGCGACGCACCCGCCGACGCGGCACCCGGTGCAACCGGCGTGGTGCCAAGCGACGCTTTGCCTGCGGTCGGGGGCGGCGCGGTCATCGAAGCAGGCGTGGTGGCGGTACCCCCGGTCGCCGTGGACGAACCCGTCGACGACGTGCCGCTTTGGGCGCCAGCGGTGGGCACCGTCATGGTCTCGCAATAGAGTTCCGCTTGGTCGCGAGCGATCTGATCGGTGCCCGCGACGTACGCCGGCGGGGATAGGCGCGTGATCCCGAGATTGGAGAATTGCAGGGTGAAGATCTCCCGGCTCCGGGCGCTGTCCGTGATCGCGAGTGTCCCGCTCTTTTCATTGGCGTCAGAGAAGTTGGCTTTGCCGATGAAGTCGTCGAACCACGCCTGCCAGGTTGCGGCGCCGGATTTGCCTACGCTGACGACCAGGTTCGAGAAGTCCGTGGTCGCCTGAGACGGCAGGCCGCTACCGACGTCGGAATGAATTCCCGACGAAGTTGGAGGGCGCTTGATCACCAGCGCCTCGATCCGGTTGACCCTTGCGGTATCGAGTCCGTCGATCGCGAGCGTGAAGTCGCAGCACTGCACGTTGACAGCGGTTCTTCCCAGCGCGTCATACGCGGTCGTGTCGATCGTGGTGCCGGCCGCCACGGGCCGGCTCGATCCGGGCAGGAACGTGAGCGTCAGCAGCGCGGGGGACTGGTCGGACGCATCGAACGCCGGGAAATCCACCTCCACCAGTTGGGTGTCGTACCAGATTGTGCCGAACTGCACCGCGCCGGCGTAATCCGTTTCCACCAGTTGCACCGTTTTCCGGTCCGTCTGGTTGGCGCACATATCCCTGATCCAATCGACGATTGGCTGTGGGAGGGGGAACCCGATCGTGATCACGAGGGGCGCGATAGGCGGCGGGAATATGGGCTGCTTTTTCCCATTGACGGGATCCTTCACTCCCAGGGGCCCCACCTTGACCGCCGCGCGCAGATCGCCGCCGTCGCTCTTCTCCACCGCTCCACAGCTGACGTTGTCAATTTCCAGGTATTCCTTGGGAGGCCCGTAGCTCCTCGCGGCGGCCGCGGGTGCGTCAGGGCAGATGAAGGCAGAGAGGATCGCGGTCGCGGTGAAGAGAATCCGTTTCATGGGGCGGGCGGGGGTGGGCCGGCATCCTAATCCCATCGGGTGGCGATTTCAAACGGGCCCATCGGGCAGGCTGATCGGGACGGAAGCCCGAAGCCTGGAGGGAGGCGGTGGCGGCGGACTTGCGACGACGGATCGCCCGGCGAATTCAGGGCGCGGCGGTCTGGGTGGTGATGGTCACGCGCACGTCACAGCTGCCGGCAGTGGAGCCGCTGAGCGCGAGCACGGCGGTGCGCGCGGCGTTCTGCCATTTCATCGAGATCTGGGCGCTCTTCGTGGCGTCATTCACGTCTTCGTAGCGCGTGAGTTCATCCCAACCGGCGGCGGGCAGATTCTGGGCATAGAAGGCGTCGGCCGCGGCTGGGGGGCACTTGGCGGTGTAGGTCGCGACTTCCTGGGTCGACGTGCTCTGGCGCGACGTGCCGAAGGAGGTCCGAATGGATCCGGGCAGGCGCGGGAAGTCGGCCGGGACGCCCGTGCCGCGATCCGACGCCGAAGTCGTGGCGCCGGTGGCCGGGGCCGCGGTGACACCCGTGCCCAGCGCGGGCGCACTGCTGCCCGGGTAGAGGGTCGTCACGGTCACCGACATGCCGTTGCCTCCCGTGGTCTGGGTCAGGACGACATGGCCGCGGGTCTGGTCCTTCTGCAGGTCGACAGTGAATTGGAGATTCTTCGCGCCCGCGTCGCCCGATTGGTTGCGCGAGATTTCATCCCAGCCCGCGGCGGCAAGCTGCTGCGCGTAGGCGGGGCCGGCGCTGTCCGGCGCCTGGGCAAGGCGGTAATTGCCGCGTTCCTGCCACGTGGACTGCGAGCGCGATGAGGAAAAGGCGAGGCGCGTCGCGCCGCCGAGGGTGGGGAAGTTTGCGAGCAGCGCCGCCGTTCCGCTCGCGGGCGCTCCCCCGGCAGTTGCCAGCGCCGCCGCGGTGGTCGGCGCCGCCGCGCCCGGAGGGACGAAGGGACGCGGCACGAGCCCGGCCGTCGGGACGAACGGATGCGGGGCGATCACGGCGGTGGTGACGGTCGATGGTGCCATCGGCCTGGGCACCGAAGTCAGAGGCGTGGTTCCCAATGCCGTGAGTGCAGCTGGCGCAATCGACGAGCCCGATGCGGTAACGGGGGCGACCGGGGCGGGCGAGACAGGAAGTCCTTGGGCAACCGACGGCGTGACGGCGGGCGGCAGGGCCGCCAAGGAAGATGGCGAGACGGCCGAGCCAGTCTTGACCGGCAAAGC
>Ga0335070_10011187_pt1 | contig 10487 bp, 10 predicted proteins | sample Lox_Sample_13_FD_206722 | JGI IMG/M metagenome (GOLD analysis project Ga0335070, IMG submission 206722) | Soil microbial communities from Loxahatchee National Wildlife Refuge, Florida, United States - Lox_Sample_1.3 | ecosystem: Environmental > Terrestrial > Soil > Wetlands | place: USA...
TTTTCAAAAGCGGTCAAGTGGGTCCATCAAGTCCTGCAACGCTTTATACCGTCAACGATCTCGGCAACCTTGCTCTTAACTTCAGTGTTTTCAATAACATTACCTGTGACTATAATGTCAGCACCAGCAGAAGCCGCATTCAGAGCTTGGCTCCTAGATTTTATACCGCCTCCAACAATTAAAGGAATATCAACATGACTTTTAACTGCATGGATCATCTCAGGAGGAGCAGGCCTTTTCGCGCCTGACCCAGCCTCCAAATATATGAAGTGCATACCCAAAAACTGTCCTGCAAGGGCATGGGCAGTAGCTAGTTCAGGTTTGTTGTATGGAATTGGAACTGCTTTGCCGATAACGCCAACAGTGCCTCCGTCGCCAACGATTATGTATCCCATAGAGATAGGCTCTAAACCACACTTTTCAATGAGTGGAGCACCCAAAACTTGAGCACCGATTAGAAAGTAAGGATCAGCTGAGTTGAGAAGAGACATGAACCATATGGCGTCCGCGTAGCGGCTTATACCAGTCACGTTGTTTGGAAAAAGAATTATAGGAGTTTTGACAGTGCGCTTGACCGCCTTTACAACATCATCTAGATGGGCGGCAGAGAGGAACGTGGAACCACCTACCATGATTGCTGAGGTGCCGCTTAACTTTGCTTTTCTAGCAATTCTGCAGGCCTGTGAAGACGTGACCTTCTCCGGGTCTATAAGAGTTATGTGAATAGTGCCTTCTGATTCAATCTTTTCAAGTAGATATTTCTCAACAGGTCCTACCATAAGGGTCAACCTATTTACGCATCTTTCACTTCGGGCGCAGATATTTTTCTAGAACTGCCATAAACTGAATCAGTGAACAGGCAATATACATCAATCTCGCTTTGTGCAGGTTTAATTTGGAACTCCTCTTTTAAGCCGCAGCTACTGCAGCCAACGATGGCACTATTCTTCTCACGGAAAATTTCAACTCTAACCGTTTCCTTTCCACATTTAGGGCAAGAGAAGAATCTAGGTAAACGCTTTTTAGGAATTCGAACAACCTTTCTCCTTCTTCGCCCCATACCTAAGTCCTTCTTTCAATAGCTAGGTTTACTCTCTTCAATATTTATGTTTGCCCTTAAATACTTGCTTACAAAATAAAAATAAGGATGATTCAGCATGGAATTGACCTCTTCCATTCTAGATTCAGATTGGCTGGAAATAGAGACAAAGATCAAACGGTTCATTAAAGACTATGTGGAAAAATCGAGAGTGAAAGGCATAGTTTTAGGATTATCCGGTGGAATTGACAGCTGCACTACGGCTGCTCTTTCTGCATTAGCAATTGGAGGGAACAAGGTTATTGGGCTTATGCTACCGGAGAAAGAAACGTATAACCCTAAAGATATTAGGCATGCAAAGCTTGTAGCTCAAAGGTTTGGTTTAAAAACAGAAATAATTGACATAACCCCGACTTTGGAAGCCTTCTACAATTCAATACCAATTTTCAGAAGCTCAGACAATTTATATAAAGGCAATATAAAGGCGAGAACACGAATGATATACATTTATTATTACGCGAACAGGCTTAACATGCTTGTTTGTGGGAGCTCCGACAAGTCAGAAACGATGATGGGCTACTTCACAAAATGGGGAGATGTTGCAGCGGACTTATCACCAATAATGGACTTATATAAAACACAAGTCAGAAACCTTGCGCAACACATGGGCATCCCAAAAGCAATAGTGACAAAGCCATCCTCTCCTGCATTATGGCCAGATCAAACAGCAGAAGAAGAACTCGGCATAAAGTATGATCAGCTAGATCTGATTCTTTACGGACTTGAACATTTCATGAAAACTGAGGAGATAGCAAAGCAGTTGAGAGTGAAAAGAGATATGGTGAACAGGATAAAAGATAGGTGGCTTTCTGCAGAGCATAAAAGGCGAATGCTGTTAACAGCAAAACTTGAATACCGAACGATAGGAACAGACTTCAGACTCCCACGAGATCCTCATTAATTATGGAGGAGGCTAAATGGAAGAAAGAATAAAGGTAGCACTCGTACAAATAAGCTGCAACCCCGAGGATAAAGCAGAAAACCTAGCGAAAATGCAAAAAGCTGTGACTAAGGCGAAAAAGCAAGATGCCGACCTCATAATTTTCCCAGAGCTTTCATTAACGGGATACGTGGTTAGGGATCAAATCTACGAGTTGGCAGAAACAATACCTGGACCGTCATGCAGAATCATAGAAGAAATAGCTAGAAAAACAAGATCACACATCATTTTTGGCATGCCAGAACTAAGTGAGAGAACCCAAGCAACAATCCACAATACCGCAGTGCTCATTGGTCCAAAAGGCATTATCGGAAAATACAGAAAAATGCACCTTCCAACACACAGCGTTTTCGAGGAGAAAAGGTATTTTCGCCCAGGATATCAGACCGCAGTATTTGACACAGCACTCGGAAGAATAGGATTAATCATATGCTATGACATCTTCTTCCCAGAACTAAGCCGATTAACTCGATTGAAGGGAGCTCAGTTGATAGTCTGCATTTCCGCTTCCCCATCAACACGTAGGACATTCTTTGAAACATTGACGATCGCAAGAGCCATGGAGAACGCAACCTTTCTAGCTTACGTGAACCTCGTGGGCATAGAAGACGGGTTGCAATTTTGGGGAGGAAGCAGAATCGTCGGGCCAAGCGGAAAAGTTCTTGTCCAAGCAAAATATGATGAAGAGGATCTTGTGATCTGTGATGTCGACTATGCGGATATTAGATCTGTGGAGACATTTGTTCCGACTTTGAAGGATTTGCGGCCTGAACTTTTCAGCGAACTAAGGAGTCATGCTGAAACCCTATAGAAATGCACTTTTGCAAAAGTTCACTCGAGTCTTTTTGTAGATCTCTTTATTCGATCCAACGCTTCTTGAAGCTGTTCATATGCAGTAGCATATGAGATTCTCAGGTGGTTTTCGCCATAGCAACCGAAGGCTGATCCAGGAACCGTTGCTACTTGTGCCTTTTGTATCAAAAATTCAGCCATTTTTTCAGAAGACAGCCCAGTGTGCTTTATGTTTGGAAAGACATAGAATGCGCCTTTGGGCATTGTACAATCAAAGCCTTCGATCTGATTTAGCCCTTCATAAACTAGATGTCTCCTCTTATCAAACTCGCGCACCATTTCCTTCACAAAATTCTGCGGTCCATTCAATGCTGCTAGAGCAACATATTGTGCAAGGCTGTTTACACATGCAACATTGTATTGATGCACAAGCCAAAGAGGAGAAATAAGGTCTTCAGGACCATAAACAAATCCCACCCGCAAGCCAGTCATCGCATAGGTTTTAGAAAAGGAATTAACGATAAGCGTACGTTCGCGCATTCCTGCAAACGTCGCAGCGCAGTAGTGTTTTGCACCATCATAGAGTATCTTCTCATAAACTTCGTCTGAAATCACAATCATATCATGCTCAACCGCAACCTTCGCTAACGCATTCATTTCATCAAACGAAAGAACAGCTCCAGTAGGATTATTTGGATAATTTAAAATAATCACACGTGACTTTTCCGTGATAAGTGACATCACATCATCAATAGATGGCTTAAAACCGTTCTTCTCTAACAAAGGAACAGGGACAGGAACACCTCCAGCCAAAAGGACACAAGGTTCATAACACACAAAACCGGGATTCGGAATCAAAACTTCATCTCCTGGATCTATTAAGCCAATTAGCGCTGAGAAGATAGCTTCAGTCCCACCTGTAGTTATTACAATCTCAGAATTCGGATCATAATTAAGACCGTAATCAACATAAGCCTTCTTACCCAACGCCTCCAGCAACTCGAGGATGCCGTTCGTGGGCGCGTAGTGAGTCTTACCTTCCTGTGCAGCTTTCCATCCAACTTCCATCGCGTGTTTTGGCGGGACAAAGTCGGGTTCTCCTACGCTCAAGTTAATAATATTAGGAGATTCTTTGGCCAAAGCGAAAAATCGGCGAATTCCTGAGGGCGTTATGTGTTTTAGGCGTTTTGCAGGGCCGAAATTGGGTGCCAAGATTTATTCCTCACTATGCATTGATCGGGTAAGCATAAAATGTTTGCGCTAGCAGATCAATTAGATGTGTCAGAAGATTCAGATAGTCTTAAAAGATGAGGCCAGTATACAAAGTTGTATTCACTGGAACAAACTTTGGAGCGGTCTGTTTGAAATTGAAAGAAAGCGTACAGACATTCATAATAACCTCCCTAAATGACCCAATTGCAAAAATCCTTAAACAAAATAGCCATTTAACAACAACCCAGCTAGAAACATTGCTCATCGACGTTTTAGCTGAAAATATAGCTGGTAAATCTATAATCTACCAAGAAAAGGCCAGATTACGCCTAACAAAGGCACAAATAAGCCGAGGATCCTTTAATAGAACCTTAAAACAAGCGAAAGACAATGTTATAAAGTCCATCTATACAGTGCTGCTTTTAGGGTATTTGGGAATATTTGAAAGTACAACTCTCGAACCCTATATCGAAATCGCAAACAAATTACAGGAGTACATAGAAACATGCAAAAACGTATCTGAACAAGATGAACGCCTGAAAATAATAGAAATATTAAGAGAAGAGCTAGAAACAAGCCTTAAACTATCTTAAAATCCATGAAAATAGCTACTGTGACGTCACAAGTCACATCAAAAATAGACCAATAACAGGCAAAATTACTCATCAAATAAATCAAAGTGAAAAAGGCTGTAAAAACAAAAATAACCTCAAAAAGAGAAATTCAGGTATAACACTGTAGTGTTGCACTGAGGATGTTTATCTCCGAAGACGTGATGTGTGACATCATAGAACTCTTAAACAATGGAAGAAACGTATAATCCCTAAATTTTATATATGAAAACGTGATATGTGATGCAACATAGGTGAATCACGCAGAATCACGAGCACGTCACAGAGGGAATACGTTGCCTGAAGAAGCTATCTTAATCCTCGTAGGGGTTCTACTTGCTATAACAATAGGCGCAGCCATTGAGTATTATAAGCAACTTCGAAAAGCCAAGAGGGAGTATGAAAAGGCCAGGATGGCTGTCGAAGATATTATAATAAGTGTTAACAGGCAGTTTAAGCAGGAAGCAGATAGATTGGAGCTTGTCGCATACAAAGTTGAGACCATTTCTTCGAAAAGTGAAAAAACTTTGCAGAGAATGCAGGACTCAGACAAAAAAATATCAGAGTTGGAAAAAAAGGTTGACATCACTCTGGAAGATAAAGAAAAAGTGCTAATGAAGCTGAATGAAATTGATGGAAAAACACGTGACATTGCCACATCACAAGAAACATTTGCTTCTAGGCTATCTGCAATTGAGGAACAGTCTCGGCAACCTCTCTTCACGTCAGGAGCAAATATTGAAGCGGTAATACCGATAAAGAGGGAAAAAGCCTTAGCGCCTTTGACGGAAACAGAATTATCTGTATTGGAGATGTTATCTTTAGAAGGGTCTAAAACAGCGCCAGAAATCAAGAGTAAAATCAAACTTAGCCGAGAGCATACAGCAAGACTTATGAAAAAACTTTATGAAGATGGTTATCTGGAAAGAGAGACCGGCAAGATTCCTTTTAAGTATAGTGTCAAAAAAGAGATGGAAAAACTCTTGAAAAAGAGCGAGAGTGAACCAGCGCAGTCAAATTAAGACACGTCTCTTGGGAAGTAACCAACATAATGCAAGAAGAGCTAGGGTCTCAAGATATCTTTTGCTTAATCACAGCTTGGGGAATAGTTTGGACGAATTTATACTTTAAGCGGTTTGGAGCTCCTGCCTTAATTAGTAACCCCTTACCAGCCATTCTAGAAAAATAGGTTGCAACAGTACTTAGGCTAATAGGTTCTTTGAATTCTTGCTCGTAAGCTAACTGCACTTCTTTAGAAGAAAACCATACTATGGGAAATGCCTTTTGAACTAGTGCGCGGACTTTTTCATATTTAGAAAGTCTATTGTCTGATACCGCCAAATTAGTTTCAGAGTTTACGCTGCCTCCAAGTAACTCTACAAGATCTAGAAGGCGAAGAGCTTTTTCTCTTGTTATTTGGCCTTCAAAGGCAACGCTATATTTGTTACCTTCGCCGTCGAATAGTTCCACTCGCATTTTTCTTGCAGGCATTAGCGGCATACACCACTGTCTGTATTCACAAACTTTACTCTTCACAAGTTATAGGTGTTATGGTGAAAAAGCAAAGGAAAAAAGGAGATTTAAAGGCTGTAATAGGGAAATAACGGAAAATTTGCAGTGCTCGGTGTATTACAGTAATCACAGTTTCTTTTTAGACAAAAATAATTGTAAAGCGTTCCCAGAACTATCTCTCCACAAGAAATGCTGGGGTGCCATTTTCACAAGAAACAGACACAAAAAAGGCAATAACGGATAAAATAAAAGAGAAAAAGAATCATGGTAAAGCTTATTTCACAATGCGTTCGCAAATATGTGAAGAAAAAGTGGCATAAGAAGTGCATTTTGTTTGAGGATAAGCAAAAGAAGAGAGAAATGAAGCAAGAGTAGGACACTTAAAATGGTATTCTTTATGTTAGCTTTTCAACAAGTTACCCTACGGACCCCTGGTTTTCCAGTGCAACTTCCTTAAAAGTTCAGAAAAACGTCAGGGGAAAAAAATAAACACGCTCTCGAAAATATTTTACAGCAAACAATTTAATAGCAGTGTAAGCTAGTTACATGTCAGAGTATTTTTTCCTAAAAGTTAAAACTAAACCACAATCCGTTACTTTCAAGTTTCCAGTGGAATTTTAGGGGTGAGGTAGCACTCCTTAACATGATTTTAAATGAGAATCACAATGCCTTTTAGGATTATTGCCTTGTTAATTTAGTTTTTTGTAGGGTAGATTTTATTTTTACTTTGAGGAGACAAGCTTTTCCTATTTCGAGAGAAGGGATTGAAGATGGATGATCAAAGAATACTTGATAATGTGTTTGGTAAATTTGTGAGTAGTGCAAAGATTTTCATTAATCGAGATGTCTTGCGGCATGATTATTTGCCTAATAAGCTGCCCCATAGGGATGAACAAATTATGCGCCTTGGAGAGACGGTGGCACCTGTCTTGAAAGGTGCAAGATGTTCTAACATTTTTATTTACGGGAAAACTGGAACTGGCAAGACTGCTGTAGCAAAGCATGTGCTGAACTATCTTGAAATTAAAGCAAAGGAATTTGACTCTCCAGTAAGGTTCTGCTACATAAATTGTCGCACGATAGGATCCGTGTATCGTGTCTTTGCAAGTTTATGCCAAAGTGTAGGAGTGTCTGTTCCTTTTACTGGGTTATCTGTTGGGGAGGTTTTTGATAGATTTAGAGTAGGTTTGGATAAGTCGGGTATCACTTTTATTATTGTTTTAGATGAGATTGACGAGCTGATTAAGGCACATGGTGATAATCTACTCTACGAGCTAACAAGAATCAATGAGACGTTAGTTAGAAGTAAAGTTTCCATTCTTGGTATTTCAAATGATCTTCGACTCAAAGAGTTTCTTGATCCTCGTGTCTTCAGTTCGCTCAGCGAGGAGGAAATTGTTTTTAATCCTTATAATGCAGATGAATTACGTAATATTCTTCTTGAACGTGCTAACTTGGCTTTTTATGAAAGCACTTTGTCTGATGGGGCTCTAAGCTTTTGTGCGGCATTGGCTGCCGCGGAACATGGTGATGCAAGGCGAGCTTTGGACTTGTTGCGTGTCGCTGGAGAAGTTGCGGAGAGAAAGGGTGTAAACATTGTAGTTGAAGAGCATGTTAGAGAAGCCGAAAAGCGTATTGAGCATAACCGTGTCATTGAAGCTCTTAAGAATCTGACTCTACATTCAAAGATCGTTGTTTTAAGCATTTACCATTTGAAAGAAGCAGAGATCCTGCGGGCTATTACAGGAGAAATCTATGAGGTTTATATCGAACTTTGTGAGGAATTGGGCATCACACCATTAACTCAACGCAGAGTAAGCACACTAGTGAATGAACTTGATGCCATGGGATTGTTAAACGCAAAAGTCGTAAGCATGGGAAGATATGGGCGCACAAAAAAGATCAGCTTAGAAATAACACGCACTCCTGTAAGAGATGTTTTCTCTAGTGATAGCAGACTTGGGCGTCTTGTTAATTATGAGCCGAAATGCCTTACAAAACACGCTGGTAATAGGCGTTGAAGATGAGAGTTTTCCAAAAGAGAATAACACGAAAGTTTCTTCTGATGACTTGTTGCTGCCAGGCTGTCAAAAAAAGTGATGACTTCTTTCAACTGAAGGGGATAACCATCATCTCTAGGGTTTGCAAGTTTACCACTGGAATTTTTCCTGAGGTCGGAACCACTCCGAGTCTCCGCATGTAATCTGTCTGTTCCTGCCATCCGCCCGAGTTTACAATCAAAACACCACGATAGTTGCTGTATCCTAAGACGTGCACATGCCCTGCATGGAAAATGTCAGGAACGCGTTCTATAACAAGGCCATCTCTGTTTTCCGGGGACAATGGCGTTTTTCCACCATATATTGGAGCTAGATGGCGGCTCTGCAGCAGCAATTTCATTGCTTTTTCTGGATGATACGCATCCATGTTAGGAATAGTCGAGGTTATGTCATCTAAACTTCGACCATGATATGATAGTACTTCAACACCGTGCAAGCTTGCAAAACATGGGTTTCCTAAAGAATAGACTTTTCTTGACTCTTGCAGTATCTCCAAAAAGGTATCTGATAGTGCTGGCTGAGGCAAGGCTTTTCTTGGGGCGTCGTGATTTCCAGGTATGACTATCACTTCAATATAGTCTGGAATTTGTTCGATGTACTTTGCAGCGTGTTTATACTGTCCGTAAGCGTCCTTGATTGCAAGCTCCTTTATCTGGTTGGGATAAACGCCTACTCCGTCTACAATGTCTCCTGCTACCAGAACATATTTGACATGGCTTGCAGTTTCTCTCATCTTCTCATCGCCGTACCTACCATTAAGCCATAAAACGAAGCGTTTGAAAGCTTCCCTCTGAAATTTTGTGCTGCCCACATGCATATCAGAAGTGAGAACAGCATAAACTGGAATTGAGGCCTTGTGTTGAGGCTTTTGAGCAACGTCGGGCAGAATTATATCTTCAGCAATTAAGAGGTTGCTTCTTGTTTTTACTACACTTAAGCAGATGACTTGATCGAGTAAGAGGCAACGTGCCTTCTCGAGAAGCTCTGCTGAGGGATTTTGTGAAACAAGCACTGTTGCGTTTGCATAAAAATCTTCTACAGTTAACAGTATTTTCTGTTTTAATTCTCTTTTTTCTGTTATCATGCCAATTATTTTGAGCTTTGAGTTTGCTGGAGCTTTCAACGCATCAATAATAGATGCTGCGCTTTTGACGTCCATGCGTTGTCTCAGTAGCTTTTCTATCCGCTTGAATCTATCTCGAAAATATTCTAGATAATCTTTCATTGTTCCGCTTGTACTTAGCTTACTGCCTGGGTCATCAATTATTTTTATGCTTGATTCAACTTCCTTTGCGTAAGGATGAAACTGTTTTTTGCTCTCTGTTATAGGCACTTCTGGTATTGCCTGAGGGGGTTCTTTTGATAATAGGATAGAAGTCTCACTCTTTGGTTCTAGTGGCTCAACCAATTTTTCCAGTAGATCTCTGTCAATAAACAAAGGCTTCTCTCTTAGAGCCTCAATTTCATGTATTGCCTTGTCCACTATTTCTGTTGGGTCTTGCGTAGATGCTAGGGTGCTTAGGAACTCAAAGGCTTCCTTATTTATCTGGTACCCTGCTGCGATTGTTATCTCTATAGCTTTTTGCAGTTTTTCTGTGGCACTCATTTTTTGAGTGTTCTCCATTCCTGTTTTTTTGGGATTATTATGTAACCTTCATCTTCATCGCCTAAAGCATCAGCCTGATTTTTTATATGAAGGTGAGCTGTTAAAGCCGCCAACACTGCATCAATCTCATGTGACTTCAAAGTGCGTACTTTAAGGTCTCCTTTTAATCCCATTTTCATCAAGATTGTTTGAATTTCTCCCCAGTCCTTTTTTGGCATGTCTAGAGCCTTACACGTAGATGTGGGATGAACTTCTATTGTTCTGAACTCTTTCTCTGATATTAACTTATTTAGTGCCATTGCGCGTATAGTAAGTTTCTTCATTGCTGGGAGGCTTGGTGGAAAAACGCGGTATCCGTTTTTTATCATTTCCTTGTCTGCTTTTCGGAGGAGACCCTTTTTTGGGAGGCAGAGTGGGGCATCAATTGCTATGATGTCTGGTTTGTTTTGAGTTATGGCTTTAAGTATCTGGTCATCTGTATATAATAGAGCTGTTTTTACCATCTTGTTTTTCCAGACAGCCAGTCCTGTGGGGTTTTGGGTTTTTCCTGCCAAGTCTATACCAATTATAATTTTGGTTTTCAATTCAAAGGCACGCATTTAATTTTATATATTCGTTTTTTGTTTAGATTTATTATGTCTGAAAGGTATACCAT
>Ga0335070_10011188_pt1 | contig 10486 bp, 10 predicted proteins | sample Lox_Sample_13_FD_206722 | JGI IMG/M metagenome (GOLD analysis project Ga0335070, IMG submission 206722) | Soil microbial communities from Loxahatchee National Wildlife Refuge, Florida, United States - Lox_Sample_1.3 | ecosystem: Environmental > Terrestrial > Soil > Wetlands | place: USA...
GTCCGGAACATGAACCATATCGTGATGGGTACCGACGATCAGAACCCGATCGGGATGTATTTGGGATTTCTCGGCATCGCAGTCGTGATCCTGTCGTGGATTGCGGCGCACTACCTCTCGTGGTATCGCCCGCGGCGTTTACAGCACGCCCTGAAGTCCGTCACTTATCCAATGCAGCTTCTGACCTTGAATCGCCTGGAACCTGAGCAGAAATATTCCGAAGACAAAATCTCCCCGTACTTCTGGCCCAATGGAAAGATGCCGGTTCGAGAGGACTGGAAACGCATGGCTGAAACCGGGTTCAAGGACTTTCGGCTCAAAGTGGGCGGTCTCGTCGAAAAGCCGACCGAGTTCTCTCTTGCCGATCTCGAGCGCTTGGGCCTGACCGAACACATCACCATGCATCACTGCATTCAGGGATGGAGCGGCATCGCCAAGTGGGGTGGACTGTCGATGGAAAAGTTGATCGAGGTGGTCCGGCCGAAACCCGAAGCGAAGGTCGTGGCCTTCTTTTCGTTCGGTGAAGCCCTGTACGGCGGCTTTTATTACGACACGCAAAGTGTCGAAAGTGTTCTTAAGCCACAATGTCTGCTCGCGACCCACATGAATGGAAAACCGCTCCCGCCGGTGTATGGGGCACCGTTACGCCTCCGAGTGGAAAATCAGCTTGGCTACAAGATGGTGAAATGGATCGAGCGCATCGAGTTCATCACGTCAGAGAAACTGCTTGGAAAGGGAGAAGGCGGCAAGAACGAGGACGATGAATATTTCGATCTGCTGCCCAACATTTAATGTGGAAGCCCGGTTCGGCAGTCGCGCAACATTCAGGCGCTGATCATATCCTCTCGTTGCTGCACCGGCTGCGGCTGGATTGGTTGCTGCAGCATTTCCCGCCCCGGCTGGTCAGGTCCGCGTACGTATTCGTGAACGGATTCATCACGATTGGTCTTCTCGCCCTATTGGCGCTTGTCAGCCGGAACCCGTTCGTTTTTCCCTCGCTTGGACCCACCGCGTATCTGCTGTTTTTTTCGCCGTTAGCGAAAGCGTGCAGCCCGCGGAATACCATTCTTGGCCATGCAATCGGCATTATCTGCGGCTACGCCGCTTTCGCTCTAACGGGTGCGGGAGCACAGCCCTTCGGAGCACATCCCGGCATTTTTTGGCCCAGGATCTTGGCAGCAGCGCTTTCTTTGTCCGTAACCGGCGCCTTGATGGTTCTTCTGGCTGTCAGCCATCCCCCGGCAGGCGCTACTACGCTGATAATCTCTCTCGGAATCATTTCGAAGCCTCTGGAACTGCTCATCATTGAGGTCGCAGTGTTTCTCCTGGTTGCACAGGCTCTGGTCATCAACCGCCTCGCTGGATTGCCTTACCCGCTTTGGACCGCCGCAGCGTCCGAACGGGAAAGCGATTGATCGCGCTGATTGCTGCTCGCCTTGGTCTGACGAAAAATCAGGCTGAGGCGAGCAGCACTTTTTCCCTTCCCTCAAGTGCTATCCTGACCTTGGGGCATGAAGGTTCTCTACGAAACTCTGCCCGAAGTAGAAATCGGCGGGCGCAAGTTGGTCGGCCGGGTTCTCTTCGGCCTGCTGATCCTCATCGCGATCCTGGTCGGCGCGACCGGAGGCCTGCTCCTCGTGTACACGACCGACCTTCCTCAGGTCGATGCCCTCGAGGCCTACCGTCCCAGCTCGATCACAGAACTCTACGACGATGACGGCAAAGTAATCGGGTCCTTCGCGCTGCAGCGCAGAGTAGTGGTGGGCTACGATGATTTCCCGCCCGTGCTCCGTGACGCTCTGGTTTCCATCGAAGACAAGGATTTTTACAGGCACTCGGGCATCAACTTCTGGCGCATCGTCGGCGCGGCCTACCGCGACATTCAATCCGCGGGCAAAGCCCAGGGTGCATCCACGCTCACCATGCAGCTAGCCCGGAACCTCTTCCTCTCGCCGGACCGCAGTTGGCAGCGCAAGGTGAAGGAAGCGATGCTTGCCATCCAGATCGAGCGCCGCTTCACCAAGCCGCAGATCTTCACGCTATATGCGAATCAGATTGCGCTTGGCCACGGGGTGTTTGGATTTGAAGCCGCATCCGAGTTTTACTTCAGCAAGCCAGCGAAACAGCTGACTCTGGCGGAAGCCGCCCTGCTAGCCGGCCTTCCCAAGGGCCCGAGTTTTTATTCACCCATCAATCATCCAGACCGAGCGCAGAAGCGCCGTAATCTGGTGATCAATGCCATGCTCGAAGATGGCAAGATTACCGCCGCCCAGGCCAACGAAACCCGCGAAGCACCGCTGACGCTCCATCTCGCGCACGACCCCAACTCTCTCGCGCCATATTTCGTAGAGGAAATCCGCCGTTATCTCGAAGGAAAGTTCGGCACCGATCAGGTCCATGAAGGCGGCCTGAAGGTTTACACATCGCTCGACGTGGGATTGCAGAAAGCGGCAAACCAGGCAGTGCTCGACGGGCTAGCCGCCTACGAGCGCCGGCATGGCTGGAAGGGCCATCTGGAGAACGTCGTCACCAACGGCGAGAACATGGAGAGGTTCGATCACCCCGACTGGGACGACGAACCTGAAGTCAACGGATACATGCACGCACTGGTTACGTCGGCAGGTCCGGGAATCGCCACGCTGAAGTTCGGCCGCTACACCGCCGCTATCGGCCAATCTGATGTTGCGTGGACGCAACATAAGCTCCCTGACATCCTGAAAGCGGGCGACATCTGCTACGTGAAGATCCTGTCGCTCGGCGCAAACGGCGCCGCGAAAGTCAGTCTCGAACAGGATTCGGGCGCGCAAGCCGCACTCATCGCCATCGACAACACGACAGGTGCGATCAAGGCGATGGTCGGGGGACGCGACTTCAATACTTCCAAATTCGACCGGGCGACGCAGGCCCTGCGGCAGGTCGGCTCCTCGTTCAAGCCTTACGTCTACACGACAGTAATAGATCAGGGCGCCAGCCCCGACGACACCATCCTCGACGAACCCGTGAGTTTCGACACGCCCTCCGGCCCCTACACCCCGCACAACTACGACGAGAAATTCGAAGGCATCATTACGCTCCGCCGCGCTCTGGCGCAGTCCCGCAACATTCCCGCACTCAGACTCGCGAGCAAAGTCGGCATCAAGAGTGTCATCGACTATGCCGAGCGCTTCGGCATCACTTCCAAGCTTCCGCCGTATTTGCCAGTTGCGCTGGGCTCAGCCGAAGTCACATTGATGGAGCAGACGTCGGCTTATAGCGTTTTTCCGAATGACGGCGTCCGTGTCGGCCCCCGCTATATCGCGCGCGTCACCGATTACGAAGGCCGAGTGCTGGAAGAAGACTTTCCCGACGTGAAAGACGTAATCAGCGAGCGCACCGCCCGCATCATGACGTCAATGCTGCGCGAGGTCGTTCTGCACGGCACCGGCATCGCCGCTGCGAAACTCCCGTTTCCTGTCGCAGGCAAAACCGGCACTACCAACGACTTTACGGATGCCTGGTTTGTCGGATTCACTCCCGCCATGACCTGCGGAGTGTGGGTTGGCTACGACGAAAAAAAGTCCTTGGGCGCAAAGGAAACCGGAGCGCACGCCGCGCTCCCTATTTGGATAAATTTCATGACCGCCGCCACGGCCGGCAAAGAGGTGGGCAATTTTCAACCTTCGCCTGTAACTCCACACGCCGCCCAGAAACTGGACACTGCCGACACCGCCCCGGCCGCTGAGGAATCGCACTAGCAGCGCTCCGTTCCCCCCCCTCTCTGGGCCTATGCGATACTGGACGCATGCAGTCTCCCCTGCAATCGCCAACTGCCGCTACTGATCCTAGATCGGTCAAGGTGCATCTCACCACAGGGAGCGGCATGGATATCGAGTGGGCAGACGGGCACGTTTCGCACTACGGCTTCGTGTATCTGCGCGATGCCTGCCCTTGCGCCATGTGCGAAGAGGAACGCGGGAAGACCGGACGTCGTCCGGGCGACCCGGCAACTGCCGCCCCAGGGGCCTTGCTCATCTTCAAGCCGACCGCCAAGCCTCTTTCCGCTGAAGGCGTCGGCAAGTACGCTATCAAGTTCTCCTGGAACGATAATCACGACCTGGGCATTTATTCCTGGAAGTTCCTGCGTGATGTTTGCCCTTGTGACGAGTGCAAGAAGTCGCGCGCTGCGGTGTAGAGTGAGCCATGAGCAATGGACGAAGACGTCGGCTCGAAGCTCCATAACTTTGTAGAACGTTATTCTGTCGAACATGGCACCGAAGGTGTCCAACTAACTGCGCCATGAGTTCGTCGAAGTTCAACTCGGCCGTCGAATCCGTTGTCAACGACATGCTGCCCGACCTGCACGCCAAGGCCGGATGTGAGCGCATCGGCGTCAGTCGCGAATCGTTCTGTCTGATCCTCTGTGAAGTAGTCACAAAGCATGGCGCCTCTTCCGAAACGGACGTCCGCAGCTTTCTTCTGAATCTTCGTATCGATGAACTCGCCTTGGCCCGCGCTTGCGCAGCCGGGGAGAACGCCGCCTGGGAAGTGTTCCTCACGAGATACCGCGAGAAGCTCTATCTCTCGGCCCTCCGCATCGCGCGAGAAGACTCGGCCGCCCGCGAATTGGCGGATACTCTGTACGCGGATCTCTACGGCACGACTACACGTGACGGGCATCGCCTGTCGAAGCTCTCTTCATACACAGGGCGGGGCTCGCTGGAAGGCTGGCTCCGCACTGTGCTGGCGCAGGAATACGTCAACCGCTACCGGCGCGCAAAGCGCCTGGTGAGCCTGGACGAGGAGTCCGAAGAAGGCGTCCAGTTCCGCGCCCCCGAGCCCGATCCAGTGACTCCGGCCGACAATCGCCTGGCACGCGCGACCGATCAGGCGCTGGCTGGACTATCTGCAGAAGACCGGACGATCCTGAGTGCGTATTATCTGGATGGCCGAACTTTGGCCGAGATCGCCCGCATGCTCGGGGTGCACGAGTCCACCATCAGCCGGAAGCTGGATAAGTTAGCCAAGTCGTTGCGGAAGCAGATTGTTGCCGCGCTGACGAAAGGCGGCATGTCGCGGCGGCAGGCCGAAGAAGCCTTGGAAGTCGACGTACGTGACTTGCAGGTAGATATTCGCCGCAGTTTGGCGCAAGATTCGCCGCCTGGCGCGTTCTCTGAGAACAGAGTGCAGGCTCGGGTTCCGGAGGGCGAAGCGTAGGCGAATGACAGGCGCGGTGGTGGGCTCGGCGGACCCGGCGTGATTTAGCAGAAATCCGGCAGTTAAAAGCATTAGCAGTAATGGAAAATGTACCCAAAATCGTCACGCAGCGCCTCGGCGCACAGGCTGTCCCGATGGACCATCCTGACGCGGACTTGCTGACCGCCTTCGCCGAGCACTCGTTGCCCGAAGGAGAGCGCAACCGCGTCTTCGAACACCTGGCGAGCTGCCGCGATTGCCGCGACGTCGTCGCCCTCGCGCTTCCGGATGAAGCGCCGATGATCGAAGTGGTTCAGCCAGCTCGCGAAACCTGGCTCTCCTGGCCGCGGCTTCGTTGGGGGCTGGTTGCGGCGGGAGTCATTGTCGTTGGCTCATTCGGCGTGCTGCACTATCGGAGTGCCTCGAATTCACCCACGGTGGCCATGTACAACGCGCCTCGAACCGACAACTCGGAGGCGCAGAAGCAGTCCGCCTTACCAGCGGCGCCGGAATCTCAACCACAAACTCCTCCGTCTACTCCTTCCGTGAATACAGGCGTCGTCAGCAACGGAGAGCCTGAAAGCACCACGCACTTCGACAGGCTCCAGCAGTTCGGAACAACAACGCAGCCAATGGTGCGTGATGAGGACAAAGCTGCTCGGGCGCGAACGGTCTACGGTTCTGTACGGGGCCAGGCGCCACACGGCCCCAAGCCACCGTCCCAGTTCCAGCAGAACTCGGGGATGCTGGCCAACAACACCAATTCTCTAAACTATCCTGCCCCGGTGCCCGCGCCACCTGCGTCAGCATCGCGTCAGCAGTCCGCGAATCAGAGTGTCGCGGCTGAAGCAGCTCCCGCCGCCGCCGGAGCCAATGTTGGCGGACCCATTAAGCAGCGCCAGGGCCTCGACACACTCGCGCAGAATCGCCCGATTGAACAGGTCGGAGCCGCTGGTGCCGAAGTGGCCCGCGCCAAACCGGCGGAACCCGCTCTCACCAGCCCGCAGAAGAAAGAGGCTGACAACGAGTACAGCCTCCCCGTCAACAGCAGAAATCTCACCCAACTCGCGAGCCTGGCCCCCGAAACTGTACGGTGGTCGATCACCGACTCGGGCGGCCTGCAACGATCGCTGGACCAGGGCAAAACCTGGGAGGACGTCGACGTCAACAGGGCTCTCGAAGCCTCCGATGCGGGCGGCATGCAGTACGCAATGAAGTCGGCACGGCGTCCCGCCGCGAAGGACAAAGCCGACCGCAAACAAGTGCCCATCGTTTTCCGCGCCGTCGCTGCCAATGGACCTGACGTGTGGGCGGGGGGATCCGGAGGCTATCTCTATCACTCCGTCGACTCCGGCGCGCACTGGATGCGCATTCAGCCTTCCTGGGGCGGAATCGATCTGACTGGCGATGTTTTGAACCTGCAGTTTTTTGACGTGCAACACGGCCGTGTGGTCACATCCACCGCGGAGATCTGGACGACGGCCGACGCCGGAGAGTCATGGGAAAAGCAATGACCCTCGCCCTTCGAAGTTACCTTCGTCGAGCTCTACGTTAGCTTCCCGCTATTCGAATTACCAAAGTGACGTTTACACAACACGCGCCGGATTCTACGATCCACACGTGGTTTGGCAGTTCTGGGGGAGGGCTGCCGAGGCGTCCTGCACTGCACAAGTCGGGGCGCTTTTTCTTTTTCCCGTCGTCCGCTTTCGGCGAAGGTGCGAGTAGATCTGAGGCAGTTCTCTCTGCACTCTCCCGCAGGTCTCGGCGATTCCGGTGGTACCAACACTTCAGCCACAGAGTCCGCTCAGGCAGATGGCGTAGAACTCCGACGGGATGGTCATCAAGCTCGCCGCCGCTTCCCATCGAGTTGCAGGGTCAAGTAGTGCTCATCGATGAGATGTCCGCCCACATTCAGAGCTCGCGGCTCGGTGCCGAATACCTCGAACCCGAGCGATTGATATAGCGCGAGCGCCGCTTGCTGTGTGCTGGTCACGGAGAGCAATACCTGCTGCACGCCTGCAATCTCTGCCGCACGCTCGAGCAGAGCCTCCATGACTCTCCGGCCAACACCGTGACCGCGTTCCGAAGCAGTGACGTAGACACCCCACACCCGGCCCTTGTGACGCGTCTTCGGTCCGGACTCTCGATGAAATCCAGCCATGCCCACCAGGCGTCCGTCTTCGAACGCACCGACTACGAATGAGTCGCGATTTGCAGTCAGCCGTCGCTTCACCTCTTCGATCGGCAATGCCTGATGCTCTTCGATCGACGAACTGAATGCCTCTGGATCTCGTTCGAGCGCCTCTCGGCGCACTCTCGACCACTCGCCCGCATCATCTGCGTTCAGGAAACGCACTTGCATACTTTCTTACTTTCCTCCGCGGCAAGCCGCGCAGTATCCGCCGATTTCCAGCCGCGAAATCACGACCCGAAAGCGGCAATCTTTCTCGACCTGCTGCTTCAGCCTCTCGAAGCTGTCACTTACAAATTCCGTGATCTTTCCACAGCGCAGGCATGCCATATGAATGTGGTCCCGCTCCAGCCGCCGCTCATAATAGTGCCCCTCGCCATTAATGTGCATCAGGTCGAGTTCGTCGATCAGTCCCTGACGCTTTAGCAGCCGCAGCGTCCGGTAGACGGTGCTCCGGTCAACGCTGGCGTCCACCTTCTGCGCCTTCCGCAGAATCTGCCCGGCATCCAAATGCTTCTTCGCAGTCTCGATCACGCTCAGGATCGCGCGCCGCTGCTGGGTCATGCGGATGCCGCGCTCGGCAAAATGGGCCTGCAACCGTCCCGGCATTTCGGTTTGAGGTAACGGCATGAGTGTGTGTCCCCATCCGTCGCAACTGGTGGCAACTAGGATGCAACGGTTTTTTCTGCCGGAACTGGACATAAGCTCGTAGTTCCGGCATTCTGAGATGGTAGTCCCAGATGCGACTCAGTTGCAACTAAGTGATTCTGGTCGCAGATAGTCGCTGCATATCGATCACACGAATGATTATCAGGTCCTTCTTACGCTCAGGGTCTCTCTTACTGCTGGCGCTCTTGGCATCCGGTGCCGCAGCGCTCGCGCAAGAGAGCCCTTATTTCGTCACTTATGACCATTATCTCGAGGAACCGGGCAGTCTCGAGGTCGAATACTTCTCCAACTTCGCCACCCAGCGCGGGGGCAACGCTTTCGCCGCGTACTGGCTTGAATTCGAGTACGGGGCGACCGCGTGGTGGACGACCGAACTTTATCTCGATGGCCAGAGCACCTTCAGCGACAGCACTATCTTCACTGGCTTCCGCCTTGAGAATCGTTTTCGCCTGCTGAAGAGCGAACACGTGGTCAATCCCGTGCTCTATGTCGAGTACGAGCAGATCAGTGAGGCCGACAAGATCATGAAGGAAATCGAGGGCCATGACATCGAAGCCGATCACGCCATTCCCAATGCCATCCTGCGGCAGGAACACAATCACGAGCTTGAGCTGAAACTGTTGCTCTCCAGCACGCACAACGGCTGGAACCTCGCTCTGAATCCGCTGGCCACCAAGCCTCTGACTGGCGGAGATCCGTGGGAATTTGGCTATGCGCTGGGAGTCAGCCGTCCGCTCGCGCTGAAAGCCTCTGCCAATCACTGCAGCCTCTGCCGCGAGAATTTCGTCGCTGGCGTTGAGCTGTACGGAGGACTGGGCGATCGTTACAGCTTTGGTCTTAACAACACATCGCACTATCTTGCGCCGGTCGTCGCCTGGAACCTGCCTTCCAGTTGGACCTTGCGTCTCTCACCCGGATTCGGCTTGAACGATAATAGCCACCAATTCCTGCTACGCTGGGGCGTTTCGCGCGAATTTTCGCGATTCGGCACAATGCTCGCCAGCTGGTTCGAAGGACATCGATGAGTTCCGCACAGCGTGCCGCAATCTCAGTCTGTCTGGCGCTGGCTGCTTTTTGTCTCGCGGCCGGTCAGTCCGGCGACTCCGCGCCACCGAAGTCCGACACCTCGGTCTATGGTGAACTGAGGAAAGCACCGGTCAAGGCAGCGGCACGGCGGAATCCGCTCGAGTCGGATCCTGATGCGATCTCGGCCGGCGCCAAGCTCTTCGAACTCCACTGCGCCGAGTGTCACGGCGCCAACGCCGACGGAGGCAGGAAAGCCCCCAGCCTCCGCGCCGACGAAGTTCAGAGCGCCACTCCCGGAACGCTGTTCTGGCTGCTGACCAACGGCGTGGTGCGCAAGGGCATGCCTGTGTGGTCCCGGTTACCCGAGCCACAACGCTGGCAACTGGTGAGCTACATCAAGAACCTGGGCGCGTCAGCGCCCGCCGCAAGCCAATAGAAAAGAAGCGTTTCCCGCAATGGGAGACCGCCCGCACGGGTTGCGACCTTTACCTCTCGCCGCTCATCTAAAGCCAGTGTTACGATATTGGGTTCGTCTCCCTGAAAGGGAGCGCACTCATACCGATCGCCAACGCGGCAGCGCCCTCCGATGGAGCGTCCGCGAAAACGCGACGTTACAACGAGGAGAGGGAAAATGGCAGGCAACGGAATCGTCGAAGTGACCGACGCGAACTTCGACCAGGATGTTTTGAAATCGGACAAGCCCGTTCTGGTGGACTTCTGGGCGACATGGTGCGGCCCCTGCCGCGCAATCGCGCCTATCGTCGAAGAACTGGCCGCCGAGTACAAGGACAAGATCAAAATCGGCAAAATGGATGTCGATTCCAACACCGCGACGCCCATGCGCTACAAGGTGACTGGCATCCCAACACTGCTGGTCTTCAAAGGTGGACAGGTGGTTGAGCAGCTTGTGGGCTACCGTCCAAAAGACGCGATCGCGCAAGCCCTGAACAAGCACCTCGGCTAAGCTGCTCTCAGCTACCAGCCGTCAGCTTTCAGTCAGACGCCCGGGATGGTTCCCGGGCGTTTTTGTTATGCGACCGACTCCATGCAAGCTTACTCCCGGTCCACGTTCCTCCATTACAATTCCGACGACCGGCCGCCTGGTGGAGGGTACATGGCGCATCAACGGCGACTTCTGCTCCTTTGTTCCGTTTTGCTCGGTGCGACGTTTGCCTACGCCGACAACATCAATCGTCATCTGCACGATCAATATGCAAGTAAAACCCTCGTGCTGCGCGGATTCTACGGCGGCGAGCATCTTCGTTATGACTCATCCGGGTCTCTGATCAGCAGCAATCCATCTGGTGATTGGACCTCCGACGGATTTCTGCTGATCACCCACATCGGCGTCAAAGGACACGAACTCAAGATCAAGGCTCGGAGAGTCTCCGCCCTATTCCAGAACAAGACCTTCATACTGCGCCTCGC